>Ga0209541_10011467_pt1 | contig 13863 bp, 15 predicted proteins | sample RifCSPlowO2_01_FD_184027 | JGI IMG/M metagenome (GOLD analysis project Ga0209541, IMG submission 184027) | Groundwater microbial communities from Rifle, Colorado - Rifle CSP2_plank lowO2_0.1 (SPAdes) (version 2) | ecosystem: Environmental > Aquatic > Deep subsurface > Groundwater | place... | reverse complement strand
TCGGATGATTTTACTGGAACGGTTTTAGACGGCACGAAATGGCACACCGTAAACCATACGCCAACTGGGGGGGAAAGCTATTTGGATGGGGCGGGAAACTTTTACGCAATAGATACAGACGCCAATGACGTTTTTACAGCCGAAGGCATAGCAACAAATATTTATGATGTATTCGTAAGCGCGGCAAACTTTAATGAGACAATCATTGATACTAAAATATACATAGATGATTATCTTACATCAACAAAATCTTCAACATGGCCAGTAATACTGACAGTTAATAATGCAAGCCTCAACATAACAAATACTATTAGTTTTGCACTGATGGCTGCATCGCGCTCTGGCTTTGCAACGCCGCGTTTTACTCAGTGGAGAAACCTCGATGGCAACAGCAGAACCGGGTCATCGTTTAGTGCTGATGTAAGTCCAGCGGAAGGACAAACATTTCTTACTTCGTATGCGATCTTTGACGGCGGCGGTTTTGTTGCTATGAATATCAGCATATTCGATAGCGATGGTTCTTTTAGGGAATCCATGCAGACTTCTTCAGGCCAGGCAACACCATCCAGTCCGCTGCGCTTTTACTTAGGGCTTGGCGCATCAAGCGCAAAGGCAAAAATAGACTGGGTTGGTGCGCGCATGTATCCGCGCGAGGTTGTTACATTTTCAAATACAGAAGAGCCACTATGCACAGCTTAGCAGGCATTACAATGAACTCAAAAAAATCCCAGGAGACATTGATAGGCTTCATGGCCTTGCTAGCCATCGGCCTAGTCGTGATTACAGCAGTGTTTACGTGGGCGTGGCCAAACATACAGAAGGCGCAGAATCAGGACGAGGTCTTTCGCCTGGAAAACAGGATGGTTGAGCTGCACAACGCCATCAAGAGGGCGGCAAGCGAGCAGGGCATGCTCACAGTTCCGTTCACAATCAAGAAAGGCTCATTATTTTTATCAACAAACAATTCAATAACTTATAAAGGGAATTTCAGGCTGCCGCAGGCATATCAGGAGCGCATACTCTTGGGTAACAGGACTGGCGTTTATGTTGGCGCGCACGAAGCTGGCACCTTGGGAAAGGACGAGCCCGCCTACCTCATGGAGCGCGGCTCAATAGAATTTGTTTTGAAATACCTGATGCTCAACAACACTGCAGATGGAAAGTGCTACCAAATCTCGCTAAGGTCTGGTGACCAGGGCGCGGCAGGCAAAGGCGACCACATAATTTTTGTAAAGTGGATTGAGGAAAACACAACCGTTGTCTCTGGATGCAACACGACGACGCAGCAAATAATGAGCATTAATATGCAATAATAAGCTGTGAGCAGCGGGCTATGAACATGAGGCTGAAAGCCAGCGGCCGGCCGCCGGCAGCAAGCGGCAGGCAATATTAATTAACACAGACCTCAAGGCGCAACCCTTAATGCTCAGAACTAATATGACGCGCGCGCAATACAATACGGTTTACGCAATGCTGATTTTAGCATTGTCAATAGCAGTCATGCTCGGGCTGTTTATTTTTTCCAACCAGATAAAAAGCACGGCAGTAAAAAACATTGGCGACAGGATTTTAGATGATATCTCAGACAAGGTTTATGCGAGCTTGCTTGACATGAAAGTCATTAACGACAGGACCGCCGTCAATAATCTGACTATAATAATAAGCGTGCCAAAAAGGGTTGGCGAGCAGAATTATATAGTTCGAGGCGAGGGCGGAAAATTCTCAATAAGGACTTTTGGCAAAAGGTCCTTGGAGACTGAAACAAATACGAGCGGCCTCTGGAATGTAACGCTGGCTGGCACTGCGTTCTCGCAGAGCGGAAAAGTACAAATGGATTACATGAAGACAAGCAATACGGTTTTGTTCAGCTAGCAGTTTGCAATTGCAAGCATTAACTTAGCCACGAACAATAGGCTATGAGCACGAGGCTGAAAACCGCGGCCGGCAGCAAGCGGCAGCAGCAATTATTTAGCACAACCTTAATATACCGCTATTTCTTTAAAGTGAATAACAAACTATAAATTAAAAGGAGCTTAGGAGGGAATATGGAAACCGGAGAAGAGTTTGAAGTAGGCAATTCTCCAATAAACCAACTAAAGAGGCAGCTCAAGGACTTGAAAGGCAGCAGCGCGCCCGTGCAGGCCGAGCACCTCGATAATATCCACGGCAGGCTCGCAAACCTCGAGGCTAATTTTAACACGCTGATTGATGTGCTAAAGCAGGCAAGCCAGCTAACCGCGGAAGATGAGGAAATCAAAAAAAAGATTGCCGAGATTTCCGCGCAAAACCAGGTTTTGATTGAAGCAGTAAACGAGCTGTTGAAAATCCTTGCAGCATTTGTCAAGGGCAGTAGCGGGAACACTGATAACTCAAGCGGCATTGGTGAAGGCGGTGCTTCGGGATTTGTATCGCCGCACCCTAAACTGCAGCAGCAGGGAGCGCCAATAGTTTATCACAGGACAAGATGATGCTCAAGAATTTAATTCAGAAACTAAATCTTAAAAAATCCAAGAAAGCGATTACTCCAGTCATCGCAATCATTCTGCTTCTGATGATGACTGTTGCAGCAGCAGGCGCGGCATTCTTCTGGCTTACAAGGATACAGGGTCAGCTGCAGGGCGGAACTGAGAGTTACCAAAGCAGGGTTTTTGAGGGCATCGCATCGGATATAAATGTAATTGATGCGGATTACGGCTCGTCTGCCGAAAACCTTACATTATTTCTGCATAATATCGGCAACAGGAGAATTCCGGTAAACAAAGACAGTATAAGCAGCACTGCACTCACGACAACATGGATTTTGCGGGATGCAGACGGCATTGTAGTATGTGCGACAGACTGGAGCGGCTCGCCAACCACGCAAGCAAACTGCGCAAGCGGCTGCGGCACATCAAATTCTGTTTACCTGGAGATAGGGCAGATAAAATTAATATCACTGACTACTGCCAGCACCAACTGCGACATAACAAGCCATGGCGCCGGAAAGGCATTTACATTCACGCTTGACTTTTCCGGTAAAACAACTTCATCAGGGAGCTTTATTAGTTAAGATGAAATGGCTGCACAAAAGAGTAAAAGCAAAAAAGGACTTACGCCAATAATATCAGTCATACTTCTTTTGATGATGGCAGTTTCTACTGCAGCAGGCATGTTCTACTGGCTTTCCCGAGTTCAGGGCCAGCAGCAGGGTTCCATAGAGTCGTTTCAGTCGGGGCTTTTTGAGGATCTCGCCTCAGCAGTTGATGTTGTTGATGCGGATTACAACGATACTAGCCAGCTGCTCGATATGTTCTTCCAGAATACGGGCAATACGCAGATCACTATAGATAATGCGTCAGCGGCACCAACAACAGAGTGGATTTTGTTTGATGCTAACCAAAAGGCAATATGCTCTACCAACTGGCTTGGGGCAAGCAACGCGCCAAGCTGTGTAAGGGGCTGCGGCACAGCCTCGCTGATTGAAATAGGGCAGTTAAAGCGTGTTACGCTTAATCTGGGCAGCAGCGACTGTGCGATAAGAAACCAGGCGAATGGTACAGTTTTATCTTTTATTGTTAACTTTTCCGGCAAGACAACCACTTCTGGAAGCTTTGTGAAGTAAGCGTTTGGTTATTAATTTAGTTTTTCGTTCTTAGTTATGGATGGGCGGTTATTAGTTATTAGTCTTTTGTTATTCGTTATTGGTCTGAAATCTACGGTCTATAGTCTACTGTCTGAAGACTTAAGACTTTAGACTTAGGACCCGTATCTCATAGCCAACTGCTCACAGCCCATAGCTTGTTTAACATAAAACGTGAAACTGTTATCCGTTCTCGTTTAACATAGAGTTGTTTATGCGCCCACAACGCGGAACGCCCAGATTGTCTGGCAGGGCCCTTTGAATTCTTTTTCAAATTTCAGGTAATTTAGTTTTTCAAAATATTCGCGGCTTTTTGCCCACTCCGGCGCATCGCCGCCATCAGATGCTAGAACATAGGTTATGTTTTTCTCTTTCACCCTGCTTGCAAGCCAGCTCTCAGCAGCAGGGAATGCCTCGCCAACAACACCCGAATAATAAGACACGATTGGCGGATACGACGACATTACGTGATTGCCGCCCTGCGAAACAAATTTTGCGGATTCAATAATATTTTCATTGCAGATTTCGCCGGTCTGCGCCTTTCTTACCTCGCCATAGCCGTGGTAGGCAGACAATAAGGCGAGAACCAGCAAGGCAGGCAAAACAAAATTCCGCGCCCTTGTCCGGATAGCCTGGCTTGCTATTAAGATTCCAAAGGCAGGGAGCAGGAACATGATATATCTTGCTTCCTTGTGAGCCAAGAGAGACAGAGCGGCATAGCCAGCAAGCAGCCAAAGCAAAAGCAGGGCGTTCTGTTTGTATTTTCTGATTTGCATAATGCCGGCAACAACAGATATAATTGCTGGAAGGGCCAGCAGGCTAAATGTTTCATAAAAAGATGTTAGGTAATAAAATTTCGGTGACAGGGCAGAGGCGTTTACTATCATAATGCCCTCGAGAATTGAAAAGAAAGGGCCGCCAAAATTTTTGAAATTCCAAAACAGCCATAGCAGGATAGGCAATGCAAATGCGGCCGCGGAAAAGTATGTTTCTTTCTCCAGAAACATCCGGGCTTTTTTTCTCGCCAGATAATAAAGCATGCCAATGGGAAATATTATTGCCGCAGGATATCTTGTAAGGAATGCCAGAGAAGAGAATAATGCGAAGGCATACAGGTTTTTTGGGCTTTTTAGCGCGCGATTTAGGAATATAAAAGCAATCACAGTAAATGCCGCGGCCGGAACATCAGTTAGCACCCGAGGCGACCATAAAATAAACAAAGGCGTCGCAGCAACAAGCACTGACGCGAGAATGCCAGTTTTTCTGTCAAACAATTCGCTGCCGATGAAATAAACAGAAACCAGAAATAATACTATAAATAGCGGCGCCAAAAAATTTTCTAAACCGCGCGGCATAGCTGCAATCATGAGCGGCAGAAGCGGGGCGCGCAGAATCTCAAAATATCCAGCTCCTGTTAAAAAATAATTTGCATTTGACAGATATACCGTAGTATCCCAAACAGGGTATTTGTATGTGCCATACATCAGCGCAGCAAAGGCTAGTGAAATTGCCGAAGCCAGAACAAAATAAATACGCCTTTTCAGGCCCATTTTCTCAGCTCCTTTATGTTTTTATATTGCGAGGCAGTGAGGAAGCCGACGCCAGACTGTTTTAGCTTAGCAAGCCCGGATGCCAGCGTATCTATATATTCATATTTTTCTGTTTCGCTGCCGCGCAGGTCGGAAATAGAAACACGGACAACGCAAAGATTTGCCTCGCTGGCAAACAAAGCGCAGTTTTCCACAACCTTTGTTGCGTTTTCATTAAAAGATGTTGTTGCAGCAACATGAAATAAGCCAAATGCATCGCGCTTGTTTGCATAATAATCGTGCGCCGTAATAATGGCTTCAAAGTTAAGCGCACTGGCGCTTATCAGCGTGTCCGGCGTTATAGTGTTAAAATCAACAAATGTTTTTGGTACGCGTTCTAAGCATTTTTCAAGCTCTGCCAAGCCCTGCCGCATGCCATCAGGGCGGCTCTGCTGTGCTACCTCAATATTGTCCGCGGAATTTACCCTGCTGTAAAGCGCAGCATCTTCGCAAAAATTAAACTGACTTTTTGGGACAACGCCAAGCGTCAGCGGAATGCCTGCATCTGAGAAGCCGTCAAGCAGATTGAAAACCACTGCCTTGCTGTCTTCTGCCTGCACGCCATCAACAATGACAATCGCATATTTCTGCGCAAGAAAATTATCCAGGCGGCTTTCAATCGCACCTGCAGGCACATGCTCTTCAAATTTTTCCCCGTTTATCACTACTGATGGCGTTTTCTTAATGTTATATTTGTGTATCAGATTTTGCACAAAAGTATTATTTGTGTTTGTGTCCAGCTCGATAATCAAAGTCTTGCCCTTGTGTTTTAGCCTGACATAGTCAAGCACAAATGCCTGGTCTTTGCATTCGTTTTCGCATGCGCCATTCTTGAAAAAATAAATGGGCAGATAGTGCCCGTCGTTTTTCTCGATGGATGCCTGTGCTAAACGCGCAATGTCAAGGTCATCGCCCCTGATTTTCCACACATCCTGAAAGTCCTGTATCTCGCCAAGTTCATTTATTGTCGAGCTGGAGGGGGGCTGGCTTGCCATCTGGCTTTCCAGCGCGGATACCTTGCCTTCCAGATAGCGGATTTTGTAGTCGTACAGCCTTGACGTGGCGAATAAAGTCCCTGCAATAAGGGCGATAGACAGGGCAAATACTGCGATTATCACTAGAATATCTTTTGCTGTTCCGTTTTGTGGTACCATTGTTTTTTAGCGCCAAATGCGTGCTGTATTACAGCTGCGCACCATGTTAAACTCAGCATCGGAAAATATATAAACAGATATGCAAGCAGCGAAAGCTTGTTGTGGCTCCTTATGCGCTCGCCGGAATGCCGAAATGCATTATACAATATGAAAATAAGCAGCGCGGATATGATAAAATAAACCGCGTTCATGACTGTCATGTTCAGAAAATACATGGCCGCATAGTCTTTTATCGCGCGCACGGACAGCTGGCCAAGAAACGGGTTAATGTCAAAATTTATTTGGTAGAGCCGCCAGAAATAATCCGCTGCTTCTGCCAGATTTTTGCTTATGCTGTATGTGACAAAGGCAACCGCGCCGAAAACAGCGCCGAAGCTTGCTGCAAACATAGGCAGTATTAAAAACCCGACATATGGATTTCTTGGATTAAAGAACAGGTTTTTGTATTTGATGCAGTTCTCAATGTTACCACGGTTCCATCGCAGCCTTTGCTTGTACAGCCCGCGCAGCGTTGTCGGGGCAATTGTATAAACATAGCTGTCAATGCAGTTCTGTATTTTATATCCGCGGTCCAGAAAGCGCAGGGCAATCTCGTTGTCTTCGGTAAGATTATGCTCGTCAAAGCCGCCGACACCAAGCAAAATATTTTTATTATAAATAGAAAATGGCCCGGGTATGACAACAATTGCATTTACAAAAGACAGAAGCCTGCGCAGTATTATGCCGAACACATACTCAACGGCCTGCGCGCCGCTCAGAAATTCGGATTTATTTTTTACCTTCAGCGCCGCAGTCACGCAAGCCACCCCGTCGTCTGTGAAGTAGCGCAGCATTTTCATCAGCGCATCCGGATGCGGCTCGGAATCAGCATCAAGGCACACAACAAACTCGCCCTTTGCAGCCCTTGCGCCGGCATTCATTGCAGCGCCCTTGCCCTTGTTTTCCTGATTTATCAGGATTATTTCGCCGCGCTTCCGGAATACTTCGCAAATCTCGTTAGTCCTGTCTGTCGAGCCGTCATTCACAACAATGACTTCAAGCTTTTCTTTTGGGTAATTTAATGCAAAAACAGACAGCAGCGTATTTGTTATTGTGCCCTCCTCGTTGTATGCTGGCACAATTACGCTTACAAACGGCAAATTTTTCAAGGGCGGAGGGGTTTTGTGCATTTCCGCGCCGCGGCGTGCCAGCAGGCCCAGGAGCAAAATTGCAGGGGTTAGCGTTACGAATGCCAGAAACACTGCTACGATGTCAGAGGGCGTTACCATGCAAATACTTGCCAACAGGTATAATTTAATGCTTGTGGTTTAGTGTTTTTGGTAGTTGTTGGTTATTAGCTAACAGCCAACAGCTAGCCGGCGGCAAAAGCCTCGGGCAGCGTTTCATAACCGCAACCAAATACTTGCTACCAATGCTGCTGGCTTCTCCACGTGTGCTTGCACTTTGTGCATTTGTAGAATTCTGTTTCGGGCTCGTCGCTGAAAGAGATGAGCTTTGACCAGAAGAAAGCCTCAGGGTTATTGCACTTCGGGCATGCCTTTTTTATAATGGGCAGCGTTTCAACCTCTTTGCCGACCTCAGTTGTTGCTTTCTTGTTTTCCGATGTTTCGGAAAATCTGAGCCCTTTATCTATTTTAGTGCCGCAGCTTTGGCACTTGCCAGCCTCATCAAGCCGGAGCAGGCTTTTGCAGTTTTGGCAGAACATAAAGGGCGGTTTAATGTGCTGATTAAAAGGATTGTGGTTGGAAAGTCTTTATAAATCAAGATGCGCGCTTAATTTCGTGCTCCCGTCGTCTAGCAGCAGCCTTTCTTTCTTCTGCGGAAAGAAAGGCTCCTGGGCACCCAAAGAAAGAAGCGATGGCATCTGCGATGCCATTATTGGATGCCGCTGGACAACCCGGTCAAGGATGATGGCCTTTCGTCATTTGGAAGAAAGCCGTCGGCGCGAGTTCAAATCTCGCCGGGAGCATCTAACATATTAAAATTTTAATGGGCCGAGGAGGATTTGAACCTCCGGCCTGTCGTGGACTCAGATCCCCTTGCCCAACGGCAAGTGCCATATAAGACGACCGCTCCACCGGATTGCCTGAACGCAGGCGTTCGTGAGAGCAACTGCGTTGCCTAAGCTATCGGCCCAAAGCTTTGGTGGATTTAAAGGTTTAAAAGTTTTAGTAAAGCTGCGTTTTGTTTTCAAAAGCAAATATTTAATTTTTGTTTTTTTAAAAATAAAACGCCCGAGGGAGGACTTTCATTCTGCCTGCCTTTAGTTGCATCGCGCAGCGATGCGACATGGGGTTTGGGCAGTGCCCAAGAACTAAGGGGCGGAGCCCCTTGGGTCTTGGATTTGAACCTCCAACCTTCCGATATCCGCCTTTGGAAATCCATCGCGCGATTGTAAATCGCGCTGCCTTTCTTTTTGGATCCCCATGAGCCTTTTTCTTTCGCGAAAGAAAAAGGCTGCTGTAACAGTCGGACGCGCTTTCTCGCGCTGTCGGGCTTAAGATTTTGAGGTTACAAAGCCAGCCAGCGGACCGTTGCGCCACCCGGGCATGCTAAATGTTTTTAGAGTTGCTTTATAAAGTTTTTAGCAGTGCGGGCGTTATGAAAACTTTATTAGCAAACGAGGAACAAAGTTTGCTTTATAAAGCCTTTTGCCACTAAAATATTATGTTGGATAAAGCAGCCCGGTTCCTGAAGGATTGCAAGCCAGAGGAAACACTCGTAGTTTACCACAAGGGCTGCGGGGATGGAATTGCAGCCGCGGCAATACTTGGAAAGCTTTTTAGAAAGCTGACTACCGGCGCAGTGAAAAGATTTGTTGCCTTGGGCTATGAGGAAGATTTTGAAACATTTATTAAAAAAATGCTCGCTCTGAATGCAAAGAACATTATTTTTGCAGACCTGTCACTGGATAAGTACCCAGAATTATTAGTGCGCCTGGCGAAAAAATTTCAAGTTCTTATGATAGACCACCACACCCTAATCAGCGACATGAACAAAAGCGGCATTCTGCATATTCATCCGAAATTTTTTTCAGAAATCCAGGGCTCAAAATACTGCGGCGCAAAACTTGCCTATGATATTTGTAGCAAGATAACAAACATGGAAGATGCAAGCTGGCTTGCCGCAACCGGCATTGTGCACGATGTTGGCGGCACGCAGTGGAAGGAATTCCTAGATGAAGTTTACAAAAAATTTCCAGCATTAAAAGGCGGAAACGATTTTTACGGCTTTGACAGCACGCTCGGCAAGCTTGTTTCTTTAATTACAGCAAGCAAGGTTGGCGTTGCAAAGGAAATTCGCACCATCAGGCTCTGCATCAATACTGAAAACCCATCAGATATTTTAGAATTAAAATCAGAAACTGCCAAAGAACTTAACTATTGGAGAAATAAATTTGACAAGGAAATAGAAAATTATGTTGCTGGCTGGGAAAGGCTGGGCGAGGTTAACGAGAAGCTTGGCCTTGTGATGCTCGAGATAAAATCAAAACTTTCAGTGTCAAGCACTATCTCAACAATTCTAAGCTTGAAAAATCCAGATACTCTTTTTTGTATTTACAAACAGAAAAGCAGGGTTGTCGATATTAGTTTTAGAAACCAGAGCGCCAGAGTCAATTGCGCTGCTTTAGCGGCAGAATCAACAAAGGGCTTTGAGTTCGGCTCAGGTGGCGGGCATCCGCAGGCCTCCGGAGCCAGAGTGCTGAAAAAAGATTTTGAAATTTTCAAGGAGCAGCTGCCAAAAGTCGTTGCTAAGCTGCTGGAAAAATGAGAACCTTCATATTATTTTCACGGGCAACAACAGATGGGAATTTTGACATAGATAAGTTATATGAAACAGGCAGGCTGGATTTGGTTGCGCGCTGCTGCCTAAATGCTTTATGGATTTCTGAGCATCTGCGAGATAACGCGCAGTTTATTGTTTCTCTGAATGGCGGGCCGAAACCGCCAGTTGCAATAAAATTTAATTGCCAGCGTCTTGGTGATATCTTTCCGTCTGAGAAAGGGATTGCGTTTGTAATTAAAAAAGCCCTGAAGGCAGTGCGGGATGAAAATTGGATTGCCTGCCACCAAGGCGTTTCTGTTTCCCGCAAGTCCTTTCAGGAGTTAATTAAAGAGGCAAGCAACATTTACGTTCTGGACTCTAAGGGCGAGCACATCTCAAAGGCAAATGTGAAAGACGGAACTTTTGTCCTTGGCGATCAAGTCGGAATTAATGCAAAAGAGCTTGCCTTCGCCCTGCGCAAGGGCAAGAAATTATCGCTGGGCAAGCACAATTATCTGGCAAGCTTTGCAGTGGCTGTTGTTAATTGGGTGCTGGACCAGAAATGAACGGGACAATTATTCCGCGCTTGTTCCGCGAACGCTGCAACAAAATCTGCCCGAACCCGAAGCAGTTTTCCAAAGTAATTCAGGAGCCACTAAAGCCTTGCATTAGGATTAACACAAATAAAATATCGAGGGAAGAAATTATTTCGAGATTGCAAAAACAAAAATGGCAATTAAAACAAGTTCCTTTTTACGAAAATGGATTTATAATTGAGAACGCAAGCGACGATAATAGAATTGGATTGACAACAGAACACTTTATGGGCTACCTCTACATGCAAGAGGTTGTCTCGCTGTTGCCTGCTGTTGTTCTCGCGCCGCAGAAAGGTGAAGTGGTTTTGGATGTGTGTGCAGCGCCAGGCAGCAAAACCACTCAGCTCTCGCAGATGATGTGCAACACAGGGCTTATTGTTGCAAATGATAATGATTTTCTCAGACTAAAGCCGCTGAAATATAATATTGAGAAGTGCGGCTGCCTGAATGTTGCAATTACAAATGTTGATGGTCGCGTTATCAAAGGGCAGTTTAATAAAATTTTGTTAGATGCGCCGTGCAGTTCTGAAGGACAAATAAGAAAAGATTGGAAAGTCCTTTCGCGGTGGAGTGAGGATTACATGAAAAGTTTTTCAAACCTACAGAAACAATTAATCACGCACGCCTTTGAAATTCTCAAGCCAAACGGGGCTTTGGTCTATTCAACGTGCACCTTTGCGCCGGAAGAAAACGAGGAAGTTGTCAGTTATTTGTTAGAAAATTTTGAAAATGCGCGATTGGAGGAAATAAAATTAAATGATTTCAAAACTTCTGAGGGCATTGCGGAGTGGCGGGGCAAGAAATTCTCGCCGGAAGTAAAGAAGTGCATCCGTATCTGGCCGCACCAGAACGACACTGGAGGGTTTTTTGTTGCTAAGATTGTAAAAAATGAAAATTGAAATGTTAAATTTAGAACAGCGCGAAAGGATTTTATCAGAATTAATAGAACGATTTGAATTTGATAAAAAGGTATTTGACTTGTTTGAGTTTTACAGGACAAAAGATAATGTTTATGTCTGCGCAAAAGGCGCGATTGACTTGGCGAAGGGTATTGCGGGCGTGCAGGACCTTGGCTTTGCATTCGCGCGGTTTGGTGTTAATTTGAAAATCACAACAAACATTGTGCAGATGATTGGCAGGCACGCATCCAAAAATTTTGTTTCAGTTTCGGAAAAAGAGGCAAAGCAATTCATTGCGGGAAAAGACATTGAATTAAGCAAGGATAAAGCCGAACAAAGTTCGGCTAATGTTGCTTCGCAACAACAAACAGAAAACGCAACAAATGGTTTTGTAATTATTAGGTTTGGCGCAGATAATCTTGGCGTTGGATTTTTGCGCGGGCCAAGCTTAAAGAATTTACTGCCAGGGGCGAAGAAGTTGCCGACGTTTGATTTTTGACTGTTATGGAAAAATATGGGTTGGGGCCAGGTCCCCCCCCCTTGAAATAGCACTATTTGTGAGTAGTAGTTATACAAAAACTTTATAAACGCAATATAGAACTTTCATACCTAATTACTGTATTAAAAATGGCTAAAACATACATACTAACCAAAAAAATAGCTAAGCATGGCAAGCAAGCAATACTAGTCATACCAAGCTTCTTGCAAACAGTTCTTAAACCTAATACTATCGTAGAAGTCCAGATTAAAATCGTAGATGGGGAAGAAAATGGAACGAGATGAAATCGTGCGGCGAATCAACAAGCTGTCAAAGGAAGGTACTTATAAAAATTCGAGAGAGGTTAGCCTGGGCGGAGTCCCATTTACTGTTAGGGATGTTATTTTTGTAGCGCCTTTAATTGCAGGGCTTAACGTATATCTGGTTGGTGGAACCGGAGAAGGCAAAACACAGCTTGCCAATGACCTTGCAGGAAGATTTGGGGAAAGTTATTGCTATGCTGAAGGCAGGCCAGACTTCGAGCCAGCAGAACTTTTGAAACAACTAAATCTTAGTAAATTGAAAGATGCAAATTCAGATAGAGATTTAGTAGAGCTAACCGCAAATGTAAGCAAAGCTTTCTACTATGTTGATGAATTAAACAGATGCCCTCCTATTGTGCAGAACTACTTCTTCAACTTCTTTGATGGAAAATTAGTTCACAATGGAAAAGTTTACAGATTGGGCAAGGACGGCTATGCCGTAGGTTTTGCTTCGGGCAATATCGGAGACGGCGCATACGTAGGCATATCTGATAGCGATAGGGCCCTAAAAGACAGAATGCATCTGATTGTAAAATTAGACCATCCAGATTTTTGCACTACGGAAGCGGATGATGGCGCTATATTTGAAAGCAAACGAGATCCCAGAGCAACAGCTCCGGACTCTTCCGAGAGCTGCCTGGAAGATGTGCTGGCCTTAAATAAAGCGTTTAAGCTGCGCGAAATTCCCGCAATATTACCTGCCTTAGGATTATATTTCCACAAAGGCCTTGATTATTTGGAAAACGTGCCAGGGCACAGCAAAAGAGCTATTGATAAGCAATGGCCTGGCGTGCAAGGAATAAGGCAGGACAATGATGAATCCAAAATAATGCCGTTGTCAAAAAGAGCAGTATTAGCTTCAATAAGTTTGAGCCAAGCTCTTGAAATGGTTGCAGAAGCCCGCGGCCATGTGGTTAAAGACTCAACTGCACTTTTCTTGGATGCGCTTCGCTTTACCATACCGTATTCGGGTGTTTTTGCAACCCAATATGTCGATAACGAAATGAGCGGAGATGTTTACGCTGCATTTGATGCAGTTATGGAGCACATCGGGAGAGACGTCAAAGATAAAAGAGAGCTCATAGAAACTGGAATAGCTTATGCCCTGTATGGAAAGCGCGATTCTGCATCAGATGCATTAAGCGGTCTTGCGCAGGAAGGGCGTTGGTCTTCCGTAAGGAGATATATAGAAAGTATAGCTATGCGCCCGACTGCAGACCCTGCAGAGCTGAGTGGCATATTGGATGCTGCAAAGGCTGCAGCGCCTCGCGAGTTAAGGGCAGTAAAGAAAGAGTAGGGCGTGAAATGACATCAAGAATAATTTCAGGCAATCGTACAATAGAAGATGTAATTAGAGAACACGAGAGAAAACTAGAGAAAAGTAAAGTTCCCGCCCCGCAGCCAAGGCAAGTTGCGCCTGCAACTCCTGCCAGAAATATT
>Ga0209541_10011464_pt1 | contig 13869 bp, 19 predicted proteins | sample RifCSPlowO2_01_FD_184027 | JGI IMG/M metagenome (GOLD analysis project Ga0209541, IMG submission 184027) | Groundwater microbial communities from Rifle, Colorado - Rifle CSP2_plank lowO2_0.1 (SPAdes) (version 2) | ecosystem: Environmental > Aquatic > Deep subsurface > Groundwater | place... | reverse complement strand
TTGAAAAGCTTGCCAAAAAATAAGAGAGTAATCTTTATATATTCTCTATAATATAATTCTCATTATGGAACTAAGATTGCCAAAAGGAACTAAAGATATTTTGCCAGAAGAAAAAATTCTTCAGGATTTTATAGTCAGCACTATACAAAATGTCTTTCAAAAATACGGCTTTCTTCCCTTAGATACACCAACTCTAGAAATGTTTGATATCCTCTCTTCAAAATACGCAGGTGGAGAAGAAATCCTAAAAGAAACCTTCAAATTAAAAGATCAAGGAAATCGCGAATTAGGATTGAGATATGACTTAACAGTCCCATTAGCAAGATTTATTGCAATGAATCCACAAATAAAATTCCCATTTAAAAGATATCAGATAGGAAAAGTATTTCGTGATGGTCCTGTTTCATCTAATAGAATTAGAGAATTTTTACAAGTTGATGCAGACATAGTAGGAGCAAGAACATTCTTAGCAGACGCAGAAGTTATTGCATTAACATCAGAAATATTTCAATTACTAGATATCCCTGTTATAATAAGAATAAATAATAGAAAAATATTGAATGCTATTTTACAAGAATCTAATATTTTAGACCAATCAGCAATCTTAACAATAGACAAGCTGGATAAAATTGGTTTAGAAGGAGTTAAGAAGGAATTAAGGCAAAAAGGTATTAACGAGATAGAGCAATTAATTAGATTAATTCAAATAAAAGATATTGACAAATTAGATTCTTTATTAACAGACCAAGAAGGCACTAACGAACTTAAAAATTTGCTTAATTATTTGAAATTATTTGACATTAAAGATATCCAATTAGATTTCTCTCTAGCTCGCGGTTTAACATATTACACATCAACAATCTTTGAAGTCAATACAAAAAAAATGAAAGAAACAATTGCAGGTGGTGGTAGATATGATAATATGATAGGAATGTTCATGCAAAAAAAACAAGAAATTCCAGCAGTTGGTATTAGCTTTGGTATCTCAAGAATAATAAATTTAATTAAATCAGAGAAAAAATCCTTAATTGATTATTATATAATCCCAATAAATACACTAGAAAAATCAATTATAATAGCTTCCAGATTAAGAAAAAAGGGTTTAAAAATTGATATTGACTTGAATAAAAGAGGAATTTCTTCTAATTTGGATTATGCAAATAAATTAGGAATAGAAAAAGTAATAATAATTGGTGAAAAAGAATTAAAGCAAAACAAAGTAAAAATAAAAAATATGAAAACAGGCAAGGAAACTTTAGTTGAAGTTTCTAAACTTTAGTTTAAATGGTATGTTTCTATAGTTTCATCTGGTTCTCCATATAATTCTCTTATTTTATTAATCTCAGGCATAATGTCCTCTCTTAATCCTTCTACCATTATCTCAATTGAAGAATATTCTAAACCAAAAGAACTCTTATATTTTCCATCTTTTTTCAATAATTGTTTGGCAAAATTTATTATTGACTCAACTACTGCTTTTTCATTATCATTTGGATATGAATCATTATAACTATATGTACAATAAGCATTTACACAACCATTAAATTTTAAATGAATCCTTGGATCTATATTCGCTCTTTCAACTACAAATTCCCCATCTAATGCGTAACTCACATCCCCAATATTATCTGGATTTTCATCAGTTAGGTTTAGCTCTTTTCCATACTGTTCCTCAACATACTTTCTTAAATCTTCAACAATATCTACTAGCATTTTACCTCCAATACTCAGAATTAATCTGAGGCTTTAATCACCTCTCCAAATAATATATTCCAAACTCTTTTAAAAGTTTCTAAACTTTAAATAGAAATATTTAAGTTCCCATTATAGAAACTATTATGAAGAAATAAACAAATAAATATTTTTTAAATTTTAAATGTTTCAATTAATTTTATTACAAAGATTCATTAAAATTCAAACTTAACCAAAACAATCCTTAATTAAGTTTTCATCCATTAAAATAGATTTATTACAAGTCTGTTTTAAAAACCAAGAATGACCTATCTTGAAATATGCATGTTCTACTCTCTTGCCCTTTTCTTGCACTGCTTTAACCGCAGGTACAAAATCTCCATCACCACTAATTATAATAGCTGTGTCATATGCATCATTATAAGCCAATTTAACCATATCAACAGCAATATGTATATCATCCCCCTTTACTACATATTGATATTCGTTCTTCTTTTTATCTATCCATCTTTTTTGCATTTTACATAATATAAGAGAAACTTCAGGTAAGTTTTTAACCCATTCAAAAAATTTTTGTTGTGCCTTATATTTCTCTTTATTTTCTTCTTGATTCAAAGGGGCATTATAGTAAAATATTCTAATAATTTTTTTATTATCCCCACAAAGTTTTTTTCCTAATTTGTAAAAATTAAATTTATTTATTTCAAACATTTTATGATTTAAGGATAAAATACCATAATAAAAATTGCTTCCATCAATAAAAATCATTACTCTTTCCATAATTTATATTTTAAGAAATAATAGTATAAAAACCTATCCTTGCCGAAGCAAAGATAGGGAGCATATAATAAATATACTTCTATTATCACTATTTAAATATTTCTAAACTTTAATCTCCCTGTACACATTTCCATATATTGTATAAATAGTTATCCCTCCTAATACACTTAATATAACTGCAACTGCTCCTCCAAAGAATGGTATAAAACCAAAGAGTGTGCTAATACCACCCAACAAGCTAGTATAAATATTTACTATCAACCATGCTGAGAGATACTTCTTTGTAAAAGCCTTTCTAAAAATTGACTTAAGCTCAAAAGCATCCTTAAACTGCCAATTTGTTATATAAAATAGCATAGCCATTGGAATTAAGTAAAGTATCAAAACCCCTAATAAGATACCAATTATAACAAGATACATCATATCAAGCTCTGAAAATAGTTTAATCATAAAATTTAAAATTAGCACTGGATTCCCTGTTGCTATAGTTTCTACATATCTTTCCCCGCTTCCAATTAAGCCTGTTGTAAACTTAATTAGTAAGAAAACAAGTATTATTAGCAAGGGTATTGCATATATAAAAAAAATCAAGAAAAGAAAAAATCCCCTGACAAATTTCTCCCAATAATTTCCCCATTCAGGTAATTCTTTTTTACTGCTATTTTTTGCACATTCTAAAAAATACCCGAAATTAAAAAGATAAGGTATAAAAATTATCATGCCAAAAAGTCCAAACAAAACAGCCAGCCCAGACTTTTTTAAGTCCGAAAAAGGCTTTTTTATTGCTTCTATATAATCTACCATTTTACCTCTTTTTATTAAGTATAAATATTCTCTATATAAAAAACTTTCTGAAAATAAAAACAATTAAGTTTTTATAGTTTTAAAAAATAGTAAAAAGGATTATACCGATAAGAAATAAGAGAATGAATTAAAAATGGTAAAATACGAAAATTTGAAAGATAAAATAAAATATAAAATAGTAGCTGAAGAATTAAATAAGTTTAATAAGTTAATAGAAGGGTATAGAAAACTACTTGTAGCTATAGGAAATCTTTAATTTTTATAGTAATTTTCTGTGAACATAGTGAACTTTTCCAAAAAACTGCAATTTTTCTTTTTCTCGCAACCACAAAATAGTCACCATTTCCGAGGCCTAAATCTCCACAACCAATACCAAATATTATTAATAATTCAGAACATAAACCATTAAATTTAAATAACCATTATAAAGTAGTTATATATATGAAAACAAAAGCTATAAATAGAGAAAAGGTTTCTTCTAGAAAGAAAAAGGGTGATATCATGGAAAAAGAGGTTATTAAGATGAGTTCTATAGTTTATGATGAAAATATTGATATTTTAGAAGTTTTCACAAATGATAAAACAGAATATTGTGAAAATTTTGATGATTTTATTATTGTGCACTTCAATAAAAATAAAAAATTAATTGGTTTAGAATTCTTAGATATATCCAAAAATTTAGGAATGCTAAAAAAGGTCTTAAATAATCTAAAATCTGTTGAAATTTCAGTTACTACTGATCCAAAAAATAAGAATATAGTTGCTTTAAGGACAAAAATGGTTTCAACTATAGAGGAAAAACAAACAAATATTAATTTTATATCAACTCCAATTTCAATGGGAACAAATTTATTAACTCCTATGCCAGTATGATTTTATTTTATAGGATGTTTGTAATAAGTAAGTATGCCTAAATTACTTTTATTGGGTTGGTCAAATTTTATAAAAACACTAATTTCATATTTTAAACTGTGATATAATTTTAATTCATATCCTTTAGAATCCCTAGTGAGTCTTATATTTTTGATTTTTTTAGGGTCTAAAATACCATAAACAACTTGAACATTGGCTCCTGTCTTCTTTTCAAATAAGTTAAATTTTCCTTCTTCAATCCATTCTTGCCATTCTCTTTTTAAAAATTTAATATCTTCTTTAGTATAATTTTTTAATTTTTCTATAATAGCATCCATTTTAATCTGCAAAATAAAAGTAGAACTTGTATATAAATTATTGGCGACAACTTTAATTTTCTGTGAAGAATGAACTTTCTAAAAATAAAAACAATTAAATTTTTATAGTAATAAAGGAATGAATGGCAAAATACGAAAATTTGAAAGATAAAATAAGGTATAAAATGGTAGCTGAAGAGCTAAATAAGTTTAATAAATTAATAGAAGGGCATAGAAAACTGCTTATAGCTATCGGAAATCTTTAAACTCTCTGAATTTTCTGTGAAGCATGAACTTTCTTAAAAAATTCCAGCATTAGATTAATTGAACTAGGACTTATCTTATACATTTTCAATTATTGATTACAATCTCGTTAAAACCCTTTTTTTTAATAACTAAATTATTAGAATCATTCATAAAATAATCTGTTCCTTTTACTTTTCCAAGTCCTTTTAACAGTGAAATTTTATATTTGATTTTTTGGCTTAATTTTGTCATGTATTTATTAAGGATTTACCCTTTATAAATACGACTACCAAGAAGTTGTTATTTATCTTTTATATTCCTTTATCCTTTAGCACTACTCTAAATGCTTTATCTTTTTTAATTAAATCTATTATTTCCTTATCAATTTCATTTTTTAGTATTCTAGGACTTAGTTTAAAATAATTTAATGAAGAAAGACTATCATACAGCCCCTTTGATTTAATCAGATTAAGTAGGGGAGTTTTATCTTCTGGGTAAATAACTTTCTCGTAAGCCTTTATTGAGCAAATTTTATGCGTTCCAAAAAGAACTTCTGTATTTTTCTGCTTTGCCAATTCAATAATCTTGCCTTTTAATTCTGCTTCTTTTGCCTCAATTTCCTTTTTTAAATTTTGAAGTTTTTCATACTCATCAACTAATCCGTTATCATTGCTCATTTTTTAACCTCCCTAAACACCTTCTGCATCAAGGAATTAAACAAGTCTTCAGAGTGTTATTTCATTTTAATTAAAAATATCCTTTGTTAAATCATGCAACTCCTCTCGTGTTAATTGCCTTTGGAGTTCTTGTTCTTTTTCTATCCTTAATTGACAGATTATACAAGGCTGTATTGCTGTAAAATTTATCTTACAAATTTCACATCTGTTTAAATCTCCTTTAATGTTTTTTTCTGATATAACAATTCTGTTTAATTCTTCTTTCATTCCAAAAACTCCCAATGACCGCCTTTATCAGGACCAACCCTTTTAATTTTGTTCTCTTCTTTGAGTTTTTTAATTATCTTTTTAATCCCGCTAGAAGATAGATTCAATTTTTGTATAAGTTCATCTATAGTGACCTCTTTATTTTGGAATATTAATTCAAGAACTTTCTGGTCACTTTTCTGGTCACTTTTCTGGTCACTTTTAGTAATATCTGATCTCTCAAAAATCACCATAAAAAATCCGGTGCTTTCAAATTTAACCTTTAAGCCATAAGCTTTCATAGAATCTCGAATTCTTTTAATTCCGGTGCCTACTTTTTCAACTTTTTCCGCTCTAAGCATCAAGTCCATAATCAAAGGATTTCTTGTTATACTAACTTTTCCAAAATCTTTTTTCTTTAAGCCTGATACAAGACCTCCTGGATTGCTAATTTCAACTTTGTCAAGATAAATATCAATTTGAACATGACCGTTTAAGAAATAATCTCTATGTACGATGGCATTAATCAATGCTTCTCTTAATGCTTCTTCAGGCAGTTCTAATTTTTCAGTCCGCTCTCTTTTTATAATATAATTAGTATTAAGCTTGGAAAATAAATAAATCAAAGCGTTGTTATAATTTGAAATTATGTCAGAATCAAACTCTTTTCTATCCAATATATTAGTTTTGGTATTGCCCTGGTATAATACGCAAGTAATAGTAGCACTGATGAAAAATTGTTTAACATTTTTGCAGAAAAATAAAACCCCTGCATTTTTCAAATATTCTCCATCTAATAAAAATAAATTCCTTAAAATCTCTTTTCTATCAAGATTGTCTGTTATTTCTGCTAACTTTAAAAAATTATCAAATTTATTATCATCAAAATCTTTTTCGAGATCAAATTTAGTATTAGCTTGGTTATCAAATTGTATTAAATTTTCTTTCTGAAAAAATTCTTTTATTTCTTCTCGGTTCAATTGCTGTGAGTTAGATCCTATTCTGAGGAAAAATCGACCATTGGCAGAATATGGCTTTTTCTTGCCTTCTGGAACATGTATTAAGATTAAATCTTTTGCCTCTTCAATTTCAACAGAGAAAGCAGGATCCATATTTCTTGCAAAGTTTTGGATTTGCGACATCAAAGAATTTGTTGCCTTTATTCCTATAATTTCTCCATTATCTTTAACACCTAAAATTATTTTTCCACCCTTTGCATTAGCAAAAGCACAGATTTCTTTACCAAGGTCGGAACTTATTCCTTCTTTAAATTCCAAAGTCAGCCCTTCTCCTATTTTGATTAAATCTAATATTTCCTCTTTATTCATTTTGTCCCCTATAATTGTTGGCATATAAGGTTTTAGGGCTTTTAAATATTGCTACTTAGAACTTTTAAAGATTATACTACTATTAACTTTAAGTTAATAATTATTAGCATTCTTGTGGTGGTGTTAAAATTATTGCTTTGTCTTTGCACCATCCATTCATTAGTTGTGGATAGATTTCAAGCCTCTTTGCATTTCCAACACATTTATTATTAACTAAATCTACAGTTATTTCTCCACTTCCACCAGAGGGATCAACCATACTAATTGTTAACTTAAAAGCCATATCCTTAGTTCCAGATGTCTGGCATAATACCCTTACTTTTAAATTAGTTATAGTAGTCTTTCCTGTATTATCAAAATCAAGTATTACACTAGGATTAGTAGAATTAAAGCTATGAATGCAGGCTTTATTTATGGATATGCTTGTAGAACTACAAGAAAGAGCACCAGCAGGTTTATTATCAATTTCGTAAAAAAATGAGGTTGTATCAGGCTGTACAACTGGAGATAATTTAGGAGCTACTTCATTTATATCACAAATTTTATTGTTATTTGAGTCTAAACAGCACTCATTTTCTTTATATTCGAAATAGGGAGCATTACATACAGGTTTTTGTTCAGATATTATAGGAGTTTTATTTTCTTCTAATTTATTGTCAGTATTTCTCCATCCATTCTCAGCAACAATCTTTTGATGATATAATCCGTATCCTAAAGCAAGATTCATCTTTTTACTAATTGGAGCTTCAATTTCTGAAAAAATGTTTAGATTAAGCCATTTGTTACTTTTGAAAAAAAAGGCAGGCCTAACATTATAATAAGTTGCTTCCCTGATTGTAATATCCTCACAGCTTGGTTTTGCTAGTTTATAATTTGTTCCGTATTTGCTTGTTCTTAAATTCTTTTTTCTTATAAAATAAAAATCAAGATTAGCCCCAAAATTTAATCCAAATTTTTTATAAGCAGAAACTTTTTTATCCAATTTTGCTCTTAATATAAAAGGATTAACTGATCTAATGTTATCTTCTCTAATTGGAGTTGATTCATCATACCAATCATCAGGGTGTTTAGGAACATCTCTTATCTCAAAGGGTATATTTTTTATATTATTTATTAAGCTGGATTCATATCTAACAAAGAAATCAAAGGGTATTTTGGCAATTCTGATAAAAATGTAACAAAGTCATTAGCTCTTGATGAAAAAGGGGAGCATATTGTGCAATATTCCCCTGGTAAATTTTCTACACTTTCTAATCTTTCTTTGCTATTCCATAATTTTTCAAAAGAATTTTCTAATAAACTACCATAAGATTTTACATCACCATGAGTTCTATGCCCGCAAGCATATAATTCACAATCAGGCCCTATACTAGCCCACAAAGCACTAGTAAAACATTTTTTACTATAAGAATGAAAAGCAGAATCATCTCCATTTATAGCCTCTTTTGGATAAGCAGAAATAACCTTAAAACCATTATTAGAATATTGCTTTGCTTTTTCAAGCTCTGAAATTATTTTATCTGATATATCTCTTATTCCTTCTAAATCTGTAAAATCCACCCTAAAACTTAATTCATCTGCTCCTGTATCTTTAATAACTTTAGTAGCATTTACTACATCTTCATAATTTTCTTTTCCTATAACATAGCTCACTACAATGTTTAATCTGCTATTATTTTCACTTCTTTTTTTTATTATACCTTCTAAATTATTAATTATTCTGTTGAATCCAGACCTACTTTTTAATCTTGTAAAAACTTCTTCAGAGCCAGCATCTAAACTCAAATTTAATCTGGCTATTTTTGATAGTTCATCATAATATTCTCCATTTTTACCTTCATTTAAATATAATCCGTTTGTATAAACAACAATCTTTTTCTCTAATTCCCTGAATAATTTTATTCCTTCAATTGTTGTAGTAGAATTAACAAAAGGCTCTCCTGTAGTCCCGCAAAATTTAGCCACTTCTATTTTTAAATCATCTTCTTGAAAATCATTTATTTTTTCAGCAATTTCCCTGATTTCCTTTATCCCCATCAAATTTGGAAGCCTTTTATAGCTTCTTCCTTCACAATGCCTGCATTTTAAATTGCATGAAGAGCTTGGCTGGATTTCTATCTCATAAGGAGGAGGATTTTTTCCATCTAATATCGCTTGCACTCTTTTATGATCTCTTAAAATATTTTTTTCATAATAAGGATATCCTTTATCTAAATATTCTTTAAACCTTTTTCTAATATCCTTTTCATTAATATTTTTCATTTCAAAAATAGAAATAGTAATTATGGCTTTATTTATTGCCAATATTTTTCTTGCCTAGTATGTGCCAGATATAATACACTATTTTGTATATTGAATAAATAAAATTCAACAGAAAAATTTCTATTAAAAACATAAAAATCATTTAAAAGTTTAATTAGTCTTCTGTAAATAAATCAAAACAATATCTGTTACAATAAGGCAAGCCACAAGGACTATACCAAACTTTATCTTTTTTAAGTTCCTTATTACAAAAGTTGCAGTTAACAATATCTAATACTAATTCCTCGGTTTTTTTATCTAAAGTTTGCTCTGTCATATTATTTATAATCCAAAACTAATTTTTATAATATATCACTTGGTAATATATTTTACCCTATCTTCACTATTGTGAATATACAAAACATATTTAAATATATTTATTCTATATTTTCACTATGAAAAGGAAAATAATCAAACAAGGGCATAATACTTTAACAATTACCCTTCCTATAGAATGGGTTAAAAAATTAAATCTAAAGGCAGGGGATGAAATAAATATTTATGAAAAAGAATCTTCTTTAATCTTAAATGGTTTTGAAAGAAATAAAGAAAAATCAACTACAATCAATATTGATAATTTTACAGTGCCATTACTTTGGAGATTTTTTCAAGGAGCTTATAGATCAGGATGCGATGAAATAAAGATAATTTTTAATAAAAATACTAAATTATATGAGGATCCTTATCATTACTACACAACTCAATTTGATTATGCGAAACTTGGAGAAAGGGTTTCATCAAAACCAATTTTAGTTGCCATACAATCTCTAATTGATAGGTTTGTTGGAATGGAAATACTTGATGTAAAGGATAATTGTATAATAATAAAAGAAATGGGTGAACTAACAACAAAAGAATTTGATAATTCTTTGAGAAGAATCTTTTTAGTTGTTTTCCAGCTTTTTGATAGGGTTATAGAGACGATAGAGAAAAATGAATTAAATAATAAAAACTTATGCAAAGAACTGCATACAATTGACCTAAATGTTGATAGGTTTGTTGATTATTGCTGCAGAATCCTAAACAAGATTAACACAGCTTCTTCAGAAAAGGATAAGAGTTTATTATTTTCAACATTATATTTATTAGAATTACTAGGAGACGAATTCAAATATATTGGTAAGCATCTTGCTGTTTCAAAAAAATCAGTCAAGGATTGCTTACCTCTTGCTAAGAAAGTAAGAGAACATTTTGATATTTATTATAAATTGTTTTACAAATTTGACAGGGATGAAGCAATCTTATTTGGAAAAAATGATCATTTAATCTATGAAGAGCACTATAAATTCAAAAATAGAATAGGAGAAGGAAGAAGCATAGCTAGGCATTTAATGATGATAAGCAAATTTACTCTTGCATTAGCTGAATTAAGGATAGAAATGGAATTTTAAATTTTCTAAAGACTTATAAATAATAAAAATTTCTAATATAAAATGCCTATAATAACTATAGAAACCTGGCCAATGGAAAAAGAGAAAAAACCAGAGTTAATTAAAAAAATTACAGAGGTTTTTACTAATATGGGTATTCCTGAACAAGCTGTTACTATTTTAATCAAAGAGACTAGTTTAGAAAACTGGGGTTCAGCAGGACAACAGCATTCTGTAAAATTCAAGGATTTGAAGAGATAATTTTTATTTAGAATTCAAGCTTTTAAAATGTTATGCAAATGGCCTTTCTAAAATATTCTTTTTCCTAATATAAAAATTTAAATACCTTATAGAATAGCGCTAAATAATATGAGTATTGAGGGTTTAATAAAATTAGCAGAGGAAGCATTGCATGACAAACCAGATGAAGATAGAAAAAGGATTCTTAATGAATTAGAAATGCATGTAAATGAAATTTATAACCAATTTCTAGAGATGCTAACTAAGCTTAGAGAAAACTCTAATAATAAAGGTGAATGGATGAGTGTAACGGAGATTATGAATGCAGGAGCTAATATCAGTAAAGCTTCTGTTTACAAGACATTAAATGAGAGAAAAGATATTTTTAAAACAAGAAGAATGGGTCGTGCTTTGAAGGTTTTTATAACAAGGGATAATGCACAGGAAGTTGGCTTAGGTAAGGAACAGGGTGGTAAAATTGCTGTTAAAATAGGGGATGAATCTTATCAAATTAATACCAAAAAATTTTATCAAGTAAAGGATATTAGAAAGTATCTTTCTAAGATTAATCCTATTATTTTTAGAAATGCTAATACAATTATAAATTTAGTTAAAAAAATAGGGGAAAATGGTGTTGTTCATGGAGATAAACTTGCTGAATTTATTGAAAATGCTAAAGGAATTAGATTACTTTCTTTAGAAGATACACAAGAATTGTTAGGAACAAAAATTGGGCTACCATATACAGAAATAACATCTTTATGGAATGATGAAAGATTTCAAAAGTATATTCACAGCATGCAAGATATATTTACTGGAACATTTTTAAAAGATGATGAAATTGATGATTTAGTTAGTGATGCTAAAAAATATGGATATAATAACCTTCAATTAAGGCAGGAATTAACTAAATGTCGCAAAATGCTTACTAGTAAGGGCATTATGCCTTTTGGAAAAACACATGAATATCTTTTGGATGTTGGTGTTTTTGATGAAAGCTCAGCTGAAAATGTGAGGCAAACATATGAAGCATTTGAAAGAGCAATGGAGGGGTTCCAGTTTTATAATTTTAACCATATTATGGAAACTAAGAAAATGGGATGGAGGGATTTAATTGAAGGTCCTATAAAAGACCTTGTTGAAAAGGGACTTGCAAGAGATGTTATAGATTATCTTGGAATGAATAGCCGTAAAAAATTTTATGTTATTGTAAAAGGAAAGAAGAAGGAAGTAGAAGAATTTTTTGATTTAGAAAGTTAGGGTGTTATTTCTTAAACTTCCAATTTAATAAAAACAAGATTCCTATAAGAAATGCAGGTCCTGCTATTAATAGAGACCAAGAGAGCATATACCATTCTAATTGAGGATTCATCAATAATGTAATAATATAAAATAGTCCGGCTAAGATAAAAATAATTCCTCCAACTATCTCGTGCTTCCAGGATATTATTAAAACAATTATCAAAATAAAAACTGGAATATTATGCATAATCAAGCCAAGAATTGTCCCCCAGAAACCATAATTTCCTTCAAAAATATCTAAAGAAAACATTGCTAAGAAAAGTATAAATAAAATAGCTAATATTCTAGGTGTCCAATACAAATATTTCATAATATTAGTTAAGTTTTTATAGTTTATTAACATTTTTATTTAGTATGAATGATATTTTAATTGTAATTTATGTAATGCTAATTTATGTAGCAATTGCTTTCTGGGAGGCTTATGTTGAAGGGAGAAATGCTTGGGATAAAAATAAATATGGTTGGAAGATAAATTTCAAAACAGGATTTTTAAGCAGGCCTTTAACTGCTTATCATTTTTGGTGCTGGTTAATTATGATTCCAATGTTTTTAATGTTACCTCTTGTAATATATGGATGGGATAAACATTTATTCTGGCTATTATTTAGTTGTTGGTTTTTAGGGGCTGTTTTAGAGGATTTTTTATGGTTTGTTGTTAATCCAGAGGTTTCAATAAAGGAATTTAATGAGAAGGATTGCAAATGGCATTATTGGATTGGCTTTGGGAAATACAAAGTTCCAGAAATTTATATATTATGGCCTATTGTTGCTATTTTGATTTGGATATTTCTTTTATAATTTTGTAAACTTGGGATGCTCCATTATGCTTAATATCCAATTTTGATAAATTTTGTTGCAAATATTCTAAATTATTCAGAAATTTAAGAATAGAAGAGTTAACATCTTTTTTTGATAGATTTTTTCTGTAATTTATTATAGCTAAATTATGCTTTTCCATTACAAAGGCATTAATTAATTGTTCTAAAGAATTTTGTATTGGAAATATTAGAGAAGGTTTTTTTAATATTATAGATTCTGATAATGTATTATGACCTGCCATTGTGATAATGCCTTTTGAGGCTTTTAAATATTCCAGGAAATTTTCTTTGAATGGCATAAATGTGATATTCTTAGTTTTTTTGCCTTTTATTTTATAGCCAAATATCAAGAAATCTTCATTAATATCCTGAATTATTGATAATATCTTTTTTAATAAACGATCACCAAAATGAGAACCACCAAGCATTATTATGATTGGCTGCTTTCTAAGATTTAATTTTTTAAGTAAATCTTTTATTGAATCTTTTGGAAGCTCTCTAATAATTGGATTAACACGATAAAAGTTTTTATATTTTTTAGTTCCTAATAAGGAGGGGATTATTATTGGGCAATTTACTTTTCTTGCTTTATTATAAACCCAATTAATATACCTATTTTGCAAATCAAATTTTTTGTTTTTTACTCTAATAAATTCTTTATAAATTTCTGGGTCAAAATTAAAGATTAAGAAATGAGGGATATTTTTATTTAGGTAAAGAGCAACAGGCTCAAAATCTGAGATTATTACATCTGGCCTGAATTTTCTTATTGCTTTTTTTAATTTTATTAAATTTAAGATATAATAATAAGGCAATCTTAGATTTATCAAGCAGGTTGTAAGAATTTTTAATCTGCCTGATTTTTCTGGAAATTTTGGGCCTAATATTCTTATAGT
>Ga0209541_10011463_pt1 | contig 13869 bp, 15 predicted proteins | sample RifCSPlowO2_01_FD_184027 | JGI IMG/M metagenome (GOLD analysis project Ga0209541, IMG submission 184027) | Groundwater microbial communities from Rifle, Colorado - Rifle CSP2_plank lowO2_0.1 (SPAdes) (version 2) | ecosystem: Environmental > Aquatic > Deep subsurface > Groundwater | place... | reverse complement strand
CCAACTGGATGCTATACCGCCCCGCAAACCACAACATCATGCACAAGCCAATATTCCCAAAACGGATCCTATTCTTGCAATTATTCTCTCTGTCCGAATGGTTGTAGCTGGGGAAGCGATGGATGTCCTTCCGGGTGTTATACTCCGCAAACATGCACGGGCGAATACCAGCAAACGGGCTCAACAAACCCAAGTTGCAATTGGTCAAAATGTCCCAACGGATGTACGTGGGGAAACGATGGGTGTCCTTACGGATGCTCTACGTCTACTACCGGAACCACAGGCGGATGCCCAAGCGGACAATACTGGTGTCCAGGCACAGCATCCTGTAAACCCACAAGCGACACAAACTGTCCGTCCGGAGGAACTGGCGGCACTACTCCGACAGCCTGTACGAGCGAACAAACGCGATGCTACGGATCTTCCGGCGACACAGTAGGATGGTGCCAAATGCCTCCGTGTCCATCTTCGGGAAACACAAGCGGCTGTCCATCTGGACAATACTGGTGTAATGGGGCATGTATTTCAAATACTTCAACGTGCTCTACAAGTGGCGGTACCGCTTGGCCAAGCACGCAGGCAGATTGCACCGCCCAGGGCAAGACATGGTGCCAGTGGTCTTCCGGTTCAGCGAGCGGCGCCTGCTACTTCGCCGGCCAAACGTGCCCCCAGTCGTGTCCGTCCGGCCAATACTGGTGTCCAAACAGTTCGTCCTGCAAACCGGACAGCGACACGAATTGTTCTACCGGAGGTAGCACACCGACCTGCGCGGCCGGCCAGCGTTGGTGCTGGACTACTACGAGCTGCGTGGCAACAACTGCATCCTGCGCAGACGGCGCCGTTTGTCCGTCCAATCAATTCTGGTGCGGTACTACCCAGCGGTGCATGTCGTACAACGAGTCTTGTAACACCAGTAGCTCGTGCGGTGCCGGCTACTCTTGGTGCAACGGCGGATGCATTTCCAGCGGCTCAACTTGCAGCCCTTCTGGCGGCACGACTACAGGAGGGACATGCCCAAGCGGACAATATCTCTGCAATAACAACTGTATTGCCAATGGCAGTTCATGCAATGGTTATCCATACTATCCTACAGGAACTACCACTGGACAGCCAACTGCTAACCAGCAACCTACGCAAAATTGCGGACAGTGCAAAAAATACGATGGGGTAAAATGCGTGTACGCGCAAGCGGGAACAGCGGATCCGTTATGCGGCTCTGGGACGTATTGCGACGGATATGGCGGATGCATAAAATTGGGTTCGGGCAGAACATTTGTTGGAAATGGAGCGATTTGCGGTGATGGATTCTGCGAGCCAAATCTCGGTGAAAACAGAGACAACTGCCAAAAAGAATGCACAAATGCCCCCACTCAAACAACTCAAAATCAGAATCAGCAAAATCAACAACAACAACAAGGACAACAAGATCCATATCCTAGAGGAAATCAAAACCAAGAATTTGAGCAAAATCAACAGGGATTTAATGGCCCAAGCGAAGAAGAAATGCAGAAAATTGATGAGCAAAGGCTCAAGCAGATGAAACAAGGCCTTAAACAATTTGCTCGAGGAGTTGAACAGTTTAAAAAAATGATTAACAAAATGAAGCCGCGGCTCGCAAAGCTTGGAGTAGGCATACCTGCCGAGCTCGATGCGGCGCTTGCCAATGCCCCAGAAATCTTAAGCACGGTACAAAAGGCTCAAACCCCGGAAGAGCTCGAAGATGTTATGATGGATATTCAAGATCTTGGCGAAGTCATGAGAGAATGGGGACAAAAATTCGGAGATCTTATGCGCCTTGGGGAAATGCTCAAACAATCAAAAAAATCACTCAACAATATGCAGCGCGCCGTAAAAAGGCTGGGGTCCGGCGTAAAGAAGAATCCCGTGGCGCAAGAACCGTTTGAAAATCTTAATACTTTTCTTGGAGAAATGGTCAGTGCGCTCAACGAAACAAAAGAGCTTGCCAAAACCGAGCCTGATTCGGCTCTCGATAAGCTCGAGGATGAATTTTTTGGAAGAATGGAGGAATTCTGGAACTCCGTATCCCAAATTGATACCATAGTGAATCTCTCCAAAGGGCTATCGCAGGCAAAAAGAGAAATAACTCGGGCAAAGTCAAAAATAAAGGCCCTATCACGAAATAAAAAAACAGATCCCGCTCTTATTGCCGACCTTAATGATATTGTAGCTCGCCTAGAGCAAAAAATAACCGAAATTCAAAGCCTTTCAAAACAGGGCGCTGTTGACCCGGAAGATATCCGCGATCTCTGGGATTTGTTCCAAGAATTTGAAAATAAAATGTCGGATATTGGCCAAAGCTTTTATGCGCCAACAGTGAAGAGAGGCGAGGACGTGAGTTTTGAACTGCCAGATGCATTTGACTTCGGGCCGCGAGGAGGAGGAGAAGGAAGTTTCGGTGAAGGAGGCGGCCCTGGCGGATTTGGCGGCGGGCCAACCGGATCGGGAGGTAATTTTGGAGGTCCAGATACAGGGGGCTTTGGTGGCGTACCGTCAAGCGGCGGGCTTGGAACTACGGTGCCGGGAGGATTCTAAAAAACTCACGAAACGCGCATAACCACTTAAAACTAAAATCCGGAGACTGGACAGGAGAGCTTGTATGGCTCTCCTGTTTTTTAGCTGAAAGTCAACTGAAGTTTTTATTATGGCGGTAAAAAAAATCATCCTTACCTTGAATTACGAAACTGCAAAAAGTTACTTCCTGGGCTCGTTGTTGGATAACTGTTTGGTTTAAGGCAAGCCCTTCTCCGCCGGAGGCGGATCTGCCTTTGGCATGAGACCGGGCTTGGGGACTAATAACCTTAAATTGCGAAACTCACTCTTTCTGTTATTCCCACGAACGCTTTTTTAGGGCAATCCAGTATTCCCTAGTTTTCTGGATCCTCCCGATAGCTATCGGGAGGATGGCAACTTTAGAGAATTTCGTAATGCAAGGTATTATTATCTTTTATCCCAAAAATAGACAAAAAACTATTACTTGTATCGCAATAAAGCTATTTATGGTATAATATGCAAAGACGTGGATATGTTATTTTTATAAAACTAAAAACATTATACAAAAAATTAATAATAATTTTTAATATAAATAAAAAATATGAAAAAATTTCTCTATGGAGCGTATATGTCGATAATCGCATCCACGGCCATAGCCGTTGTTGCGCTTACCATGTTTTATGCTCCCCTTAGGTTTCATATGGCGCGGCAAGCGCTTACAGCAGCATTAGAACGCGACATGGCCATACAATACTTGTTGCTGCAAAAAAATCTTATGATGGCGCAAACCGTAACAGAATATGATTGCATTGAACAAAATATTGCTGGCGTGGGAGTTGGAGGGCTTAACAGTATTGACGTGCCAAGAATATCCAAGGCATTGCGATTGGAATACGAAAGCGTTGGATCAAGCCAATACACAACCACTCTTGATGAAAATAAAATTCTCAATTATTATCTCTCGGAGTTGTCAAGTATATGCTGGAAGCTAAGAGCTATAAACCCCCATGAAATGGTATGGCAGAAAGATGAAAACGCTCTCAAAATTGCCGTGGCGCAAAGCCCCATCGGCGGAAAATCCAAAATATATTATCAAGCAGGAAGCGGAGTAGTTCTTGGCGTGAGTTACGCGCAAACAACAGAAGGTTCGACTCCCCCGCCCCCGCCTCCTCCGTCGGGAGATTCCGGATCTGGATTTAATCAGCCGCCGCCTCCGCCATCCGGAACTTCTGGAAATTTTGGGCAACCGTACGGCGGAATGAATCCTCCCTCTGACGGTTCTTTTGGACAGCAACAAGGCGGACAAGGCATGTATGGACAACCGGACCAAGAAAAATCCGGAGGATATTGGTGCAATGGAAAACAAGTATCGCAGGGAGAGTCGTGCAACGGATATACTCCGCAAGGTCCAAACAATAGCTTTGGCCAAGAAGACATGAATGGCAATAAAATGACGGGGCCAAATAATATAGGATCAAGAAATAACCCTAACGGCGGACAACAAAATTTTGGCAACATGCAGAAAGGACAACAAGGAGTGATGAACCGCGGAGGAAACCAACAAAATAATAAGCAAGGCTTTGGCGGTCAAGATAGAGGACTTCAAAACAGGGGGCAAGGGAGCGAAGAAGGATTTTCTGAAGATTCGGAATCTGGCGATGATCAGGATAAAAAAATTGACGAAGAACGCCTCAAACAAATGAAACAAGGGCTTTCACAATTCACAAAAGGCATTTCACAATTCCAAAAAATGGTAAGCAAGATGAAGCCAAAACTTACAAAGCTTGGCGTCGGAATCCCTACCGAGCTTGAAGCCGCGCTTGCAAAAGCCCCGGAAATTTTAGCTCAAATAAAAAGCGCGCAGAGCGCTGACGAAGTTGAGGAACTCATGGGAGACATCCAGGACATTGGAGATTCCATGAAAGAATGGGGAGAAAAATTCGGAGATCTTATGAAGCTGGGTGAGATGCTCAAGCAAGCGGACAAAGAAGTAAAAAATCTTCAAAAGGCCATAAAACGACTTCAGACAGCGGCTAAGAAAAATCCCGCGGCGCAAGAAACCATAAATAATCTCAATACCATGGCAAGCGAGATGTCTCAAATACTTCAAAACGCCAAAGAACTCGCGAAAACCGAACCTGACTCCGCGCTGGAAAAACTTGAAAATGAATTCTTCGGCAAGATGGAAGAATTCTGGAACAGCGTCGCGGAGGCGGATACTATCGTGAATATCGCGAAAGGATTGGGACAGGCGAAAAAAGAAATTGCAAAGGCGAAAACAAAGATCAAATCTCTTGAAAGGAACAAAAAAATAAATTCCGAAGATGTTCAAAGTATTAAAGAAATTGTATCAAGCCTTGAACAAAAGCTTGCGGAACTCACAAGCCTCTCGCAAAATAAGGCAAGCGCCGAAGAAATACAAGGCGCCTCAAGCGAACTATGGGATATGTTTAAGGAATACGAGAATAAACTCTCTGAAATGGGTCAAGGATCGTACAAGCCAAACGTGCAAAGCGGAGAAAATGTGAACTTTGAGCTTCCCCAAGCATTTGACTTCGGACCAAGAAATTCCCAAGGAGCAGGCGATCAAGACTTCAATTCGGGATTCTAAAATTGCTAACTCGAAAAAAGACGCTCCAGTGCGAGCGTCTTTTTTATTAGAACCTGTCTCAAAAATACTATTTTTTTCTATTTTGTCATCCTCACGAAAATGGGAATCCAAAAAGTTACCTTATTGTAACGAAACTGCCTTCCCTCTGAAGTTTCCATGTTTTTATGATAGGCTATTTTGAGATTTTTTTCAACCGCTCATTTGGCGAGAAGGAGAAAATTTTTGCTCGCGAGTATGGCATCGCCTCCGCGGACCGGCAGAACGATTGTGGAAAGGGTTTACCCCCACACCTATGCATAGGTGTGGGGGTTTATCCACAGCGCCCAGTTGACACAGAAATTGATTGGGAGTAAGGTTTAAGTACTTACGCAAGTACTTAATTGATATGCTGACAAAAGAACAGGTAAACAAAATAAAAAGAGGATTGTCTGGCGAAAAAGACCGGATGCCCATCATTCTCGGCGCACTGGGCGACCCGGGCAGATTTCGGATTTTCAAGCTGCTCGCGGAACACCATGATATTTGCGTTACGGATGTCGCAAGTGTTTTTGATATTACCGTATCAGCGGCATCCCAACAGTTGAGGGTTCTGGAAATGCTGGAATTGGTAGAAAAAATGAGAATGGGACAGATGGTTTGCTACGAATTAAAAAAAGACAATCCTATCGTCAAGCAACTGATGCAATTTATAAAGTCCAATGAAAAATACTAAGTTTAAAAATATGCAAAAAATAACTATCTATACAACCCCGACGTGCGCGTATTGCAAAATGACCAAAGCGTTTTTCAAGGAGAATAATGTTCGGTACGAAGAAAAAGATGTCTTAGAAAATATGGCGGCGCAAGAGGAAATGGTAGGAAAATCCCATCAGTTAGGCGTTCCGGTTATAGATATTGATGGTCAGATTATCGTCGGTTTTGACAAAAAAGGACTGTCGCGGTTATTGAAAATAAAATAAGTCTCAAAAGATTCATTCCCCCATTAAGTAACAGGTATGCGATTTTTAAAAAAAGCCATTGGTATCGGCACTGTCATTCTTGCGGTTCTCGCGGTGGGCATTGTGTCACGCGCGCTCTTTCAAGGTGATTTCCCCTTGCCGAGGGACGGAGAAACGAAAAGTGAAACGATTGCTGTTCAAGAAAATGAAAAAGTCAGCCAGAGGCTGATCCGCCTTGGGCGAAAAATTATGGTAACCAATGGCACAAGGCATAGTGTTCCGCTCGATACGATTGTAGAGGGCGGCCCGCAAAAAGACGGCATTCCGTCCATTGATGTCCCAAAATTTATCTCGATCGCAGAAGCGAGCCAGTGGTTATCGGACAGCGAGCCCGGGATAGCATTGGAGATGAGCGGAGTAAACCGTTTTTATCCATTCCAGATTCTGGTATTTCATGAAATTGTGAATGATATCATTGGTGGCAAGAGAGCGCTGGTTACGTATTGTCCGCTCTGTTTTTCCGGAATTATTTTTGACCCCCTTGTGAAAGGTGAACGCGCAGAATTTGGCACATCGGGCAAGCTGTGGAATTCCAATCTCGTCATGTATGACCGCAAAACCAATTCACTCTGGTCTCAGATTTTGGGAGAAGCGATTGTCGGAGAGATGACGGGTACGAAACTGGCCGTTATCCCCTCCGATATGATACGATTTGGAGAATTTAAAAAACTGCATCCGCAAGGAACCGCGCTTTCCCGCGATACAGGGACAACGCGCCTCTACGGCCAAGATCCGTATGGCGATTACTCCGCAACGCCCGGAACCTATTTCCCCGTCAGCAAAAAAGACGGCCGCTTAGGAGATAAAGATTTCGTGCTCGGCATTGTTGTTAACGGAAAGGCCAAGGCATATTGGCCCCAAGCAGTAAAGAAAGCCGGAGAAGTGGAGGATTATTTTCAGGGCAAGACCATTGTCGCGCGGTATGAAAAAGACATTTATGCGGTAAGATTGTTTGAGAAAAAATCTGACGGAACATTAAAGCGCATCAGCGCTTTTCCGAATTTTTGGTTTTCTTGGGTTGCGGCGCATCCCGATACGGAACTATTTCAATAGAATAAAGGTTGAACGAACCATTATTAAAAATTATTATTAAAATCATATGGCACACGGAACACATTGCCACTGTATGATGTGTATGGTGGGAAAAAAAATGGGAATGATTCGCAAAGACGAGCAACATCATGACCATAATGAACATGGCCACGATAGCAACCATGAGACATGTGAACACTGCGGGCATACCCATAATAAAGACGCTCGCCATGATTGTGGCTGTAAATAGCCGCGGCGATGAATAAAATCTTTGCGATAATTATTGGGATTCTTATTGTAGGCGGCGCTTTTTGGCTCGTAATTTCCAATCAAATCGCTTCTGAAGAATCAACGCGCCAAACGCAATCATTCCCTGCGCCGCGCGCGTCGCGGCAGGCAGGCGAGAAAGCGCCTGATTTTGCCCTGCAAAATTATAACGGCAAGACAGTGAGACTCGCAGATTTTGCCGGAAGACCGCTCGTCATAAATTCCTGGGCGGCGTGGTGTCCGTTCTGCCGCAAGGAGCTGGTTGATTTTGCGGCGGCACAAAAAGAGTTTGGTGATAAAGTTGTAATTATTGCCATTGACAGAGCGGAAACACGGGGCATTGCTAAAAAATACACCGACGAGCTCGGAGTCATGGATGGCATGATATTTCTTCTTGACCCTTCAGATAACTTTTACCAGTCAATCGAGGGATTTTCCATGCCGGAAACCATCTTTGTTGATAAAAACGGAGTGATTGCTGAGCATAAGCGCGGGCCTATGGACATAAAAGAAATTCGAGCAAAAATTAAAAAGCTTTTACCGTAAAAAAAATTTAGTTATGATTAAAACCATCCAACAAAACAATACGGCATTGTATCAGTGCGAAGAATGCGGCTTGAAGTATGCCGAGAAAGAAATGGCTGAAAGGTGTCAGGCGTGGTGCGCAGAGCATCAGAGTTGCAATCTTGATATTATCAGACACGCCATAAAAGAATAAATAAATTTATGGAATTTTCACTTATCATCCCGGCATTTATCGCTGGCATCTTCACTTTTCTTGCTCCTTGCACGCTTCCTCTTGTGCCGGGCTATTTGGGATTTATCAGCGGAGTCTCGGCGCAGGATTTGAAAGACCCGCTGAAAGCAAAAACAGCGCGAAGGAAAATTTTTTTGAACGGACTCCTATTTGTTATTGGCTTTAGTTTTATTTTCATACTGCTTGGCAGTCTTTTCGGCCTGGGCGGCTCCGCACTTATCCAATATCGGCTTTGGCTCTCGCGAATAGGCGGAGTCTTTGTAATACTTTTCGGTCTATTTATGATTGGAGTTTTGCGACTGCCGTTTTTGAATGTTGAAAAACATATTAGAGGAATAAAGGCGTTAAAGCCGGGCAATCCAATAAGTTCTCTTATTTTCGGAGCGACATTTGCTTTGGGCTGGACTCCGTGCGCCGGTCCTGTCTTAGGCTCAATACTGACGCTTGCCGCGGCGTCGGCAACAGTCGGCCAGGGAGCTTTTCTTCTTTCGGTTTTTTCTCTGGGACTTGCGGTGCCGTTTCTCATCATCGCCGCGGGCATAGGCTCTGCGTCAAACTCTATCGCAAAGTTGAGCAAATATCTCAATGTTATTTCGGCGATTGGAGGAACATTTCTCATTTTCCTCGGTGTCTTGCTTCTTAGCAACAAGTTTGGCGTTTGGGTCGCATACTTTTATCAGTGGTTTAATTTTATAAATTATGATAGTTTGTTGGATTATTTGTAACGATTGAGTCTGATGTTTATAAATTTTTCACCGAACGGGACTGGGACAAGTGGCGCCCTGAAAAGACGGGAACTTTTAATGTGAGGAAGAAGCAGTGGTTTGCGCGTTTCCGTAAATTTGCTATATTTTATATACAACTGAATAGGAGAGAATTTTTTAAAAAAAACGCAACGGGGGCAATCAGCTGTAATAAGTACGACGTATGCGCAAGCGGCTACTAACAATAATCTTTATAATACTGGCGCTCACTATCACCGGTGGCGTTTTTTTGTATTTTAGCTCAAATGGAGAGTTTACAGAGTCCGCACAGGAGGCGCGCGACTCTCAGCGTTTTCATGACCTGCAAAGTCTGCGGCTTGCGCTTACCATGTATCGCGGTGAGCAAGGGAGCTATCCAAATACGCTCGCAGAACTTATTCCGGGATATCTGGCGAAACTGCCTGCTGACCCTCGCGCAAGTGAGTCGTTTGAAAACAATAAATGCTTAACAACACTCGCTTACGATACGTTTCAGTACCGCTATGAACGCTACAATGAACAAGCATTTATACTCACCGCATGTTTTGAAAGCGGCTTTGTATTAACCATAAATTCAAATGAGTAAACATAGTTTTGCACAAATTGTTTTTTTCTTTTGTCTTATATTCTCTCTGGCAATGACAGCGGTTGCGCAAACCGGCGCCTTGAATGATATTTCCGGAAACGAGCTTGCCGAACAAATTAAAAAAGTACGGGTTGCTCTAGAAAGCGCCGCTACGCCTCCGAACCTGCTTTTGGAGCAGTCAACTGGGTTTTTGAATGGGGTGCGTAAGTATTTTGCGCTGGGCATTGCCAGTCGTTTCCGTTCGGAAGAAGGCGGTTTGGACAAATACAACGAGTATTACTATGCGGCTCGCGCGGCGCAAAATTTATCGCGGGCTGAACTGAATTGGGCGCAGTATTTTTTAAACCAAGGAGCAAATGCGCAGGCGCGCGAACACCTCTCATACGCAAACGCCCAGCAGCGGCTTTGGCAACTGTATGATACCGCCGCTTTTGAGGTTTACAATGGCAATATTGCAAAAGCGAAAAGCATAGAGCAGGAAGCAGGCAAAACGATTAACAGCGCTATTGGTTTCACCGGGCATGTTATCGGCGCCGTAGCTGAAAAAACCGGAAACCGGCTTGTGCAGGGACTTGCTTCTGGACTTGCATACGAAACTGCCCTCCTGAACGTCGGAATAGACGCGGGCTTTCAGGGCCTCAAGGAGGGAGTGAGGACAGCTATTAAGGATGCGGCGATTGATGTATTCGCAGAGGGCGCAAGCCGGGAGTTGCTTGGCGCGCCAGCTGGCGCCGGCTCTGATGCCGCGAGCGCTTTAAAATTGGGAGCTCAAGTACAGAGCTTGCAAAAAGCCTTAAACGCCTCTACCGCCGCCTCAGCCCAAACGCTCTCCTACCTAGAAAATGAAATTGCCAGGCAGAAGTTGCTCAATGGCCCCAACATGCTTGCCTCCCTGAAACGTATTCCGCGTCTTACTATGACAAGCGAGAGAACGGCATCACCAGAGCCGGTTGATACGGGCAATAATAAGGAAGAGGGAGAAGCAACGCCCGCCCAAGTCGGCGATGCGGAGGAAAATATATTAAAAACAAATAATACAGCTCCAGCACAAGCGAACTCCGCCCCGACGTCAAACTGGAAAACCATAGACAAACCGACCTTCACCATTAAAATACCCGAAGCGTGGAAAGAAACACGCTCCCGAGTCAGCGACTATTACGCTTCGGCATTTCGCCTTGAAGGAACTGGTGGAGAATATTTTGAGGTTGGTATTGACCCTAAACCAGTTGGGTTAGGGAGCGTAGACCAAATATGGCTGCTGGAATCCAACTCGTCCAATGACGCAGTAATAATAAAAACCGTAAATACGGAAGGAACATCATACGATAATCTATTCGGGGAGGGCAGAGAGTATCCCAGCAAGGGGAACGGCAAGTTGGAAATTCATGCGATTATTAACGCCATAGGCGGAGACTACGATTTTACGTTACAAGGGCGTGTTTATGATTTTTCCTTCGGCAATAACAAGAGGGAAACCGGAGTAGACACGGAAATTTTTAAGACAATATTAAATTCGTTCCGAGCGAAAAAAATCAGCGCACAGCAAGAGAAACCGCCTAAACTTCAAACGGAAAAACTGCCGCAACAGCCAACACCTGTTATTCAGTCATCAACCAAAGGGAAAATAATCGCTTTAGCCATGAGCCAAAACGGAGAACCGATAAATCAGGCGAGGTTTTGGCTCGTTGACCCGCAAGGGAGAAACCCAGACCCCGAAGGATATAATTTTCGCTATACGACAGACACCGGAAAGATAGAAACCCCGCCTCTTCCCAACGGGAAATACGTATTAAAGATACTGTGCGGGATAAACTGTATTTTCAGCGAGAATAATGATCCATACGACAGATGGTCAAAAGAAGTTGATGTGGAGATATATCAGCAGGAGATTGATTTGGGAAAAATAGCGCTTAAAAAATGGACGAAAGTGAAGTTTCGCATAGTAAACAGTTTTGGCGAAACATCTCCCTTCTTCGGTCCAAAAATTAAAGATGATACAGGACAAGATGCCGATACTTCCACCCTGCTTCAGTCTGCGGCCGGTTACTCGGTATCGTTGCCCGACGGAAATTATACGCTCAGAGTGGATGCGAGCTCTGAAAATAAACTTCTTGAAAAAGATTTTAGCGCGACTGGCGGCACGCTTGACTTAGGCGCCATGAAGCTTGAGAAGCAATAAAAATGTCGTTGTAATAAATAAAACCATTAAAGAATATGCTTCAGCAAAAACCGGAAAGTCTAATTCTGGTGCAGTATTCTTGAATTGGTTCGAACGCATTTTTCCGAAAAAATCCCCCCGCGAAAATTCGGCAACCCGCGAACGCAGAGAGCGGAGCAGTCGTCGTATGACGGAAAGGCGGCGGAGCCGCACCGCTGACAATTTTCACCCTGCGGGTGATCTCCCGCAGGGATGACAAGTTTTTCTTTGGCGGCATACTCTTAAGGTTATGACTTTCAAAATTTATCAAACAACTATGACCCCCTTTGTTCATACTCCTTCGTTTCCACGAACCGAATTTCTTTATCAGTTTTTGGAATTGTCCATAGATTTAAGTGGCTTGAGCCAAAATCTGAATAAAAAGGAATTACTCGAGCTTCTATGAAATCATCATATTCCAAAACTTCTTTCAGGGTGGTAAAGCTGGCGTTACTGCCACGATCTGCATACCAGATTACAGAATATTTGCCAAAATCAATTATCGGCATCACTGGTTGGGGTTCATGTTTTTTCTCCCAAAACGCTTGTAGTTCATCATATGCATTGACCATAGACCCAAAAACTTTTTTGAGTTCATTCTCATTGCGAAAGATACCCTTGTATGCCGAATAATTAAATGATGATTTCAATCGCCAATCACTATGCAAATTAACTTTATCAAACTGTACTGTCCTTGGCTCGCTCGCCGGCTCTTGCTGGTTAGTAGCTGTTTCAATAGGTTGCCAAGTTCCTATCTTTGGCAAACAATCTTGCAAAAACTTTTCATTTGCTTCTGCTTCACTCGGGTTTTGAGCTTCCATAACTTGGCACAAACCACGGAAAAGGTAGCATTCCTTCCCGGTGGCTTGTTCACACTTTTCTTTAGACGCGTAGGGTGTCGATTTTTTGACAAAAGTAAAATAAGTAGCAGTGCCAACAGCAATAACTATCAAAAGAACGATAAAAATTATTTTCCGATTCATATGATTAAAAATTTTCTTCCCCCAAAATTAAAATATGGTTCGAGCCGATGTTTTTCTCCGGGTTCTTTTGCGGTTTTGAGCGGTGCGGCTCCGCCGCCTTTCCGTCCGCCAGCTGGCGGATTCGCGGGGGACTTTCCTCGCCAAAATGAGCGGCTCGCAGCGAACCGGACAATTTCCAGTTTTTCTTTGGCGGTACCAGCGTTAGTAAGGTGGTAATGGCGCATGAATAACACCACCACTACCCTTAATGCATTCCCCCGTTTGAAGGTCAACAGTACCAGTGACAAACTTGATATCCAAACCGCGTTCTATTTTAACAGAGCGAGCCGTCAAAAATGGTGTTGCATGGCTTGTGCTACGGTCAAATCCTTTGGGAAATCCAAATCCCATACGGGCATCTTCGAAGTCTCCTATGCACGATTGCATACGCTGTTCCGCTTCAGCTTGAGTAATAACTTTTTCAATTTCTGTCAAACCATACAAATTATTATCGATGCTGTGGATGTTGGTGCTCTCGTTGCCGCCAATATCGTCGTAGATAATGGTGGTGAATTCTCCGATGGTGTATTGCCATTTTACTCCACGGTGAGCGGGCGTGCCCACGACTGCGCACAGAAGTTTAAAATGCTTATTGAAGTAGTCCTCGCTTATTCCGTAGTCGAGCACCACTTTTCTAGATTCTGCTACCAAAGGATGGTTCGAGTCGGTAATATTTGTTTCATTGCCGTAAGGCAAAATACAGATCGAATCTCTATCTGTGATGACAGGGGGATTAGAAGTAGTTGCCCGAGGAGTCCATCCTTTTTTGAAATCCTTTCCGCACACTTCCTCAAAGGTTTTTCCCGGCGGAACATAGTCGCACATTTGAAAACTACACGGCTTGCCAGTTGTTTCCTCACATTCTCCTTGAGAGGTAAAAACAGCTTGCTGCGTTTGAGGGGTAAGTGCTTTATTTTTAACAATAGCGAAATATCCTACTGCACCGACGACGATAATTGCGAGGAGAACTATAAATATATTTCTCTGTTTCATAAGATTAAAAAATTTTTTGCGAAACCGCCAATTCGTTTTTCTTGTCCGCCATAGCTTTAGCGACGGCAGAGCCCCCAAAATTGAATACAAATTAGTCGCCGAGCGAAGCGAGACGAACACATTTTCCTTGCAATTTCCTAAATGGTGCTGGA
>Ga0209541_10011461_pt1 | contig 13871 bp, 10 predicted proteins | sample RifCSPlowO2_01_FD_184027 | JGI IMG/M metagenome (GOLD analysis project Ga0209541, IMG submission 184027) | Groundwater microbial communities from Rifle, Colorado - Rifle CSP2_plank lowO2_0.1 (SPAdes) (version 2) | ecosystem: Environmental > Aquatic > Deep subsurface > Groundwater | place... | reverse complement strand
AAAAAGGACTGTTTGGTTTGTCCGCCAGCTGGTGGATGGCGGGACTGGCGCAAATTTTTCGATTTTTTCAAGTGGCGAAAGCTTTAGCAGCATGGCGTCGGATTTGGGTTTATCTAGCGCTTCAAGAACAAAGGGAGAGATCTTTTTGATACGCTTGCCGCCAATGTCGCGAGACCAAGTAAAATAAAGCAAATCTTTTGCGCGAGTTGCGCCGACATAGAAAAGGCGTCTTTCTTCTTGCATGTGCCAGTCACCTGCAGGCAGAGTTTCTTTAATCAGTTTTTCGGGAATCTCAATAGCGTCGCCGCGATGCCTGGTTGGGAAACGATCGGCTACAAGATTAACCAAAAAAACAACCGGAAACTCCAAACCCTTGGCGCCGTGAACCGTCATGACATTAACAGCATCAAGATCCGGGTCAAATTCAACAGTGGCCGGGTCATCACCTGCTTGCCTTAGGGCTTCTAAATATTCAACGAATTGACCGGCGGATTCGATCTTAGCAACAGTCTCAAACTCCTTAATTTTGTCAAAGAATTTAGCGATATTTTGGATTTTAATTTGGCCTTCGACTTCACCGCTTTTATCAAGCCGCGTCAAATAGTCGGTGCGTTTAAGGAAATCATAAAGCACTTTGCCTGCGCTTTGGCGTTTGGAAAGCCCAACAGACTCCTCAAGATCTGCGAGTAATTTTTCAATAATGGCTTTTGACTCATCTGAGAGCTCTAACTCCTGGGGGTCGATATTGTCTAAATGTTTGAGGACATAATATAAAGATCTGGTTTTGCGGCGGGCCCACGATGTCAGTCTAATGGCATCGACAGGCGGCATTTGGTAAATATCAGAGGTTATAAGACTATAAAGATTAAGGCTGTCTTCAAAATTAGAGATAGCTGTCAAAAACGCGATTAACAGTGTTACTTCCTCTTGTTGGTAAAGACCGGATGAGCCTACAAATTTGTGGGGAATAGCTTTCATGTTTAAAGCACGCAGGAAATGATCTGCCTGAGCATTTGCCCGTACCAGGATGGCGAAATCGCGATACTGATATTTCTTCTTATTAATCAGTTTCTCGATTTCGGCGACAACCAAATCGGCTTCTTCGCTTAAAGTATCTGCAAAAATTTCCTGGGGGGGTAACCCTAGATCATGTTTTGTAGATAACAATTTTTTGACAATGTTGTTTTTAACTTCCAGACGGTCCGGGTCGTTATGGCGGATAAGCCGGTAGGCAGAATCAAGGATAGACTGTCGAGACCGGAAATTTTGGGTTAAGACGACCTGTTTTGCACTAGCATAAGTCTTCTTGAATTCCAGAATATTGGAGATTGCAGCACCCCGGAATTTGTAGATAGATTGATCATCGTCACCAACAACACAGATATTTTTGTGTTTTTCAGCAAGCATTTTAACCAGTTCGTTTTGGGCATAGTTGGTATCCTGATATTCATCCACAAGAATGTATTTAAATTGGTCGTGGTAGTTTTTTAAGATTTTCGGGCGTTTTTTGAAAAGCTCAATGGTTTTAACGACCTGATCACCGAAATCCAAAAAGCCGGCTTCATCTTTGTATTTTTCGTATTTTTCATAGGCTTGTGCAAGTTCTTGGTATTTTTTGTTTTCGATTTGTGACTCTTTATCTTTGGCGTTAGCCGCTTTGGGCGAGCCTCGTCCTTGACGGGTCTTTAGTCGTTTAGCGAATTGCGAAAACTCAGCTGGGGTGATGTTTTCATCTTTAAGTCTTGAGAAAAAAGCAAGAATCGCCGAGATAAATTTGGTGGGGTTTGAAAGTGGTCGCCAGTAGTCAAGTTGGAAGCGGAAAAGATTTTGCTGGAAAAATAAAACTTGTTGAGGTCGCGAAAGCACCTTGAAATCCGGCGAAAGGCCAATGTCAAGAGCGTTGTCGCGTAAGATTCGATCACCGAAAGCATGAAATGTTGAAATCCAAGTGTCGATGAATCCGTAGGGAACCAGAATATCGACCCGTTCTTCCATTTCGCCGGCGGCCTTGTCGGTAAAAGTGAGGGCCAGAATTTCTGCGGGTTTTGCCAATTTATTTTCGATGATGTATGCAATTCTTCTGGCGATAACCGCAGTTTTACCGGTCCCAGCTCCGGCAATAATCAGAAGCGGCCCTTCGGTGGTGGTTACAGCTTGGCGTTGTTCGGAGTTCAAATCATTTAAAATATTTTGACTTTTCATATCGTATCTGCTAGTATTTGAGTCGAGGCGAAGGGCTTGACCCTGATTCCATTACGCATTTTGCCAAAGTGGGAGACGCCTCATTTTTTATCTCAAAATTATCAAAGAATAAAAGTATTTCTTGCCACCCTTACCCTTTGCTCTAACAACCACCTTTATCCTTTGTCTTTCAATATAACCTACAATAGCAAAATAGTGGGTTTCTCCCTTGTTGCTCTTTTCTTGATATGTTGTTGATGTTTCTAAAAGCTTTTTTGCAAGAGGTAGTGCTTTTAAACGTCTAAGTTGTTCAGCTTTTGATCTTTTCTTTTGGAAAACTATATGATCCCATCCGGCTCTTGAGACATATACAATCTCTTCAAAAGCTGGCGCCGTTTTTTCTTTTCCACGCCATTTTTTAAAATAGAAGTTCTCGGCTTTATCTCTGGCTTTTTTGTAATTGCTTTTATGTTTGCCTTTGCCCACGCGGCTATTTTAACATTTAATATGGGATCGGTTGGGGATAATGTCTTAATTCCCCAGCAGTATTCTGTGGGTTTTCTCTCCTGTCCGCTACCAGCAACTCTGTTGCAGGATGTCTTGTAAGAGAAACTTTTTTATCTTCACCGAAGATGCCTGGAAACAAAGCTTTAAAGTATCTATCGGGAAAGTAGGGGTCGTTTTTAATTGCACTTTCTATTTGTTTTGCCAAATCGGGAGGAACGGCTACGTTGAGTTCTATTGTTGTTCCAGGGCGATAATGTTGAATATACATAAAATAGGTAAATTGAATCCAATCCTCTTCACCGTGTTTTACATTAAAGGTAATCGTTTCCTGGTGCTCCTCGTATCTTTTTCTAAAAAGTCCTCCAACCTCTGTTCTCCATTTTCGGACAGGGGGTTCGTATTTGTTTATCAGAAGCAGTTGCCTTTGAGTTTGTTTGCTGTCAAGAATTGGGTCATTACCTGAAAATGGAACTATTAGTTCCTGCAGTTTGTAATACTCTCTTTCATTACCAGTTACCTCGTCTCCTAATATAAAACCTTTACCTGGATAAAACCCGTCATATCTTATATTTTTATCGATGGGACGTTGATAGCCATATCGTTGACCGATGCCTCGACTTTTAGTCAGAGTCGCAAGTTCTTTCGCTCTGTTTTCTAATTCGCCGATAGCCTGTTCTGGTTTTCCGTCTTCCGAGTTTTTCCCTTCCATGTTTTTATTTTAACTTCTTTGTCGCCTTCGCCTCTATTGTTTGTACGGTGGATATTCGTGACGATAGGCGGGTAAATCGCGTATTGACGTCGTCGCTGGATGCGGCGGCGTTTTTGATGTGGCGGGTTAAGATGGATAACGATCCTCCGAATTTTTCGGTTTCGCCTGCGATTTCGCGAAGGGCAGCCAAAATTTGGCCGGCTTGAGCCTCGATTTTAGAACCTTCTAAACTCATGATAATTGCGCGCAAATATGCATACATGGTGCTCGGGGAAACCGGGCGCACACGCTTACGGTAGGCATAATCGTCCAGCTCCGGAGCATTGCTGATCATTTCATAATAAACAGGCTCACTGGGAATATACATAAGAGCAAAGTCGAGAGTTCCTTCTTGCGGACGGATGTATTTTGTTGATATGGCATCGATATGCTTTTTGACATCTACAATAAAAGCTTTGCGATGCATCTGTGTTTCCTTTTCCTCACGGGCCTTTGTCATTTTTCTAAAATTTTCCATTGGGAACTTAGCATCTATTGGAATTATCCCTTGCTCAAGCTGAATCGCTGCATCTACGATTTCCCCACCTTTAAAGGCGTACTGAAGATGAAAATGCTGTTTTGGCAAGGCCTGGCCTAAAATATCTTTTAAAACTGCCTCCCCTATTTGCCCGCGCATTTTAGGAGAGCGCAAGAATTCTTGCAGGTCGCGCATACTTCTTCCTAACTCCGTCATTTCCCCAACGGACTTGGAGACATTTGAGATGACCTGTGCAGCTTTATCTAAACGTTGATTTATGGCGGCAGTTTGGCGAACCATTGAATCGGTGGTTTTATCCATAGAGCCGCGCATATCGGAGACCAATTGGGTTAAGAGCTTGGTCGTTTCGTCGCCTTTTTTGGAGTCGACAAGCTTTTTGATTTGCCAATAGATGATGGCAAAGGCGATGATTACTAAAGCGGCGGCGATAATTAAAGTTGTCTGGGAATTCATCCGCTAGATTGTATCAAATTTGAATCCGGATTTGGGATACAATCAAATTATGACTCGTCTTTTGCCGTTTGTTTTTTTAATAAATGTCGTTTGCTTTTTTGGAATTGCCTGGGTTATTTATGACGTTGATCCGCAAGGTGCACCGTGGTATATTTTCGCACTTCTAGTGTTGTTGATATTTTTTGCGATCTTTGGGATTTTGGGTTTGGTTCTTTATTCTGTGCGAACAAGATTTTACAGGCGATATTCTGTACGTTGGTATATTTATACTTCCTTTAAAATGGCTTTTTTTGTAGCTTTTTTTGTAGCGCTTGTGGCAACTTTGGCAGTTCTGCAGCTAATTTCTATTTTTAATTTAATACTGGCTGGGCTAGCAGTAAGTTTATTTGCGATTTATAGTTTTTTGGGGAAGAAAAATTAAATTGTTCTATTGTTCAATTGTTGAATTGTTATTTTGATTAGCTTCTTAACAATTTATCAACGTAGCGATTTAGCAATTACTCACTCAGTATTATTATTCCCTCTCGCCAGCCGCCGGGGTCTTTGATAATTTGATTATCCTTTAAATAAAATTGACTTCAATAATTAAAGCTCTATAATACTGCCTATGACAGAGCATAAAAAACCTGAGGTTTCATTTGTACCAATACTAGAACCGACTACGAGATTGGTCGCGGAGCTTGAAAAGTTACAAACTAATGATGTCCTGAGGGTGCTTATTCTTGTGAGAATTTTAAGGGATTTCCATAGCGCTGTTCCAAGCAGTCAGATGATTAACAAACCGCTCGAAATCATAGTCCCGTCTGTTTTAGGACCCAAAGACCAAGTATTAAATATGGAAGACCAGTTGCGAGAAGGTGTTGTCAGAACAAAACAGGCAATCATGAAGGAAATAAAAAATGAATATTGGAGATTTATACTCGCTCGAGAAATGCTTATGGCCACGGTCCAAAAACAATTAGCCAAAGAAGGTAAACAGCTTCGATTTAGTCTGGGTAGTTTACCAAACGCAGTTTACGATCGAGTTGAACTTTCTGACCAAATAGCCCCACTAATTTAGGTTTCATTTGCATTGGTCAATAAATTTACTGTGAAAGTATTATTATTCCCTCTCGCCAGCCGCCGGGGTCTTTGATGACGGTTCCATCTTTATTGTAGATGTGGGCGGTTACGGCCACAGCTTTATTTTGAAATTCGGGTGGAATTTGCCAGTTAAGCTCGAATGGCTGCGACTTGACCTCACCAATCATTTGCCACTTACCGTCAGCATAAGTTTTTACCCAAAACTGAACTTTATCGACATCATTGGGTTTATCGACAGACAGGGCAATTTTAAGATTTGAGCCTTTGACGATTTCTCCCGCAGCTGGTGAGGTGATAGTACCACCTGCGGCATTTTGTTGCTGATCTTGTTGCAAAATTGTAGTTTTTTGTTGAAAAAGAGGTCTAAAAATTAAAAATATAATTACAAGCGCAAAAACTACTAAGGCGACAACCCCGATTGGGTTTACCGGCCAGCCCTTCTCCCCTTTTTCAATTGGTCCTCTTTTTTCTGGGTTTTGTTCCATTGATGGCTTATTATACACCTGGCATTTTGCCCTTGATCAAGACATTATATCTTTTTAGCCTACTGTGAAACTTGCCAATTTTGAGATAAAATAGCCACTGTTTAGCCTAAGATACCCCTGAAAATATCTTAAAATGTCAAGACTTGCGCCTTTTCAAAAACCATCTGCGACAGTCGTAAGCTACATTATTGCTTTTCTTACCTGGTTTATCAGACTGATTACCTTTATCGGCGACGTAACGATTTGGATCTTAAAAAGAGGCTTAATAAGTCTAGTCGCGCTTTTCAAAAAGTTACATTTAGATATTGTAAGATTGCCACCTGTCGTTTTTATAAAAGGCGTCATTTCTCATCCGGTTATTGCCCAAGATAGAAGTTTTAAAGTTGGTTTGATAACGATTCTTTTAATGATAGTTGCAACTTGGTATTTCACCAAGGATCTACCTAGTCCAAGGCAACTGGAGACGAGGCAAGTACCACAAACTACCAAAATTTATGATCGAGATGGCAAACTGCTTTTCAATATCTACACCGATCAAAATCGGACAATCGTGCCTCTTTCTGACATTGGAGATAACTTAAAAAAAGCCACCATTGCTATTGAGGACAAAGATTTCTATAAGCATCGAGGTTTTGATGTCTACGGAATAGCCAGAGCGGCCAGAAAAACGGTTTTCGAAGGCAGTCTTCAGGGCGGATCAACAATTACCCAGCAACTGGTAAAAAGTGCTTTTTTATCACCGGAGCGAACCTTGAGTAGAAAAATCAAGGAGTTATATTTAGCATTCAGGGTTGAAATGGCTTTTTCAAAAGATAAGATTTTAGAAATGTATTTAAACCAGGTTCCATATGGTGGTACCGCTTGGGGAGTAGCAGCTGCCGCAGAGCAATATTTTGGAAAAAATGTCAAGGACTTGGACTTGGCGGAGTCAGCGCTTTTGGCAGGACTACCGGCAGCTCCAAGTTATTACTCGCCATTTGGGCAAGACCCCAAAAGAGCAAGAGAGAGGCAAAAATTAGTGTTAAATAGGATGGTCGAAGAAGGTTTTATCAGCAAAAATGAAGCGGAGTACGCAAAAGCCGAGGAGCTTAAGTTTAACTCTCCGACAGTGGATATTTTGGCCCCCCATTTTGTGATGTACGTACGCGAGTACTTGGCTGGTAAATTTGGTGAGGCGACAGCGGCACAAGGTGGTTTAAAGGTAACAACAACTCTTGATCTTTCGATACAAGAGGAAGCACAAAAAATTGTTAAAGACAATATTGATAAGCTCAAAGGCTATAACGTTGGTAACGGAGCAGCATTGGTAGTAAAGCCTCAAACAGGGGAGATACTAGCAATGGTCGGCTCCAAAGACTTCTTTGACAGGGAAAATGACGGCAACGTCAATGTTACGGTTGCACTAAGGCAGCCCGGTTCCTCCATCAAGCCGATTAACTATGCCACGGCTTTCGAAAGGAAATTAATTACTCCGGCAACGATTATTATGGACGTGCCAACTACTTTTTCCGGCGGGCCAAGACCATACAGACCTGTTAACTACGACGGTAGGTTTCATGGACCAGTGCCGGTAAGATTTGCGCTTGGTAATTCATATAATATCCCAGCCGTTAAGGTGCTGGCTTTAAATAGTGTTAGCGAAATGATTAAGATGGCACGCGCGATGGGAATAACCACATTTGAAGATGAGAGCCGCTATGGACTTTCGCTAACATTAGGTGGCGGCGAGGTTAAGATGACCGAAATGGCGCAGGCTTTCGGAGTCTTTGCCAACGGGGGTGACCGTGTCTATTTAACTCCAATTTTAAAGGTTGAGGACTCTAAAGGAGGGGTGCTTGAGGAGTTTAAACTAAAACAGGGCAAAAGAGTTTTATCTTCTCAAACTGCATTTTTGATTTCGTCTATCCTTTCAGACAATGCTGCACGCTCCGCCGCGTTTGGTTCCAGCAGTCTTTTAAATATTAAGGGTAAAACAGTAGCTGTAAAAACCGGGACAACGGATGATAAGCGCGACAATTGGACCCTTGGTTATACACCAAGTTATTTGGTGGCCGTTTGGGTGGGCAATAATAATAACAAGCCGATGAATCCGTTTATTACTTCCGGTATTACGGGGGCGGCTCCAATTTGGAACGAAATTATGACCTATGTTTTGCGCAATAAAGTTAATGAAGCGCTCAAAGTACCCAGTGGTATTGCGAGCAAAGAGATTTGCTCAACAACAGGGGGGGTCAAAAATGAGGCTTGCAACAATCGCTTTGAATATTTTATTGCCGGGACCGAGCCAAAAGACGATACATTTAAAAGAACGAAGGTTTGGGTAGATAAGACTTCTGGACAAGTAGTAGAGCCAGGTTCACCAAATGCTGATGAGCGGGAAGAGGTAATTCTTACGGATCCATATTCCAAAAAACAATTCTGTGCTTCTTGCCCAAGGCCTGGGCCGTCACCTTCGCCAGCACCTGGCGGATAAAATTCCAATTTCCAAATCACAAAATCACAAACTCCAAATACTTAGTATTTTTGAATTGATCTTATTTGCTATAGCGTCAGGTGACAGGATAGTAGACCTTGGCGAGATTGAACCTCTTACCACAATCAGAAATTGCAGAAAATTGAACGATCGTTTAATATTTTGCAATATTTTTTGTGATCTATCTCTATTGATCTCTATATTGAGGAAACTTAATCGAGGAATTTGCTTGCGGTGTTTGTCCTGCTTGTCCCGAAGTTAACTGAGAGGAGTTTAACGAAGGAAGACTTGTCGAATCCGCCTGATGTGCTTGTGCTGGGTCTATTGAACTATCGGCGATGGAATTGACGTTGGGCTGTTTTTGACATTTCTGACAAGGTCGGAGTTTAGATAAAGTACTAAGGCAACAAAAAACATAATAAGAGCTAAGATAATGATTACAGGAGGAACTAAATAACCTCTCTTCACACCTTTATCATTTCACCTTTTGCCAATTTGGGCAAATTGGTGAGAAAATATGGCTTAATATGAAAAGATTATATATAACTACAGCTATTCCTTACGTCAATGCTAGCCCGCATGTGGGCTTTGCGCTGGAAGCGGTGCAGGCAGATTGCTTGGCGAGATTTTTTAGAGCAAGCGGTTATGACGTTTTTTTTGCATCGGGTACAGATGAGAACTCTCTGAAAAATGTGCAGGCTGCAGAAACAGAAGGAATTTCAACCCAAAAGTTGGTAGACAAATATGCAAAACAGTTTTTTGATCTCAGAGATGCGCTTAACTTAACTTACGATGTTTTCAATAGAACAAGCAGCAAGCATCATTTTAAAGGCGCCCAAAAGCTTTGGAATCAGTGCAGAAAGGAAGACATTTATAAGAAAAAGTATCGTGGGCTGTATTGTATTGGCTGCGAAGTGTTTTACAAGCCAGATGAGATTATTGATAACAGATGTCCTGATGGTCATAACACTATCGAGGAAGTTGAGGAGGAAAATTATTTTTTTAGACTTTCTAATTACGCGGATTTTCTCTATAAACTGATTGAGAAGGATAAATTAAAGATTATTCCCCAAACACGTAAGAACGAGGTGCTTTCTTTCATAAAACAGGGTCTTGAGGATTTCTCGATCTCGAGATCGTATGCACGAGCGAGAGGTTGGGGTGTACCGGTCCCCTCCTTCGCCGAAGCTTCGGAAGATAAGCAGGTGATGTATGTTTGGTTTGATGCGCTCGCGACTTATTTGACGGCTTTGGGTTATCCTAGTGATGGTCTTTATAAAAAATATTGGAGTAATAATCCAAACAGATTACACATTATCGGCAAAGGAATTATCAGATTCCATGCGGTTTATTGGCCGGCGATGCTAGCTTCAGCTGGAATTTCCTTGCCAACTGCTGAATTTGTGCATGGCTATATCACAGTTGAGGGACAAAAAATTTCCAAATCGATAGGAAACACTATTGACCCGTTTGCCCTGGTTAAAAAATATGGGGTTGGTCCCGTTCGCTACTATTTGCTGCGGGAAATTCCAGCTTGGGGCGATGGTGATTTTTCGGAAAGTCGATTTCGCGAGCTTTACAATGGGGAACTGGCTAATGGGCTGGGCAATTTGACTGCACGGGTCGCCAGACTTTGCTCTGATACAAACTTGAGTTTGCCGCAGAAGAAGAATTTTAAATTTAAAAAAGCAGTTTCCGATAATTTGAAAATTTACCGATTTGACCAGGCCTTGATTGCGCTTTGGGACGATGTTTCTGCTCTGGATCGAAAAATTAATGATGAGAAACCATGGGAACTTGAGGGAGCAAAACTCAAGAAAGTAATCACGCCAATCGCGCAGGAAATCCGCGAAATTGCTTTTAATTTATCGCCGTTTTTACCAACGACTTCAGAAAAAATTTTAAGTCAATTTACGGGAAAAATTTCAGCCGAAAAACCATTGTTTCCGAGGATTTAAAAGGCCTCACCTTGTTAATAACCAAAAACCAATTATGAATAGGATAGCTCTAATTACATTATTTCGTTTGATATTTTCAGCGGAAAAATTTTTCTTACGCTCGTACCTCATAGATAACCACCAGATGAATGAAGTAAGAGCACCAAAATATAGAATTCTCGTGTTCTTCGAAAGCAAAAATTCTTTAAAAGCACTTGCGGATTCATTTGGTGCAATAAGAAAAGAAACTACTATTCCATAGACTGAATAGAGAATTATCAAAAGGAAAAAAATAATCGCTAAGATCAAAATTGGTTTTTTAAAAATCGCCATATTTACGTAAAGATACAAATAAAATATATCATAAAGTGAATAAGAACGTGGCATTAGTTGATTCTCACGCTCATTTGGATCATGTTGATGATTTAGAGGGCGTGCTTGCGCGGGCGAAAGATGCGGGTGTTTCCAAAATCGTGACCATTGGTACGTCAGTTGAGTCAAGCAAAAGAGCGATTGAAATTGCCCAACAATACTCAACAAATGACCTCCAAATTTTTGCCACCTGCGGACTGCATCCTAAGGATGCCGCTTCGGATGTTCATCAAAACCTACTACATTACGATAATGTATTAGAGTCTATTGTTCTATCCTCGGACAAGATTGTAGCCATCGGGGAGTGTGGACTGGATTATTATTTAGGATCTGGGGGTCAGGGTTTAGGAACTAGTGAGAATGATAAGAAGTTTCAAGGGGAATTGTTCGGGGGACAGATTGAGTTGGCGGCGGAGCTTAATTTACCGCTTGTTGTGCATTGCAGAAATGGATGGGGTGAAATCTTTGATTTAATATCAAATATCAAAAATCAAAGATCAAAGACTAGGGGAGTTTTTCATTCATGGACTGGGGATTGGGATGCAGCAAAGAAAGCGTTTGATCTTGGCTTTTACATTTCTTTTTCTGGAATCGTAACATTCAAAAACGCATCAGAAATCCAAGAAGTTGCCAAAAAAGCTCCAATTGACCGGATTTTGGTAGAGACGGATTCACCTTTTTTGACGCCGGAACCGCATCGGCGCGTGATTAATGAGCCCGCAAATGTTAAAATAATAGCTCAATTTATCGCCCAACTTCGCAACCAGCCTTTTGATAAAATAGCAGAAGCAACAACAAGAAATGCAGAAAGCATTTTTAGAATAAAATCGATGTAGGTCATTGCGAGTGTTTAGCGAAGCAATCTCAATACAAAAATATAGATTGCCACTCCGCCAAAGGCGGATCGCAATGGCAAATTAGATGATGAAAAAATTTATAGAGAAATACGACAAGCAGGTTCATAGGTTCCTGGAGATACTACCTGGGACTTTTTCGTGGACTTTGATACTATTCCCCTTTTGGGGTTCGTTTTGGATCCCCCACTATGTTGCCTACTACATAATTCTTTTCGACATCCTCTGGTTTTATAAATCAGGGGCTCTGGCTGTAACTTCACTGATGTCTCATTTAAAACTGAATGCTGCTAAGCGCTACGACTGGCTGGCGGATGCAAAAAAACTGCCTAACTTTGGCAAAGTTCATCATTTAGTAATTGTGCCAACTTATCTTGAGCCAATTCATACAATTGATCGAGGTTTAGAGTCTGTCGCCAAGCAGGATTTTGGCAAAGATCAGATTTCGGTTTGTCTGGCTTTTGAGCAAAGAGAGGGCAAGAGTGCGCGCGAAAAAGCCAAAATCTTGAAAGAAAAGTACAAGGGGAAGTTCGCTAACTTATTTATCACATACCATCCGGATATTCCCCAAGAAGTTAAAGGCAAGTCTTCTAACCAAGCATACGCCGGCAAATATGCCAAAAAGATGCTTGTTGATAAGCAGAGGCGCGACATAAACTTTATCACGGTAACTTCCAAAGATGCCGATGGGATTTTGTATGAGAAATATCTTTCTTGTCTAACTTATAAATTCTTGACAAACGATAACCGTCATCTTTTGTTCTGGCAGCCGATTGTGCTTTTTTATACCAATATTTGGCAGGTGCCAGCACCTATTCGGGTGATGAGCACCTTTTCTTCGGTTTGGCAGACAGGCCTAAATTCTAGAACTGATCGGCTGGTTAACTATTCGATGTATTCAACGTCGCTTGCGCTTCTTGATGATGTAGGCTATTGGGACGTAGATGTTATTCCAGAAGATTACCGCATATTCTTTAAAAGCTATTTTGCCAAAGACGGCAAAGTGGAAGTTGAGCCGATTTTTTTGCCGGTTTTTGCCGATGCTGCCCAGTCGACGACTTACTTTAAATCATTAGTCAACCTATATGAGCAGGAAAAACGCTGGGCCTGGGGGGTTTCCGATGATGCCTACTTTATTAAAAAGTGGTTAACCCATACCCATATTCCGTTTTGGAAAAGGACAGTCCGAGTTTTTAAGGTGTTGGAAGACCATTTTCTTTGGCCGGTTAATTGGTTTGCAATTACTCTTGGGGCAACTGTGCCGATTGTTTTGAATCCGGTGTTTGCGCAAACTGTGATGGGGCAGAATTTACCGAAAGTTTCATTTGGAATTTTAACCTTTTGCTGGATTTTCTTGGCGGTAATTTTGTGGGTTGATTTTCGGCAAAGACCAAAGCGTGAAATGCAGGTTTCTTTCTTTCGCAAACTAATGATGCCGTTTGAGTTTGTTTTGATGCCGGTTGTAACTCTAATTTTTACGGCACTGCCGGGAATTGACGCCCACACACGCTTGATGCTTGGAAAATATTTGGAGTATCGAGTCACAGAGAAAGTGTGATAAATTGTCAGAGCGAATGATTTTTCGAACTAAAGTTCACTTCATTTAGGCATTGGGAGCCTCATAAGTCTCTTTCCGTATCTTTCTCTGTATTCTTTTCTCCACTTATCTCGAAGTATCGAATCATCTTCAATATCTGGCAAAACCCGTGCTGCTCTTCTTGCTATCAAGGCGTCAATTTTATCCAGCAACCAACCTTTTGGCCCACCACCCCAAAGATCTATGCTGTCTGCCTCAACAACTGTGTACAAAACCCTTTCTAAATGTTTAGCTCTTTTAGGATCAAAAATACCGCCACTATCCGGATTGTGAATATCTAGTAATATACTTACAACATCGTGTGAGGATGGCCAAAATCTTTTTCGGTTTGTCATTGACTGATCCTCAAATTCCTCATCAATAGCAAATTCTTCATCAGGTTCTGGAAATTCGTCTGGAGTTTGTTTTCTATCCCAGTAACTTGGTAGGCCAACGTGAAAAACCGCGTCTAGCTTCCTTTTAAGGAAAGTTTTAAATGTCTCGGTAACTAGTGCATATTCCAGCAATGCCGATATTTTTTGGAAAACGAGCCCTTTATATTCAGAGCTCATCCTCCTTATAGGATCTGCTTTCATTCTTACCAAAAGAGCTTCACCTTTTTGTTCATCAGTCATGGAATCCTTGTCTGGACCAAGAATCTCATCTATTTCTTCACGCGTCGTTGGAATATAAAATCTTGGGA
>Ga0209541_10011459_pt1 | contig 13872 bp, 17 predicted proteins | sample RifCSPlowO2_01_FD_184027 | JGI IMG/M metagenome (GOLD analysis project Ga0209541, IMG submission 184027) | Groundwater microbial communities from Rifle, Colorado - Rifle CSP2_plank lowO2_0.1 (SPAdes) (version 2) | ecosystem: Environmental > Aquatic > Deep subsurface > Groundwater | place... | reverse complement strand
AAAGGCGAACGCGCGATCGAGCTCGCGATTGCGGAAGAGCATGTTCCACGAATAAATTTTCATTTTTATTTATAGTGAGCGTAGTCGAACTATGCGCGGCGCCAGGCGCCGAACTCTTCTTTCACGAGACCGCGCAGTTCAAGGGCAACGAGCGCGGTGAGAAGTTCGCCCACATTAGAGCCGCCAGCACGAAGGATCTCGTCGCGTGTATGCGGCTCCTCTAGCATATTCCAGATAACGAGCTCGGCGTCTTCAAGGTCGCTGGGCGTAACTCCTGTCATACTGTTCTCACGCGGCGGGATATGAAGCGCTTCGAGAATGTGGAGCGGCAGAGAGACGAGCGCCGCGCCGAGGCGGATGAAGAGGTGCGGGCCGAAGGCGTGCGGATCTCCGATGCGATGGGGGATGCAGAGCAGGTCGCGGTTGTACTCGCTCGCGAGACGCGCGGTAATAAGCGTGCCGGACTTTGCTCCCGCCTCGACAATAAGCACTGCGTCTGAAATACCAACCATCAGACGATTGCGCTCGGGGAAGTAGCGTACGTGCGAGGGAGTCATCGGGTCGTATTCAGAGAGCATGCAGCCGCCCTTATGGAGAAGCTCCTTCGCAAATGGCCGGTTGCTCCGCGGGTAGAGGATAGAATCGTCGAGCCCGGAGCCGGGGATGGCAATGGTATGGAGACCTGCGGCGAGTGCCGCCTTATGCGCGCAGGTGTCGACCCCGAGCGCGAGGCCGCTCACGATAGAGATGGGGTAGCCCGCGAGGCCGGTGATCAGTTTCTCGCACGCTTCCTGACCGTAGCGCGTCATCGCGCGGCTGCCCACGACCGCGAGCAGCTTCGTCCCTTCTGTTGGCAGTGCTCCCCGTATCCACAACCTCTCCGGCGGCTGGGGTATCTCGAGGAGCTGTTCCGGCCATTCACTCCGCTCCAGTTCTCGTATCTCCATAGGTGCAGTATACTATTCAGCACATGCTTGACATACATTTTATTCGGGAAAATGCGGAGATCATCAAAGCGGGCGCCGCAAAGAAGCATATCGAGGTCGACCTCGACCGGCTTATCGCGGTTGACGACGAGCGCAAACAAATCCGACAGGAACTTGACGCGAAGCGCGCGGAGCAGAATCGCCGGAGCAACGAAATACAGATCTTGAAGGATCATGAGCGGGAGAAGGTTATTGAGCAGATGCAGCACTTGAAGCAGGGCATGGCCGAAGCCGAAGAGCGGCTGAAGAAGGTAATGGTCGAATGGCAGAAGCTGATGCTCACCATCCCGAACATCCCCGATATGTCGGTGCCCGACGGCGAGAGCGATGCGGACAATCTCGAGGTGAAGAAGTGGGGCGCTCCCGCCACTTTCCCTTTCCCCACAAAAGACCATGTTGAATTGATGACTCATTTGGGCATGGCAGATTTTGAACGCGGCGCGAAGGTGGCGGGCTTCCGCGGCTACTTCCTCAAGGGCGACGGCGTTCTCTTGGCGAACGCGGTGTGGCAGCTCGCGCTCAAGCACTTCGGCGCGAAGGGGATGACCCTCATGAGCGTGCCGAGCTTGGTGCGCCGCGAGCCCTTCATGGGCACCGGTTACCTGCCGCAAGGCGAGGATGACCTCTACAAGACGCAGGACGGCGAGTATCTCGCCGGCACGGGCGAGGTCGCGACGATGGGGTACTACATGGACGAGACACTCGAGCGGGAGAAACTGCCGGTGAAGTTCCTCGCCTTCTCGCCCTGCTTCCGTCGCGAGGCGGGCGCGCACGGCAAGGATGTGCGCGGCCTTATCCGCGTGCACGAATTCTTCAAGTGGGAGCAGGTCATCCTCTGTAAGGCGGAGCACGGCGAGTCGGTCCGCATGCACGAATGGATCAATCGCAATACCGAGGAGTTTATCGAGCTCTTGAATATCCCGTACCACACGGTCTCGAATTGCGGCGGCGATCTCGGGCTGGGCCAAGTCAAGAAGTATGACATCGAGCTCTGGGTGCCCGGAGAGCAGAAGTACCGCGAGATAAGCTCTGCGTCCTACTTCCATGACTTCCAAACGCGCCGGCTCAATATCCGGTACCGCGATGAGGAGGGGAACCTGCACTTCCCGCACTCTCTGAACTCAACCGCGATCCCGACGCCGCGCATCCTTGTTTCTATCGTTGAGAACTACCAGCAGCATGACGGTACCATCAAGGTGCCCGACGCGCTGGTGTCGTATGTGGGGAAGACCGTCATCGGCGCTGCAGAGTAGTTCGTCCCGACAAGGGAGGGGTGAACGGTTCGCGCAGCGGCGTTGGCTCCAACGCCGTCGCGTCTTCGTCGCGTTCTGTATTCTTCTCGCGGTACTCTCCGGCGTCCTTGTCTGGGGACTTTGGCAGAGCTCCGTGCGCATCTCGCGCGTGCAGATCTTCGGCCCCCCTTCGCTCGGAAGCTTCGGCGGGGCAAGCGCCAACCAAGCGCTTGCTGAAATCGCGGCGAGCGCGATGCAGGGGAGCTATCTCGGCATCATCCCGCGCGACTCCTTCTTCTTTTTCCCCGAGTCAGCGATGCGCGCCGGCATTCTCGCTGCGCATCCGGATATCGCAGCCGTCTCCCTCTTCCGAAATGGGCTCACCGGACTATCGATACAGATACATGAACGCGTCGCTATCGCACGCTGGTGTGGTTCGACAAGCTCACCACAGGCGGTCGCCCCGACAGCAGGCGCCGACGAATATTGCTACTTGTTCGATGCGAACGGCTATGTTTTTTCTGCTGCTGACGTTGCATCAACAACGCCAGTAAATAATTTCACCTTGTATGCGCCCCTCGACTCTGCTCGGGGCGGGCCGCCTGCGGTGAGCGAAGTCGAACCGCTCCGTGCGACAGTCGTGCGTAACGCACAGCTCCCCTCCGCGTTCGACTTCGCACGACAGCTCGCCACGCTCGGCTCGCCCGTCGCAAAGATTATTCTCCGCGATGATGAAGTAGACGATATTCTTACAAATGGGACGCGCATCACCTACGTCCTCGGCCGCGAGCAAGACGCGTTCACCGCGCTCGTCTCCGCGAGCGCGAACCTGGATCTCGCCGACGGCTCTATTGAATATGTTGATCTCCGTTTTGACGGCAAAGTGTATCTGAAGAAGAAGTAGTGTACCGTTTAGATATGGCATTCTGGAATAAGTTACCTAAGCCATTTTTCGCGATGGCGCCGATGAAGGATGTTACTGACATCGCCTTTCGCGCGCTCGTGGCGAGGAAAGGGAAGCCGGACGTTTTCTGGACCGAGTTCGTCTCAGCGGATGGCCTGTATCACACTCGCGAGATTGCAAAAATGGACGACACTGTTAATCCGCTTATGCGCGACCTATTGATCGGAGAGGGACAACGACCTGTTGTCGCGCAGATATTTTCGAGCAAACCGGAGATGATTACGTATGCGACGAAGCTGGTCGCCGAGCTCGGCTTCGACGGCGTTGACCTCAACATGGGCTGTCCGGACAGGAGCGTCGAGAAACAGGGTGCAGGCGCCGCACTTGTGAAAAATCCGGCTCTCGCAGCCGAACTCATTCGTGTGACAAAAGAGGCGGGTAGTTTACCGGTCTCAGTGAAGACGCGTATTGGCTACAATACTGAAAATTTGGATGAGTGGCTCACCGCACTGCTTGAAGCGGAACCGGCGGCGATAACACTCCACTTGCGCACGCGCAAGGAGCTCTCGCTCGTAAGAGCTGATTGGGAGCTGATGAAGAAGGCAGTGGCGATCCGCAACAAAGTTGCGCCTGGAGTGTTACTTATCGGCAACGGCGACATCGAGAGTCTTGAAGAAGGGAGGCAGCTCGCCGCAGAGACGGGCTGTGATGGCATCATGATCGGCCGCGGGATGTTCGGCAACCCGTGGGTATTTGCCGGCCGCACCGAACATGGGCTTGAAGAAAAGCTCGCGGCGCTTATCGAGTTCGCGCACAACTTTGAGACGATATCGCCGCCAAAAAGTTTTGCGCTATTAAAGAAGCACATCAAGGCCTTCGTCAGCGGCTTCGCTGGCGCCGCCGACCTCCGCGCGAAGCTTATGACTGCAGAGTCCGCTTCCGAACTTGAAGCAATAGTTGCTAAACACGCGTTATACGAGTAAGCTTTTTCCAGTTACTTTTGTACATTATAGAAAGGATTCGTCATGACATATTTCGCACGGAAATTGCGATATGGGGCACATGATGGGGAGGTGGGTGCCAACTACATTGCACTCATTGAGCTTGCCAAAAAGAAAGGGGGCGCGCCAGTCGGCTTCGTGCTCTATCGACAGCTCATTCAATTCAACTATCCCGCCGAGAATCTGACCGAGATGATTCGTTTGTCGGCAAAAACAGCTGAAGAAGCAATCAAACGATTCTGGCCTTGTTGGGACGATAAAGAGGACACTGGCAAAGAATTCCCCGGCCATCAGAGCGAGAAGTGGATTAAGACAACGCTTTGGCTCAACTTTGTGGCGGTAGGCGGCGGATACGAAGCATTCGGATACCGGCATGACAGCAAGGGCATACGTTTAGGCAGGTGGGTGAGAGTTGGCACACCGGCGCCATGGTCAAAACGGCGGAAGAAGAAAAAACCACTTCAGTTTGGTCTTCCCGCGCACGTCATTCTCGTAGACCGTTTGCGAATCCGTGCAGTCAAGGAGGAAAAAGAAGAATTGCATCGTCAACTCAATGAGCTTGAGTCGTATGACGAGGACGACAACAACAACTATGTTCCGGAAGAAAACCAAGCGGAATACGAGGCCATTGAAAACGACATTGCACTGCTCAATGATGAAATTGCCTCTATTGAAGCGAAAATTGAAGCGCTACGCGGGAAGATGCGCTCCGAGGTGCGGGAGATGTTCCCAGTGCCTTTGGGTATGGTCCCGAAGCGCGCCTCGCGGCCGAAGCCGGAGCGAGGGTATTTGTGGTGAGTTATTTGCGTGCGGCCGACTGGGAGACCAGCCGGCCGCTATTTTTTTGATATACTCAAGCGATTATGGCGCATCAGTCTCTCTATCGGATACATCGCCCTGCGACGTTCGCGGAGGTGGTGGGGCAGGAGCAGGTGACGAAGCCGCTTGAAGAAGCGGCGAAGAATAAAAAAATAGGACACGCGTATCTTTTTGCCGGCACGCGCGGGCTCGGTAAGACGTCGGTCGCGCGCATCTTCGCTGATGCTATCGGCTGTAGAGAGAACGATCTCTACGAGGTGGACGCCGCGAGCAACAACAGCGTCGAGGATATCCGCGCCTTGACCGAGGGCGTGTACACGCTCCCGTTCGAGTCGCCCTACAAGGTGTATATTCTCGACGAAGCGCACATGCTCTCGAAGAGCGCATGGAACGCATTCTTGAAGACGCTTGAAGAGCCGCCCGCGCACGCAGTCTTCATCCTTGCTACAACGGAGCTCGAAAAAGTTCCAGAAACAGTGCAGTCACGCTGTCAGGTGTTCGAGTTTAAGAAGCCGACGCGCGCGGTGCTCGCCAGAATGGTTACGGCCGTGGCGAAGAAAGAAGGGTACACACTCGCACCAGACGCCACCGAGCTTATCGCGATGCTTGGTGATGGCTCGTATCGCGACGCGCTCTCGGTCTTGCAGAAAGTGTTCGCCGCCGCCAGTGGCACCTCGACTTCTCTCGGTGCAGGTAAGAAACTCACGCGCGAAGAAGTAGAACAAGCGACAGGGGCACCGAAGCGCGAGCAGGTGCACGCGCTCATAAACGCGCTCGCGGCGGGCGAGAGAGGGAAGGCGCTAGAAGCGATAGAGAGGGCGGGGAAGGCAGACGTGGATATGAAGCTCTTCTTAGAGCTCGTGCTCGAGACACTGCGGGCGACACTGCTTATCCGCTATGCGCCCGAGCTTCGCGCCTCGCTCGCGGACGAGTTCGGCGCGGACGAGTTCGCGGCGCTCGAGAAATTCGCCCAAGAAAACCCTTCGACAAAACTCGGGGCAGGAGGTATCACGCACGCGACCATGCTCGCCTTCCTTACCGCCGCCGAGCGCATCCGCTACGCACCCATCCCCGCCCTGCCTCTTGAATTGGCCGTCCTGGAACTCTTCCCTGAATAATCTCTTCTCTAATTCGCGCGAATAGGCGAATAGTTGCTTTGGTGAGATAGTGTATTCGCTCAAAACGAAAAATGAGTTAGCATAGAGCATGCTCGTGCCCACAGCTGGGAGGTCGTCTAATGGTAGGACGGGAGACTTTGAATCTCTCAATCTAGGTTCGATCCCTAGCCTCCCAGCTGTGAGCAGGAGACTCTAGGATTGTTCCCTAGCTCCCCAGCAAAAAAGAATATTCTTTTAGCAAGGCCTCGCCTTGCTACACTGTAGTCATCGAAGGCAACCTCGCGGGATTTCGCTGCGTTATGGTAGGTATAACAGATGAGTATGAACCCATTCTTTAACGCACTCGTCGCCGCGCTCTATATCGTCCTCATCGTCCTTGTCATGAACACCCTCATGTCCTTCGCCCCGCCCAAGGATACGATCCTCGCGCCGATGACCGCTTTGAGCTTGTTCGTGCTGTCGGCGGCGGTCATGGGATTTTTATTCGTGTACAAGCCGTTCCAGCTGTACTTCGACGACCGTAAGCAAGAGGCGGTGCTCTTCTTCGTGAAGACCGTCGGAGTGTTCTCCTGCTTCGTCCTCGCTCTTGTCGTTATTCTTCTATTGTGGACTCCCCGGTAAGATAAAACAGGTATACTTGCTTTATGCAAAAGCGGGTGATTATCGTACATTGTTGGGAGGGATATCCGGAGTACTGCTGGTATCCGTATGTAAAAAAAGAGCTTGAAGCAAGGGGTTTTGAAGTACAGGTTCCGGCATTCCCTGAGACTGATACGCCGAAGCTTGCTACATGGCTTCCGGTTTTACGGGAGACGGTCGGGACTCCTGACGAAAATACGTATCTTATCGGGCATAGTATTGGTTGCGCTACCATTCTTCGCTACCTCGAATCGCTTACTCCAGGACAGAAAATAGGCGGCGTAGTACTGGTTGCCGGATTCACCGATGACCTCGGGTTCGAGAAACTCAAGAATTTCTTTACCACAAGCATTCCACTTGAAGAGATTAGGGAGAAAACTAAACATTTCGTGACAATCCACTCTGACAACGACCCATTCGTTCCGCTTACGTACGGAGATATTTTTAAAGAAAAACTGGGAGCAGAATTAATCATCAAACATAACTTTAAACATTTTTCCGGTCCGGTAGATGAGGAGGATTCATGCACAGAATTGTCCGACGTGGTTGATAGCATTCTTAAAATATCGAACACATAACAAGGTATACTTCCGGTATGGGAAAACCGGAATCGATCTGTGTATTTGGAGATAGTACAGCGTGGGGCGCATGGGATATGGAAAAAGGCGGTTGGGTGAACCGTCTATGGTTCCAAGTCGCGAAAAGAGAGGAGGAAGAGTATGTGGAAATATATAATCAAAGCGTTTCTGGCGGCACAACAAGAACGGTTCTAGAGCGTTTTGAAAATGAGGCGAGAGCGAGAGGTGCGGATGCACTGATATTTCAAACAGGAGGGAATGATGCTTCGTATAGGAGTACCCCGGGCAACTTTATCGTCCAGCCGGAGAAGTTCAGAGGGGCATCGCAAAATATTTGAACAGGTAAAAGACTTTTTGGTCGAAAATAAATGGATATAAAAAACCTGCTACTGTAAGACGCCGATTTTGAACGAGGCAAGTATGGCCGCGGGATTCGCATCCCCGCTATGCTGTCCGTTAAATGCCGATGAGCCGTTCACTCCGCAGAGAGAAAGGATGGCCGCCGGCCCGCCCGGATGCTGGCTTATCCACTCGGTTACGTCATACACGCCGCCATTGATGACCGTCCAACAGCTGGATGCATTATTATGCAGAGCGACTTGCGCCATCGTGTACCCGCTTACGCTCGCTTCCGTACTGCTTGAGGCGCTTGCGTTTAGAGAGTCGTTCTCTACCGTTTCTTTAACTTCCTCAACATCGAAGACCGGTGTCACCTTAGGTGTCACCGTACTAGAAGAATTCCGACTGGTCGAGACCGGAGCGGCTGTCTCAAGGCGGCTGGCTGTTTCTTGTGCAGTCGGCTCGGGGGCGCTCGGGGCGCTCGAATCCGGCAAACTGGCCGTAACAGCCGCTTGCAGTTCTGCCCCCGCTTCACTCTGCGCGTCAATGGTGCGTTTAACCTCTACGACACCGACGCCAGCGAGCGCTAAGACAAGAAGCCCTATGAAGCCGATCATGATCTGACTCGCCATAGACATTGTATTCGATTCTAGTATTTCTGCATGAAGGCGCTGTTAGCGAAAGGCGATTAGAATGGAACTTTAATTAAATGTTAATAAGCAGTCTTGTAGGGTTGCTTCACGTTCTAAAGACAGAGAATTGATTAATTATTTTCACCAGAACATACATATGAAAAATGAAAAAATAGGTTTGTATGAGTTATTCGCCACCGTGGCGATTCTTCTTTCTCTTCTCGTCGTTGCGGGCACGACCGCGTTCGCCCGCTTAGTTTTTTAAATTCCGGTTCTAAGCGCTTTCTGGTCATCAAACAACAAAAATCCTCTCGCCGATCGGCGGGATGGATGGTGTGTTACAGATGTGTTACATTTGCGGTGCGCCGCATATCCTTAGGATTCTTACACGTAAGAAGAGGATGCCTCACGCGTCTCTAGGTATGGAATCAGATATCCTTAAAAACAAATTCATAAGAATATACAACGGCGAATCGAGTTCGATATTTCGTTTTTGTTTCTTACGGACCTCTGATAAAGAAGTCGCGATTGATCTCATGCAAGATACTTTTATGCGCTTTTGGAACTCTCTTTCGCGGGGCGGAAAAGAGATACGGAATGAACGGGCGTTCCTGTTCGCCATTGCGCGAAATAGCATCACGGACTGGTATCGTAAGAAAAGGACGCTCTCGCTCGAGTCGCTCGCAGAAAATTCGGAAATGGACGTGGAAGCATTTATGAACACGCCGCAAAAAGAAGAAATAGAGATGGCTCATGAGGCGAAATTCCTCATGGAGAAGATATGCGAACTCGATCCTCTCTACCAGCACGTAATTTATTTCAGATTTGTCGAGGGTCTGGGACCGAAAGAAATAGCGGAGATACTCGGGGAATCAATGAATGTCGTTTCGGTCCGTATACATCGAGGGATAAAACAATTAAGAAGCGTGGCAGGATATGATGAAAAAAAACATGAAAAATGATTTTTTCCGCAAAGGAATAGAAGGAATAAGGAACATACAACTTTCTCCCGAAGAAAGGGGGGTGGTGTTGTCGCGCCTTCTTGAGCATGCAGAGAAACATTCGGCAGTAGTCTCCCCATGGAAAATCTATCTTTCCCGTTTCCAGGTTAAGTACGCCATCGTCGGAGTGCTCATCGTTCTTTTCGGCGGCGGCGGCGCGGCCTCTGCCGCCGAAGGAGCTCTGCCCGGCGACATCCTGTACCCGGTGAAAATCTATGTAAACGAGCCACTGCGCAAGACCCTGATAGCCGGCGACGTTCCGAAAGCGCAGTTTGAGGCGGAGCGGACGGTGCGTCGCCTCGAGGAGGCGGAGTCCTTGGCGGCGCAAGGGCGCCTTAACAAAGCCTCCGCGGAGACAGTGAGAGAACATTTTGAAAAAAGCGCCGCCACATTCGATTCCGTCGTCCAGAAATTGGAAGCAAAAGGGTCGTCGAAAGAGGCAGTGAATGTGCGTGTCGATTTCGAGGCACAGATAAACGCCCACTCGCAGATCCTCTCCACGGTGGGAAGCGCTATGGACGTATCTCGGGATAACGATATTACTCCGCTTCGAGACGCGGTAGAGGAGAAAGCCCAAAAGGCCAAAGAGAGCAGGGCGAACGCCGTAGGAGTTTTCTTGAAAGATTTCCACGAGGAATTCGATGGCCGAGCGCAGTCCATCCAAGCGATAATCCAAAAAACAGGAGATCGTTTCAGAAACACGGTTTCTGCCACAGCTGCCAGCTCGTCGGTACAGAACGTTATATTGGAAACGATCCCCCAAACGCTCCAAGCGGCGGAGAATGCGCTCCGGGACGCGAAAGAGAAGCAGAACTCCGGCGATTCAAATGAGGCATTCTCGGTCTTGCTCGATTCAGAGAGTGCGGCAAAAGAAGCTGATATTTCCCTCAAGCAAGGATTAAAATTCGGCAAGGAGGAAAAAGAGAAACGCGATTCCTCAAGAAGGGGGGACGGGGATTCCGACAGAGAAGATAATTCAGGCAGAGGCGGCGATTAATTGCTACCATAGTGCGTAATGACTACCAAGCTACAAGTAGCGGGGGTAAGTATTGCTGCGCTCGGCATATTCTATATTGCCGGATTTTCCGGCCTCGTCGCGACGGAGTATCGTTCGGTCACGGCTGATGCGCCGGAACGCTATATCCCCCTGCCGGAGCTCGACAAGGCCGATTACAATGCGCGGCTGCTCGCGCTCGCGCACATGAGCAGCACCACGGAAGCTAGGTCAACCGCGACAACGTCGGTCAGCGTCACCTCAACGGTTTCGACAAGCTCACCGCAAGCAACCACTCCGTCCCTCTGGCCAATAAGCGCCGTGTATCCGAATGCCGGCGCTATCCTGCCCTTCAAGCGCGTCGTCGCTTACTACGGGAATTTTTATTCCAAAGCGATGGGCGTGCTCGGCGAATATCCGGAGGACCAAATGCTCGCACAGCTTGCGAGCACTACTGCGGAGTGGACGGCAGTCGACCCCTCGACGCCGACCGTGCCGGCGATCCACTACATTGCTGTCGTTGCACAGGCGAGCGCGGGCAAGGAGGGGAAGTACGTTCTCCGGATGCCGGACGACCAGATTGAGCATGCACTGGAATTGGCTCGCCGGATAAACGGACTTGTATTTCTCGATGTACAAGTGGGACAGAGCACGCTCGAATACGAGCTGCCGCAGCTTGAGAAATATTTAAAACTGCCGCAGGTTCATTTGGCGATTGATCCGGAGTTCTCGATGAAATTCGGCAACCGCCCCGGCACGGTCATCGGCACCTTCGACGCCGCCGACGTGAATTATACCGCCGAGTATCTCGCGCGCCTCGTGCGCGAAAACCGCCTGCCGCCGAAGATACTCGTCGTGCACCGATTCACCGAGAATATGGTGACGAATTATAAAAAGATACAGCCCTTGCCGGAGGTGCAGATAGTCATAGACATGGACGGCTTCGGCTCGAAAGATTTGAAGCGCGGTACCTGGAGCCGCGTGATCTATCCCGAGCCCGTGCAGTTTACCGGTATCAAGCTTTTCTATAAAAATGACGCACGGTCTCCCTCCGGCATGTTCATGCCCGACGAAGTGTTAGAATTCACCCCCGCGCCCATCTACATTCAGTATCAATAAAAAAGCCCTGCGTTGCTGCAGGGCCTCTGAAGTGCTCAGGGTCAGAATGAGTAGTTCACCCCGAGCACAAGTGTGGATTTCTTCTCGGTGCCTTCATCGTCGGCGCGCGTAAAGCGCGCTCGTGGAACGAACTTTGCATGGCCGACGCACGACTCCGGGGCAACAAAACGGAGTGGAAGAGGGTATGAAAAAGAACGGCCGCGCGGGAGCGCGGCCGGTCAGTCAGCGAACGGTAGGAACTTGATGCCGAGAAAACCTTTCGCGCGTTTGCGGTAGTATACATTCGCACAAAACTTTTTTCCGCGTATCGCACGCCCGAACCACGCTTTGTCAGAATCAAGCATCCGACGCAAAGGCAAGCGGGCAGTATTGTGCGAACTTGGAATCATGCTTCTTGTCTTTCTCGGTCTTCCTTTCCAGCGCATTATGCGATACGTGTGGACCCTAAAGTCCGGAATGCCCTGTACAAAGAAAGTGATGATAGCAACTTTCTTTGCGGAACCGCGATGGAGCCGAATGCCGAATTCTTCCCACACTTCGCGGTACAAACCCTCGATATGTGATTCGCCGACTTTCATTTTTCCGCCCGGTCCATTGTAGGTGCCATCGCCGATCTCCGACCCTCCGCGTTTCAAGCCGAGGAGGACTCTGCGTCTGCGCACCGGAAGTGCCAATGTCGCTTCTTTCATAAAGCCCCCTTGGGGTTATATGTTCCGGCGATATGATATCATCTCCCGCATATGGACACCAATGACACAAGCAACAAGTATTTTTTACCAGCAGCAGTTGTAGCGGCCGGGCTTCTTATTGCAGGCGCAGTGATGTGGAATGGCTCCAACCCCTCGACAGGCTCGGGGCAAGCAGGCTCACCACAGGCAGGAGAAGTGGATATCAATGAGGTAAAGACCGGGGGCGAGCCCTTCATCGGAGACGCGAATGCGCCCGTCACTATCGCATTCTGGAGCGATTTCCAGTGTCCGTACTGCAAAGCATTTGAAGTCGGCCATGAACAGATACCTACTCCACCGGCGTTGCCAGATATCATTAAAAATTACGTTGATACCGGAAAAGTGAAAATCGTTTTCAAGGACGTCGTGTTCTTGAGTCCACGTATGGGAACGGACTCGCTCACGGGAGCTGTCTATAACCTGGCGGTTTGGAAGCTCTATCCCGAAAGCTATTTCGCCTGGCGCACCGCGATGTTCAACGCCCAGGATGAAGAGGGCGGCGGGTTTGGCGACGCCGAGTCTATCGATGCGCTGAATGCGACAGTCTCCGGCATCGATGCGGACAAGGTCACCGCGGAGGTGAATGCCAATCGCTCTGAATACGAACAGCGCGCGAACGAAGTGACTGCCGAAGCGCAAAGATTGGGCGTGAACGCGACGCCGTCGCTCATCATCGGCACAGAGCTCATTGCCGGCGCGCGCTCCTACGCGGACTTCCAAACGGTTCTCGACGCGTTGCTGAGGTAGCACTCGCGCGATGTACGTTTTCTTTATTGCTCTCGCCGCTTCTGCCGCGACCTTTATCGGCGGGCTGTTCGCGCTTCGGTTCCGCGACAAGCTACACCTTATCCTCGGCTTCTCGGCGGGCGCGGTCGCAGGCGTCGCGCTCTTCGACCTCCTGCCTGAAGCTATCGAGCTTAATGCGCCGTATCACGCGGCCGAGACGATCGCGCTCTTTATCGCACTCGGATTCTTCGGCTACCTCATTCTTGACCGGCTCGTGTTATTGCACACGCATGATGATGTGGAGGACGTCGTACGTCCTACATCGGATGTAGGACGTACGACGTCCTACAGGCGGGGAGCGTTCGGCGCGCTCGCGCTCGCGGCGCACAGCTTCTTCGACGGCATCGCAATCGGCATCGGTTTCCAGGCCTCCGCGGCTGTCGGCATCGTCGTCACAGCCGCAGTGCTGACCCATGACTTCTCTGACGGCATCAACACTGTGAATCTCGTATTGAAGAACGGTGGGAGTTGGCGACAGGCTTTCAGATGGCTCCTTGCGGATGCCGCAGCCCCAGTTCTCGGCGCGGCGTCCACGCTCCTCTTCACCATCTCTGAATCGACTATCGGGCTCGTGCTCGCTGTCTTTGTCGGCACCTTTCTTTATCTCTCGGCGAGCGACCTTATCCCCGAGAGCCATCATCGGCATCCGCGCGCCTTGACCACCGTTATGACGCTTGCCGGCGCGGCCGTTTTATATCTCGTTATTCAAATTGTCGGATAAGACATCGTTGGCACGATTCTTCTCGCGCATGACGCTCGTCAGTATCGGCAAGAAGGAGATGACGATGATGACGAGCGAGAGCGGGAGGATATAGCGTTCGCTGTCGGGGATGACCGAGCCGAGGAAATAGCCGAGCGATATCATGCCGACGCCCCAAAAGAGACCGCCGATAACATTATAGGAAAGGAATCTTTTGTAGGTCATAGAGCCCATGCCGGCAAGGATGGGTGCAAGTGTGCGCACAATGGGGACGAAACGGGCGAGGATGATAGCCC
>Ga0209541_10011458_pt1 | contig 13875 bp, 10 predicted proteins | sample RifCSPlowO2_01_FD_184027 | JGI IMG/M metagenome (GOLD analysis project Ga0209541, IMG submission 184027) | Groundwater microbial communities from Rifle, Colorado - Rifle CSP2_plank lowO2_0.1 (SPAdes) (version 2) | ecosystem: Environmental > Aquatic > Deep subsurface > Groundwater | place... | reverse complement strand
CCTCGAGCATACGAGCTTTATTAGAAATGTTGCCAAATTCTATTAATTTGGTTACAACCACCTCGCGTACACCACGACCAGAAGACATCCCCGGGACAACTTACCATTTCGTTAGCAAAAAAACCTTTGAGAAAAAAATTGCTAGCGGTGATTTTTTAGAATACAACCTACTAGCAGATAATTATTACGGTACCCAGCTCCGGCATCTGTTCCCTCTCTTAAAAAAATATGATGTTGTATTGTGGCAACTCGACGTCAATGGCAAAAAAAATCTCGAAAAACAGAAAATCCCCCACTTGGCTATTTTTCTACTACCAGATAAACTCGCCAACCTGGAAAAACGTATCTTAAAAAGAGGTGGCATGACCAAAGACATGGCTAGAAAACGCATGGTTATTGCTAAAGGTGAGATAGCCCGCTCCAAAAATTACCAATATCGGGTGATCAATAAGGAAGGTCGCCTAAGCGAAACAATCGAAAAAATGGCTAAAATAATCGAAACTGAACTCAAGACTTGGCCTAATCTTGACAAAAAACCTAAAATAAAGTAAAATCACGGAGCTTTAACACTAAAAAATTCTATGGCTGAAGACAACAAAATTTTGGACTATAAACCAGGTATGGTTGTAAAAGTCCACCAAAAAATCAAAGAAACCAATACTAAGGGCGAAGAAAAAGAACGTATCCAGATTTTCGAAGGCACTATCATCGCCGCCAAACACGGCAAAGAATCTGGCGCCACTATCACTGTAAGAAAAACTTCGGATGGTATAGGTGTGGAAAAAATCTTCCCAATCTATTCTCCCGCCATTGCCAAAATCGAACCAGTACGTCAATTCATTGTCCGACGCGCCAAGTTAAACCACTTACGAAACCCAAAATTCAAACGACGTTTAAAAGAAGAAAAACTAAGCTAAATTCATCTACAAACATCACCCATTAACCGGGTGATGTTTTATTTATTGCCCATTTCGTCTTTCTCTGCTATTATCCAAACATACGTTTATACCATTTTTAAAAAATATATGAGTGCACTAAACAAATTTGGTTTAAGTTTTGCCATCGCCGCGTTACTTATTGGCGGTGGATGTCAAAAAAATTCTGGCCCCACACCTGGACCACAAGATTCTAACTCCACTACTCTGCCAGCACAAACAAAGGAAGACGTCGCCAAAACTACCGACACGCCGACTGACTACGGAGACTCCGAACAAGATTTGTTTAATAGTTTTGGCTGGGAGCGTATCTCTGATCCATATCTTGGTATCTCCATCGGGTACCCAGTTAATATCTATGACGTAAAACTGGCGAATGGTGACGCCGATGGGAATAAATGGCTAACCCTCACTCGAAAAGGAAGTAACGGTGAAATCCGTATAGAAATTTGGAAAGTCAACGACTTTCCAACTAAACCAAGTAACCAGGGAGTAGATTATCCTCCTGGTTATGAGGAAAGAACTGTGGCTGGGCAAAAATATGGGATATACCTCTATATAGACGACGGAGACAGGTTAGATGAAATGAGGGCGATTACTGATACTATTAAATAACCCACCCGATTACAAAAAACACGCGCCGATTGGTGCATGTTTTTTAATACAATTTTTCCAGCATTTAACCCTAAAGATATTTTCCGGTCCAACTTTTTTTACATTTTTTAACATCTTCTGGAGTACCGACGGCCACCACTTCCCCACCTTCGCGTCCGCCATCGGGTCCAAGATCAATTACCCAATCCGAGGCCCGGATTACTTCAGTATTATGTTCAATTACCAAAACACTGTTACCCTTCTCAACCAACTTAACCAATACTTCCAAAAGGTGCTTTACATCTTCGAAATGAAGACCGGTCGTTGGTTCATCTAAAATATACAAAGTATTGCCCGTCGACGGTCGAGATAATTCAGTCGCGAGCTTTATGCGCTGCGCCTCACCACCAGATAAGTTGGTCGCTGGCTGACCCAAATGTAGATAACCCAACCCCACTTGTCGCAAAACATCCAACTTTTCAGCAATCGATACTTGGTCAGTAAAAAATTTAAAGGCCTCTTCAATAGTCATTTCCAAGACTTCCGCGATATTTTTATTTTTATAATGTACCTCCAACGCTTCTCCGTTATATCTTGAACCATTACACTCCTCACACTCCACAAATACATCCGTTAAAAATTGCATTGGAATACGAATATAACCTTCGCCGGCACAAGCCTCGCACCTTCCTCCACCCTTAACATTAAAACTAAACTTGCCGGCGTCATAACCGCGTAATTTAGCTTCGGGTAAATTAGCGAACAAATCACGAATGAGAGTAAAAACACCAGTGTAAGTGGCTGGGTTAGACCGAGGGGTACGACCAATTGGCGACTGGTCGATTGAGATGACTTTATCAACGTTTTCTAAACCTTTAACCTCTTTATGTTCGGCTGGTTCTTCTTTGGCCCGATAAAAATGTTTAGACAACACCCGACTCAAGATGTCGATTATAAGAGTTGATTTCCCCGAACCGGATACACCGGTTACGCAGACTAACTTTTGCAACGGAATTGAAATGTCAATATCTTTTAAGTTATACCCCTTAGCGCCGATAATACTAATTTCCTTAGCCTTTACTGCTTTAGCACTTTTTGATATTTTTTCTAACTTTTTCTCACGCTCAATTTTTTCTTTACCCAAAAGATAAGCGACAGTTAAAGAATTTTTATTCTTTAACGCCTCAGCCATAGTACCAGACACAATAAGCTCGCCACCATGAATGCCCGCACCGGGGCCGATGTCTACCAAATGATCGGCGGCTTTTATAATGGCCGCATCATGCTCAACCACGACCACAGTATTCCCTTTGTCCCGAAGATATTTTAAAGTATCGATTAATTTAGCTGTATCGCGAGGGTGTAAACCAACCGATGGCTCATCTAACACATAGATAACACCAGTCAAACCAGCCGAAAGCTGGGTAGCTAATCTTACTCTCGTTACTTCACCGCCCGATAAAGTATTCATGGTCCGACCCAGACTCAAATAATCTAAACCAACCTGGCTTAGATTGGTAAGTCTTGGCACCAATTCTTTAACGATAGATTGTAAAACTTGATTTTTTTCATTAATCTTTAAAACCTGTTTCATCTCTAGGATTAGCTCACTCAAACTAATTTCTGTTAAATCCGAGATACTATATTTCCCAATTTTTACAAACAAAGACTCTCGACGCAGTTTTTTACCTTCACAAATCGGGCAGATCTTCTCGCGCATGTATTGTTCAATTTCTTTGCGAACATAGTCAGACTTGGTTTCTTTATACCGATTTAAAAGATCGTCTAAAACACCGGGATAAGCTATTCTTTTATTATCCACGGTATATTCACGGCCATGCGTACCGTGAAAAATTAAATCCATGGTTTCTTTTTTTATACTCTCAACCGGAGTATGAACAGAAAAACCATGGGCCTCGGCTAAAGCGGCTAATAATTTTTGGTAAAACTGCTGGTTGCCCGTAATACGTGTCCAGGGTTGGATTGCCCCTTCCGCTAGAGTCAGCCTGGGATTCGGGATAACCAATTCTGGATCAACTTCCATACTCACACCCAAACCAGTACAATGTGGACAAGCCCCATAAGGGCTGTTAAAACTAAAACTACGCACATCCAAAGCCGGCATTATCTTTTTACAACGAGGACACCAGCCAACGGTTGAAAACATCTCTGCTTTATCTTCTTTTAAGATAACCACAAAACCATTACCGAGGTCGATCGCCTTTTCAACCAATGCACCCGGGTCTTCTTTTTTAGCGCCAGAAACTTTACCGACCACGACTTCAACTGTATAATCTTCGTTGGTCTTAAAAGAAAAATTTAATAAATCATTGATCCGTAAAATTTCTCCATTAATTCTAACCCATTCCGTTCCGGATTTTTCCACTCGTTCCACTAACTCCTCGGCTTTAACCTTTCCTTCCATAATAAGTGGAGCCAAAATCGTAATCACCTTCTTTTCTTTCAACATTCGTCGAACTTTCTCGACAATGCTTCCTGTCCGGTACGATACCACCTTTTCCTCACAGTCTGGGCAATACTGGACCCCTTCACGCGCAAATAATAAACGGAGATAATCATAAGTCTCACTAACCGTACCGACTGTTGAGCGTGGATTTTGTGAAGAAGACTTTTGATCAATCGCAATAGTTGGCGACAGCCCCTCAATACTGTCCACATCGGGTTTGTCCCTGACTTCCATAAATTGCCGGGCGTAAGCCGACAGGCTCTCCGCATAACGACGTTGGCCCTCGGCGTAGATAGTATCGAAAGCTAAAGAGGACTTCCCTGATCCGGAAAGTCCTGTCACAACAATTAACTTATTTTTTGGCAACTCCAGAGAAACATTTTTAAGGTTATGTACCCTGGCGTTTTTGATGATAATTTTATCTGGCATAATATATATCTAAGCAGATAAATATGGTTCTGTCAACCTGACGAAATTAATGATGACTAATCCGGAATAAAACCCTGCAACAGGTTTATTTCCACATTCTTCCCCTGATAGATATCTTGTGGCTTTAGTAGATAAGAACGAATAAAATCTACTGCCGGGGCACCGTACTTTCCTAAAATAGCCCGTACTTCATCCTCTTCGTGTTCTATCGATGGATTGAAGTTATAATTACCAAAGGGGGTCCAAATTTGTCCACCACCCATAAGCTCAAAATAGCCGGGTGCGGTTTTAAACTCATTATTTAAAATGTATGCCAAATTAGTATTGCAAACCGATCCCCCGCCTCGACATCCTACTGCCAAATCATCATCCGCAGTCCCTAAAACATCATTTCTGTCATCGACGTTAATAACTATATAAATACCCGCTGTGTTACCCTTATCATCACACTCGGTAGAACCACTTATATATTCTTGACCAAATTCAAAATTCGATTGATTGTCTATAAACTCAGCGATGTCCTGGCCCGAAGCTTTTTGAGTCCACTGCTCGTTTACTACTCCATTGTTACACACTTCGGCCAGCCAAACACTTTCTAGCGGGCTGTTACCAAACCTATTTTGTGGGTCACGTAGTATTCCGGTTAAGGCTCCGGGCTCACACGAATATTCGTAATTACCACTACCCAAACCCGCGTCGCCCGTCTGTTTTTTATCTAAAGCACAATTCATGGCCACAGCTTCTATTTTTCCAAAGCGATTTAATTGTCGTGTCGGCTTGCAAACATTGCCCTGACAGGTGGCTTGAGGATTGTTTGAGGCGTAATACTTATTACCACACATGGCAATAAGATTTTTTTCTAAAGGCGCATGGGTCTTCTCAAGTTCCTTAAACAAACTTTCTAAACACCAATACTTTGAAATAACACCACCAGTTTGGGCACCACTGATGCCTCTGCCTGTATTTTCTAGTTCTCTACACGCTCCCAACGCTCTCTGAAAAACTGTCTCTTCGCGTCTAAAATAAGTCGGCGATATCTTAAAATCCGTAGCTTTTAAACTTTCAAAAGGAACCAAATTATTCCCCTGTCCAGCGTGAGCTAATTTAGCACTCGGATCAACTGAGTCACAAAAAGTATCTGCTAATTGTTGTGCTCTTATTAACCAAGTTTGTGGCAAACGTAAATTTACCAAAGCTGGGTTTATGGTATTCAAAATGAAAAATGACATGTAAGCAATAAATAGCCCAATGATCGCACCGGTAATTCTTTTTTTTGCGCTACCGATCATCTCGCTGTTACCGCCCGATGCTGTCCATTGAAAACCAGCGATTACAATCATCGCTACGGCCAAAATCGCTGCGATCCCTAAAAGATAATTATAATTTGTCTGCAAAAATTGGCCGACATTTGTAAAAGTATTTTTACCGCCAAAACTAATCTCCGTTCTCGTCAAATTGGCGGGCAGACATTTCCCCCAGCCATCTTTATTGCAGGGCTCCTCATTTGGTACCCATCCTTCTTTAACTTTTTCATCCATGTATTCTTCACCCTGAATACCGGTGGCGTCTAAAATTAGCCTTCTCTTTTCTTCACATTCCTTCTGTTGCCAACAAATCGGATTTAATTCCGGAGGAACATCTTCTGTGCCTTGTGCCAAAACTAAAAACGGAGAGAATAAAAACAAGGTTGTAAGAAATGTAAATACTAAAAAGTATTTCTTCGACATACTGATTAATTGACATTCTTTAAATATCCATCCCAAACCTCAAACGGCACTACACCCTCAACTTTTTCACCATTCACAAAAAAAGTCGGCGTTCCCCCCACCCCCACGTTATATCCATCAGCGTAGTCTTTGTTCACTTCGGTTTTAGGACGAGTGGAATTTAAACAACTTAAAAACAGATCCTTTTTCAAACCAAACAATTCAACAGCTTCACTTATTAATTCCGTGGTCGCACCTCCAGAAAATCGCTCACGCTCAGCAAATAACCAAGAATGAACGCCCCAATAAGCATTTTGCTCTTTGGCACAATAAGCCAAACTCGAGAGCTCGCTAGATTTATAATAAAGCGAATCAATTGGAAAATCCCGCACAATTAGTTTAACTTTTTGTCCGTAACGGCCTAAAACCTGTTGTAAAATTGGCTGGGCCGCCAGACTATTTGGACATTGGAAGTCTATAAACTGTACAATCACAATTGGCGCATCAACATTCCCTAAATAAGGATCGTCTGCTGTTTCCAATTCTTCGCGCGTCACAGTTGTTCTAGTAGCTGTATTTTTATTGGCCGCTGTGAAACCGGCATAAACACGATCTCTAATCAAATCCCCTCGCCCCGCTCGAATATTCCACCAATAATTGCTAAGCAGAGCTATAAAACCAAATAATAATCCGAGGGCAACAACTCCGAAAATAATCATGATTACCCCGCTTGGCTTCTTATACCACCGAATAGGGTTATTGGGAAAATCCATAACCAGGTTTCTTATTCCTTATATACGTTCATGAAACCAATTATACCACACTCCTGTCTATTTGTTAAAGGCCGCTCTTTTAAACAAAAACCGCTAAACCATGGCTCGGATTGACACTTCCCAATCTTTGTGCTATAATTTTTGTATTAAACATTCGACTTCCATCATTTATGCAAGAAACTGTATTTAGCGTTATTCAACTTGTTTTAGCCATTCTTTTAACCCTCGTTATCCTTCTCCAACAAAAGGGCTCTGGATTAAGTGGTGTCTTTGGTGGATCAAGTAACATTTACAGCACCAAACGCGGGATCGACAAAACTCTTCATTACGCGACAATTGGAATCGCTATTGTCTTCTTTGTAATTTCTTTGGTTCGTCTCGTTCTGTAAACTTCTTCAAGAACTTTAAAAACTACCATGCGTTGGGATAAAATTTTCGCGTCTTTCAAAAAACGTCACGCCAGCAAACCAGTCGTCAGTAATGCCTTGGATAAAAAACTATTTCGGCATACTCGAGGCTCAATCTGGCCCAAAAGCAACCAGTTTAAATATCTGCCTAATTTTTTGAGTCGCACGGAAAAAATTATCATTAATGCCGCTTCGACTTTGGTTGTACTGACTTTGATATCTACACTCGGAATTTTTCTTTATTCACACATAGAAACCGTCCCGCAAAATGGCGGCGACTACACCGAAGCCATTTTAGGACAACCAAAATTTGTTAACCCAATTTTCGCCTCGACTAATGATATTGACCTAGATCTAACCACCCTCGTCTACTCTGGATTGTTCCGTTATGATCTAGAGAATGGATTACAGCCTGATCTCGCTAAGGAACATACCCTAAGTAACGACAAAAAAACTTACGAGATCAAACTCCATGATGACGTTAAGTGGTCAGACGGCGAGCCATTCACGGCGCGCGACGTCCTCTACACCTTCGAGACGATCCAAAACCCTGACGTAGGTAGCCCTTTGATTGTCTCTTTCCAGGGTGTAAAAATCGAAGAAGTTGACGAAAAAACCGTTCGTTTCACTTTGTCTGAACCATTTACGCCGTTTTTATCCAGTTTAACCATCGGCATTTTACCAGAACACATTTGGGGAGAAATCACTCCCAACGGCATGAAGTTGGCTAAAAACAATTTACACACCATCGGTACTGGTCCGTGGAAATTTAGCAAACTTATTAAAGACGACTCTGGTAACATCCAATCTTATATCCTAGTCCGAAACGAAAACTACTATAACCAAAAACCTTACCTAGAGAGACTGACCTTCAAGGTATTTAACGATTATGCCCAGGCTGTTGATGCCTTAAAGGGGCAAGGTATTGACGCGATCAGCTTCGTGCCTCGGAATCTCCAAGAAAAAATCACCGGTAAAAGCATTGCTACCTATGATATTCGCCTACAACAATATACCGCCCTATTTTTTAACCAAGACCAACAGGCTCTTTTAAAATCGCCTGACCTACGCCGTGCCTTAGCATTAGCAATCGATAAAAACAAAATTATTAACGAAGCCCTCGCCGGCACCGGCACCTCTATACATTCCCCTATTTTACCCGGCAATTTAGGTTTTAAAGATGATGTTAAAAAAATTGATCTAAATTACGAAGAAGCCAACGCTCTTTTAGACAAAAAATGGTCACATGTCCAACCAGAAGAATATTTTAAACTGCGCCAAGAAAAACTCCTTAAAAATTACAGTGAGGAAATCAAGCAAATTCAGGAAACCGCCAGTTCGACTCCTGAAGTCGTTTCCAGTACTTTAGACCGGATCAACCAAGAAATCCGAGACATTGTACGCAGAGAAATGAGTAAAGACCAATCTTTCTATCGCAAAGATAAGGATGGCAATATTTTGACCCTTGGTCTCACCACTGCTGATACGCCAGAATACCAGAAGGTAGCTGAATTGATCGCTTTAATGTGGAAAAAACTTGGAATCCAAACCACTATTACCGCTGTTTCACCTCGTTCGATTAATCGAGAAATATTACGCACACGCGAATTTGATATACTACTTTATGGAGAGGTTTTAGGTCACGATGCTGACCCTTATCCCTTTTGGCATTCGTCCCAAACTGATTACCCTGGCTTAAATCTGGCAGGATTCGTAAATCGTAACGTAGATAAAATTTTAGAAGATGCCAGAACCGAATCAGATAATGTCGCCCGCGGAAAACTATATGAAAAATTTCAAACCATAATCGTCGACGAACTGCCAGCAATTTTTTTATATGCCCCCCGCCACACTTTTGCAGCCAACAAACGCATCAAAGGAATAACGATTGGCGAAATCAGTTCTCCACCAGAACGCTATAATTCTCTTTCTAATTGGTACGTAAAGACTACCTGGGACTGGAAGTAACAAAAAACCTTCGGGGATGTGGCGGAACCGGTAGACGCGCTAGCTTCAGGAGCTAGTAGTAGCAATACTGTGGGAGTTCAACTCTCCCCATCCCCACAAGATTAGTAAACCAAACTTCTCTTTTTACCGCGCTAAATAATGTTACGCTTAAGTAACCAATTTTAGTCTGGTATTAACTTAATTTAAATTAATTAAATCTTCATTATGATTAGTGAAAGAAATCGTAAACCACAAAGACCCCGCACGGACGGGAATAGACGACCAAATTACCGACCGTCTTTCGCCCGTTTTCGTGAAGCGGGCATCGGTATTAAAACCGAAAAAAAATTGCGCATCGCCGTCTTGGGCGGCTTAGAGGAAGTCGGACGCAACTGTACTCTACTCGAGTATGGTGATGACATCATTATTATTGACATGGGTCTTCAGTTCCCCGAAGAAGACATGCCTGGGATTGATTACATCATTCCCAACATTGGTTATCTCCGCGGTAAAGAAAAAAACATTCGAGGCGTTATTATTACCCACGCTCATTATGACCATATTGGTGGTATCCCCCACTTAATTCCTGAACTTGGCTACCCGCCGATGTATGGCCTGCCTTTAACTAACGCCATTATTAAAAAGCGTCAAGAAGACTACAAAGGCACTCAACCTTTAAATATCCATAACCTAACTTTAGAGGACAAGCTGCGGCTTGGTGTGTTTGAGTTGGAGTTTTTCCACCTAAACCACAACATCCCTGATTCCATGGGTGTAGTTGTGCATACACCAGAAGGAACAATCGTCCATACTGGCGACTGGAAATTCGACTACCAACCAGTATCTGGAGACAAACCAGCTGATTTACAAAGGATCGCTCAAATTGGCAGTCGTGGTGTCTTGGCGCTCCTTTCCGATAGTACCAATGCTTCTCAACCCGGTCACCAGATGTCTGAATCAGAGATTGGCACAAACTTAGATGACATCATCGGCAAAGCTCCCGGACGTTTAATCATTGGGACCTTCGCTTCTCTGCTTGCTCGTATCAAACAGATTATCGAGGTAGCCGAAAAATACGGTAAAATTGTCGCACTCGATGGATTTAGTATGAAGAGCAATATCGAGATTGCCAAAGTTTTAGGCTACCTAAAGTTTAATCCCAAAACTTTAATCGACTTAAAAAATGTAAATGACTACCCAGATGATAAAGTAGTTATCATCTGTACCGGTGCCCAAGGTGAAAAGAATGCTTCGTTAATGCGGATCGCGAACGGCGAACATCGCATGATCAAACTAGTAGCTGGCGATACTGTCGTCTTTTCTTCTTCCGTTATCCCTGGCAACGAACGAACTGTTCAACGTCTAAAAGACACTCTCTTCCGTAAGGGAGCTGAGGTAATTCATTACCAAATGATGGACGTCCATGCCGGCGGCCATGCTAAAGCTGATGACGTCAAGTTGATGATCCGTCTCCTAAGCCCAAAGTATTATGTACCGATCGAAGGTAATCACTTCCTATTACATTACAACGCCCGGGTTGCCGAATCCATGGGTTACAGCAAAGACCACGTCTTTATCGCTGACAATGGCCAAGTTATTGAATTCAAAAATGGCATTGGCACCTTGACTCAAGAAAAACTACCGGCCGATTATGTCTTTGTCGACGGTTTAGCCGTGAGCGACGAAACCAACGTGGTTCTTCGTGATCGCCAAGTATTGGCCGAGGATGGCATGGTCGTGGTTATCGCAACCGTCGACACCCATACTGGAAAACTAATTCAAAATCCAGATATCATTTCCCGTGGTTTTGTTTTCCTAAAAAGCAACAAAGAGTTGATCGAAGATCTACGCCACCGTGTAAAAAAGATGGTTATTGATTCTGATCCCCTCTCTTGGGCTGATACCAACTACATCCGAAATAAAATCCGTGATTATGTTGGCCAATTCCTCTACACCAAAACCGAGAAGCGCCCAATGGTTCTTCCGGTTGTAATCGAAGTCTAAAAATGGTACTATACCTTTGGCTTAATTTTTAACCTTAAGCTTTATGGCGAAAAAACTCTATCGGTCCAAAACTGACCGCAAAATCGCTGGGGTTTGTGGTGGTTTGGCGGAATATTTCGACATTGATTCGACTTTGTGTCGACTCGCCTATTTATTCCTTCTAATCATTACTGGTGTGGTACCCTTTGTACTTTTGTACATCGTCGCCGCCATCATTATGCCGGAAGAAGTGGTAGCTACAAGTGCTACCACATCGCACTACGAAGCCCCCAAGGCTCCGGACATGCCCCCTCCCCCGCCTCCTTCATCCAGTTAGACAAAAGACCCGCTAAAAGCGGGTCTCTTGTTTTTTAATTTGTATTTTTAACTAACGAAAAAATTTATCCCAAATAACAATGCTACTAAAGAAACCAAAAAATAAAAATATTCCGATCATCAGAATTTTCCGCCACCAACGTGGGCGGAATTCTTTGGGTAAAATTTTATGGTTTGCCACAAACACCAGTGCGGTATGGACAAACATCGCGACCGCGTTTATTACCGCCCCCAAAACGATTAAAGTCTTTGGCTCGTAAACGTTAAACAAAAATAAGATTATGCCGAAAGCAATCTGCGCCCAAAGAAATATAAAATATATGCGAGATAAATTTATGGTCTTCTTTTGTTTGGATTCTACCTGACGTATCGCTAGATTCTCCGCCATGATGCGTGAGGTTGAATCCATAATCCCCAACTGGGTTTGAAACAACATTATTCCTACCACGATTAAAAAAATTATTCCCAATGACGGGCTAATCATTCCCCCAATTACTCCTCCTTCGTTAACAACAAAATTTATTCCTTCAACATTATTACCACTAGAGCCATAAACCGTCGCATACGACAAGAGCATAAGTAAACACATAGACAGTAGCCCAACAAACCAAAAAATTAATAGATGCTCAAAACTTATCAACCTCCACCAAGCGCGAAAATTTTTCTTGCTCTCCTCGTCTAAAACAAATTTTTCACCAGTCAACTTTACTTTTTGTTCGGCGCCTTTTTTACCGAATAAACCAGCTATCTTTTGCGAGTATTTCCCCATACCATAGCCCTTTTCCTTAACATAGATTGACTGTGTTAGGTTTAGATTCCCACCGGCTCCGGCATAAGCAAATGCTCCTAAAAATGTTGCGAGGGCAATGCCTGCTGGTAAAAAATTAAAACCCTCCCCTCGACCGGCTAACCCGGCGGCGAGGGCGCTCCAATCAGCGCCAGTACTTAAGGATAGAGCTAAAATAAAGATAAAGGGCACGCCTAAAAGTAGGATTGTTTTAGTAATCTTCTCCATCATGCCATATACGGTTTTACCAGCACTTAAGATTAGACCGATCACTAGTAAAAGACCAATGGCTAACCATTTAAAATTTTCTATACCCAAAACTACTCCCAAAACTTTGGCCGAAGCAGCAACTATGCCCGGCAAACCAAAACCAATAAACGTGGAGATAATAAACCAATAAACTGCCCCGCCCCAGACCTTGGCGATACCAACAAAAACACTTTCACCTTTAACAAGAGCATAACGCTCGATCTCCATGTTGATAAAATACTGGAAGGTAATTCCAAGGAGTGCGCCCCAAGCAATGCCTAAACCATAATTAGCAACTAAATAAGGCCAAAGTATCACCTCGCCCGATCCTAGCCCCAAAGCTAAAATAATAAAACTCGGCCCGATTAATTTCTTAAGGACCGGCGGCTTAGGAAAACTCTTAGTTTCCGTCATAATCAAGAAAACTTTTTAAAGCAATGATTTGATAGTCTTAGCCGAATATTCAAATTTCTTTTTTTCTCCTCGGTCCAATTCTAACGGCCAGACGCCCTCTACCCCACTTCGGCCAATAATAGCTGGCACACCAAGACATAATCCGCTGATGCCATTCCATTTGTCTAAGCGTACTGAGGCAGGCATAATTTTATGTTGATTGAACAAAATAGCCTCTACAAAATCTGCGACTGTTAAAGCAATACCATAAAATGTCGCTCCCTTGCGGTTAATAATCGCATAAGCGGCACTTTTTACTTTTTTCTCGATCTCTACTAAGGCCGAGGTGGGCAATTTAAGTTGTTTCAAAGGCACCCCCCCGACGCTAACCGAACTCCAAGCAACAAACTCGCTATCTCCATGTTCACCCAAAACATATCCAATAATATTCTGAGCATAAACATTTAAATAGTGGGAAAGTTCGGAACGCAACCGTGCGGTATCAAGACCGGTGCCGGTTCCAAAAACTTGGTTTTTCGGTAAACCAGAAATCTCTTGGGCCACATAAGTCAAAACATCTACCGGGTTAGCTACCAACAAAACAATAGCGCTCGGTTTTAGTTTGCCGATCGATTTAAAAATTGACTCTAGAATCACCCGATTTTTCTTAACCAAATCCAAGCGTGTTTCTCCGGGCTTTTGTGGTAGACCTGCGGTCACAATAATAATATCTGCTTTGGCCGCATCCCTAAAGGTCGCTCCTCTAACAGAACCAGTTTCCACAAAACTCATACCGTCGTCAATATCCATTATTTCCCCCTCTTCCTTCTGTAAGTCGATATCGATCAAATCCACCTCTGGGGCAAGGT
>Ga0209541_10011456_pt1 | contig 13878 bp, 16 predicted proteins | sample RifCSPlowO2_01_FD_184027 | JGI IMG/M metagenome (GOLD analysis project Ga0209541, IMG submission 184027) | Groundwater microbial communities from Rifle, Colorado - Rifle CSP2_plank lowO2_0.1 (SPAdes) (version 2) | ecosystem: Environmental > Aquatic > Deep subsurface > Groundwater | place... | reverse complement strand
CGTAGATTTGGTTAATTACCGCTCTATCATAATAGACAACACCATCTGAATCAATCGTTTTTGGCATATTTCTTGATTCTATGGGTGTCACCTATGTATCTCATCATGTGCATCCGGGGGTTGACTACTAATTTTACTTAAATTAGGGTATAATCAGACAATGAGGAATTAAAACTCATAAACCCTGTTGAATTCGCTTCGCGACCATTTAATAGGGTAAAGGTCGATTTTAAAATAATGGAGACACTAATTATGGCTACTATTGCTTATTGCGTTAAATGTAAAGCCAAAAGAGAAATGAAGGATGAGAAAGAGGTTTCAATGAAAGGGAAAGGCGGAATGAAAAGAAGGGCGATGACCGGCGTTTGCCCCAACTGCGGAACCAAGATGTTTAGAATTTTAGGCAAGGCCTCCTAATGGGAGCTTATGATTTGGGCTTATGAAGTTTTGGAGCAGCTCCAATAACTACCTGCGCTCTAAAGCTCAAAGCTTGAAAACCCTAAAAAGACGGTCCTTATTTTACTAAGGACCGTCTTTATTTTTAGTCATAGATGTTTCGCTTTTATGACTTAAAAATAGGCCTCGTTTCTATGACATTAGAAACGAGGCTAGATTATCAAGTTCAAATTGTGGAAAACACAAAGTTAGAGCTTTGATTTCTCTAACACTGCTCCATTCAGCATCTGCTAAAACTATTTTTTGGATATTTTTTTATTTTCCATTTGCTATACTTTTAATTTTTTTCTCGATTTCACCGCGCAATTCTACCCCCGTCTTTTCAAAGACGGTAAGTAAATCTTCATAAGTATTTTTACCGCCGAGCATATCCCAGAATTCCTTGCCCACCAGAACTTCTTCGTTTAAATCAAATAAACCCTGAAGCGTCCAGCGCTCATATGGTTGCGGCTCATAAGGGTTGTAAGGAATAGCGACAAAAGTTTTGATTTTGATTCCCGGATTGACACTTCCTCGCATAGCGATCCAATCTAAGAGTTGTTTTTTTATACCCGCGAATTCATTAATATTGGGTTTAGCAGTTTTAATTTCAAAACAATTCTCTGTCTTATCTTTAGCAACCACTAAAAGGTCAATTCTCTTCTTTAATTTTTTGCCTATCTTCCCTTTTTGGGAGACAGCTAAAACTTCTTTTGTCTCGCTGTCCTTATTGGGTTTCCGCGCCGCTGAACGAAGACCCCGCATTATTGAGTCAATCTTTAATACTGTTTCGCTACTAATATAACCTTCTAAATCATATCTGTCTTTAGCATGTTTAGCGGATGGCTCGGCAATCAACTGACCAACTTTTTCAAAAATTGAAGTTCCCAGTGTTGTATTAACTGATTGAATAAACGAAAAAAGCGCCATTCTATCTTTACCAAGTAATCGAAAATGAAACGGCATTGACCTTGTTTCGGGATTATAATCACTCAGTTTCTGCTTGATTTTTGAAATTAAATAGAATTTAATTTTATCTTGTTGTTGTTTTGATAAAGCCATAGTTTTAATTGTTATTTATTTTTAATAAAGCAATAAATACTTTCGCTAAATTTAGTGTTGTCTCGTTCGGTTCTCATAAGCACCGGCCGATGATAAACTGCTTCAACTTTATAACCGCAATCTTGAGCAATGTTTAAATAAAGACCGTCTCTATCATTAACCACCACAAATATTTTTGCCTTTGGTTTTAGCCACTGATTGATATTTTGAAAAACCTTAGTAATATCCTCTTTATATTTTTCTTTAGCTTCCCGACTCCGTCCATTAAAAGCAGGACCAATCTCTTTTTTATCATTATTTTGAAAACCAAAAAGTTCGTAAGCATAACGATGCTGGTCATGATAATCAATTAACCCAATGTAAGGCGGCGAAGTGAAAACTCCATTAAATTTACCACCCTTATAATCTGGAAGGTTGTTTAAATTAACTTCTCGAGCATCTCCTTGAATCACTCTAATTTTGGCATTAGTTCTTAATTTGTCAAATTCTTTAAGGCGACTGATAGTATCCCAGCTATAATGGTTAATAAATTTTAAGGCCTCGTCAATCGGCTGGCACATCCTTCGGTGCTTTATGCACCAATAAGAATTTTTAATTGGTTTTTTGGGTCTGGCTAAATCATAATGAGTTATTTGACGAGCACTGCGAGTCGAACGGCTCAAAATTATCTTTAAAATATCTTGGTTTTTATAATTCTTGATTTGGTTACGATAGAATAAAATTTCTTGCATGGCCCTTTTAGAAAACCAAGTGTTAAAATAGTCGCTGTTGATAGTGAGTTCTTTATATCCATTTTTAGATAGAGTAAACCGTTGTTTTGGGTTTTGATACCACCGGCTAAAATTCTTTGTTTTAAATAATATATCTTTGATTTCATTTTCTACTTCAGGAAGATTATATTTTTTTGTTTTAGTTTCAGAAATTAAGCAATTAAAAAAAGATATTTCTATTCCAGCAGAATTCATACCTAAAGTATTTGCTTCAATTAGAGTAGTTCCCGAGCCTAAAAAGGGATCTAATACCCAATCCCCTTTTTTAAAATAATGTTTCAAAAATATCTCTACCAGTTGTGGTATAAATTTACCTAAATATGGATGTAAACGATGGATATGCTTTGTCCTTTCGTATTCCCTTACCCTATCAAAAGATAGATCTACTCCATTTAAAAATGTTAAGAATTTATTTTTCATCATTATTATTTAGGATTATATTTCATAGTTACTTCCCCGCCCCCAACTCAAAATAAAAAGTGCTGCCCTTACCCTCGCCTTCGGACTCGGCCCAGATGCGGCCCTGGTGCGCTTCTACAAGTTTAGCGGCCAGATAAAGCCCCAAGCCGGTGCCTTCGGTGTGGAGCTTGGAGACACCTTTGCCCCGGGAGAATTTCTCAAAAAGAGTCACTTTTTCTTTTTCCGGAATCCCGATGCCGGTGTCTTGGATGCTGAAAATTATTTTATCTTTTTCTTGTTTTAGCCGCACCGCGGCCCCGCCTTTTTCTGTGTAGTGGATAGCGTTATCAATCAAATTCATCACCACCTGCCTGATTTTTAATGGATCGGCTTTAATTTTTGGCAAGGGCTTGGCCGGTTTTTCATAACGCAAATAAAGGCCTTTTTTATCAGCCAAGGGCTTTAATTCATTGACCACATTTTCAGCAATATCGCTTAGAGAAACCATTTGAAAATCAAACTCCAGCCGGCCCGCTTCAATTCTTGAAACCATCAACAAATCCTCAATCAGCTTAATTAGCCGCTCATTGCTTAAATAAACCATTTCCAGATGCCTTTTTTGTTCCGGACTAACTTCGCCCCAAAGACCTTCTAAAAGCATGGAGATATAGCCCTTAATCACGCTTAAAGGAGTGCGCAATTGATGCGAAGCAATGGAAACAAACTCTGATTTGGCTTTGTCCAACTGCTCCAATTTTATATTCGCCTCTTTTAGAGTTTTGGTCTGGCGCTCCACTTCTTTTTGAAGCGTCTTGGAAAAGTCCTTCATTTCTTCATAAAGCCGGCTGTTTTCAATGGCAATGGCCGCTTGGGCTCCGACTGTTTCCATAGTTTTAATGTCTTCATTGGTGAACATATCGCCGGATTTTTTCGCGCCCAACAAGAAAAGCCCAATCAATTTTTCTTTCAAAAAAAGCGGCACTAAGAGGGCTGTTTTTAATTTTTCCATTTCTTTAATCAAAAGAAAACTCTGGTCAAATTTAATTCTATCCGCGTATTTTCTCTGGAGTTCCTCTAAAACCAAAACATCCCTCTGTTTTTTGAAATAGTCAATGAATTTTTGGTATAAAGGGTTGCCATTGAAGGCACGCCCTTGTTTCACTTGCGAAGCAAGGGCGTGCCTGAAAGGGCGACCCTTTATCGATAACAAGGGCGACCCTTGAGGATCACGCCCTCGCAGAGGGCGTGTCCGAAAGGGTTGCCCTTGATTTATCTCATTCTCTTCCAAAACCACCACTTCCATCTCCCCCACTCTTAAGGCAGATATAATTTTCTCCCGCAATGTTTTGATAACTTTATCCAAATCCAAAGTCCGGGACAAAACATCGGTAATATCAGCCATCAGTTCCTGGGGCCGATATTCTCCCTTAAATAAAAACGAGTCCGTGGTTATTTTGAGGAATTCATAAAGAGGCCGAAATCCAAAAGCCACTAAAACCGCCACAATGAGGCCGATAATAAGCTGGGACTTAAAAGTATAACCATCGCCAGCAAGGGTCTGGCTCAACAAAAAAGCGGTCAAAGCGTAAGACGCCGTGACCGCAATAACTATTCCCGAAAAAATCGTGCTCCTCTTCACCGCCACCCGAATATCCATCAGGCGGTATTTGACGATGGCGTAGGCAAGCACAACGACAAAAATTACTCCAGATAAATAAGCAAAAGGATAAATTCCTATGCCATAGGCAGGAAGGTATCCAAGACTGCCGAAAAGCAATAAGAGAAAGGAAATAAAGATGTATTTAGCCTGGTTGTGTTCAAGCCCTTTTGTTTTTTTATAATAACGATAAATTTTATAATAGAAAAGAAATAGATAGATAGAAAAAAATACAAGAAAGATATGATGGAAAATTTTTGCTTGGGTGTGTACGCCCCATTTATATCTAAACAAATCTGCTACAAAATAATCTGTCCGGCTTAATATCAAAAAGATAAATGACAAGAAATAACCCAGATAAAGCAGTTTAGGATTTTTAGTCTTTGAAAAAACAAGACTGAAATGATACATTAAGCTTGGTATAATAATTACTCCTAAATAAACAAATCTGTCCCAAAAAATCGCTTGATTATCCGTCTTAGAGATAAAAAGCATAAAAGTGCCAAAAAGCCAGACAATTATAGCAGTGCTTAATAAAAAGAAAACAGTATTAAGTTTTGATTTTCTGTTTTTAAGAAAAACAAAACCCCCTAAAATTAGAACAAAAATAGCGCTAATTAGTGGCAAAAAAGAAGCAATAGAAATACTCATAAATAAATTCTCTCCAAAATAGCGGATACTTTAATTATAATATAGAAAGAAAAAAGGGTAAAGCAACTGATGTCGCCTTACCCTCGAAAGTTGTTAGGTTAAAGGAGCGCACACTCTAGACAGAGCCAGAGTTAAACTTGTTTTTCTTTGAGGAACATAGTCTTTAGACAATTCCTCGCCGAAACAAGTCAATGGGGTATGAGAGAACCCCCATTTTTTAGCCCACTCCATAGTTTTTAAAATGTGACCGAACTCTACTTCCTCCACATGATCTCGGTTATCATTTTCCAGTGCCTGCATAACCCCCTCTACAAAGCAGGCATACATGATTCTCCTTGGAAGACGGAGCCAAAACCCGAGGTCTAATTGAGACGGTCCGACCTCAAATCCGCCGTCAACCCGAATAATTTGATAACCCTGATTGATCAGTTTTGTAAACTCTTTTTCAGGCAAATTATTGGGTTGGGATACATCATAGATAAAGTACCTACGATTCTTTGTTAATATTGCCTCGGTAATGAGAGAATTAGTAGCGGAAGTGGTAGTGATAACCACCCCGGATTCATTGACGACATATTTTAAATCTGTCGTGACTTCCAATTCCTCATTCCCGCATTTTTTCTTAAAACAATCAAGTGCCTCTTTTTTCCTTCCCATTCCGATAACTTTGTATCCGCGGGAAAGAAAAAGTTTAGTCAACCCTTTCCCTATTGTTCCATAGCATCCTATAATGCCGATTCTTTTTTCAGGAATATCAAATTCTTCTATCATTTTTTCAACTCCCTGAAAAGCCGATGCCACAGAGTAGGCGTCTCCATGGGTGATGGGGATGTGGATGCCTTGTTGTTTGATCAAGCGCCCTTTTTCCGTTATGGACTTAACGAGGGAACCCAGCCCCAAAACGGTGGCTTTAAGCTCATCTTGGGCGTAAAAAGCGGCTCGGTAAATAACTTTCCGAGTAATCGGAATAGTTATTTTTTGTAGCCACTTTATGCCCCATCCCATCATTAAGGGCGCGGGGATCTCAATGATGAGATGTTGTCCTGTTACCTTTTCTAGGATGTTATATTCTGGTAAAGCTTTAAATGCCCTACCCATTCCTTTTGATGCTAACAACGCTCGAATGAAGAATATAACATTCCAAAAAAATAATGGTAGGCACTTACCAAATTTTGGTAAAAACTCGGGGGCCCGGATGTCTCGGGCTTCAATCATGTTGGCTAAGAATACTAATTTGGGTTTTTTTCCTGATCTTTCCATTTCTTCCACCTCCCTCATAGAATTGGTTGGAGATTACAAATTTCTGTCCGATCCTTTCTTCTTTTTGGTCGTGTTTATTTAACCCTTGAAGAATCATTTTCGGCATCTGATACATTAAAGAAAAAATATATCTGATCGTAACTTTAAAATAAAACATTTTTTTCGCCTCCTTTCAAAACGAAAAAAAATTAATGAGATTTAATTTTCAAAAAACTTGAACTTTTCAAAAGTTCACATTTTAATCTCGGTTCGGTTCAATAATCTACCGAAACTAAAATATAAACTCTTTTAAGCGGTTTTAAAATTCTCAATCTGATAGCCGTATGGTTGGCGATACATTCTTCTGACTTTATCAAAGCCGGATTCAAATGGGATATAAAAATAACTGTATTTTCTAATAGCCCAAGCCATTAAAAGTAGGCCGAGACCGGCTAAGATATTAGTATAAGGAGCAATCGGGATATTGTAGAATAAAAAGAAGTTCGCGGCTCCCCCGCCAAATCCGATAAAGGTGGCTAATATTATTAACTTCGCTTGTGTTATTCGGGGCAGAGATTTTAAGTAATCCGGTTCAGAAGTTAGATACCTATAATCTTTGAATAATTTTATCAGCCCGTAGCCAACCAATCCCAGGTAAGAAAAAATAAGATAGAAGTGATAGAGATAGCCCGGCTGGGGCCAAAAAGGAAATTGGTCAGCCGCTTTGACTTCTTTGATAAATAAAGGGGAAAAAGCAAAGAGCAAGAATAATAAACTAAAACCATAGCCCAATTTAAGTATTTTTGCTTTTTCTTCTTTTTTAACTTCCAGGACTAAATTTAAAATAAAATGCAGGTATAAAATAGGAATTAAAGTTGAGCCAATACTTAAAATCCTTATCCAGAAAAGCGCCGAGATATATTCGTCAGCCATTTGCCAGTTTAGATAGCCAAATGACCAAATCATTACCGCCAAACACAGCCCAATAAAAAATTTATTCTCTTTCTGCCAATTTTTGTTTTTGATTGTTATTATCAAAATTCCAGCCACTGCCGCTATTAAATTGATTAACCCCGATAAAGCAAAATAATTCATAATTTTCAAAAATCTTTTTAACTAAAAAACACTTAATATTAAGTGTTTTTAAGAAATATCACACTTTTTATTTTCCATTCTAAACCATAACAAGGTTTTGTCTAAATATCTTATTTTCATGATGTGTTTCTCTCCATATCATCTTATTGCTACCCTAACAAATCCCCAAAACCTTGTCAAGTCCCTCTTGACAAAAACTTATCCACAGCTGTAAAAACCGCCTAATTCACTATAATTAAAGCCAGAAACAACTATTTTATATTTGTAAAGAAATTCCTGACAAAAATCATAAAAAAGACCCCCGAGCGGCAAGAAAGCAAGTCCTATTCCCAGTATAATCTTACTTAGTTAGTTTAATTTTTCTTAGGACTAATCATTCCCTTAGGTATAAAGAAAAAATTAGTTTTTCTTTTAAAAATGAATTTCTTTTTTTCCTCATTAAAGACAGATTGTTTACAATTTTTTAAGATAACAAAATCTTCGCCTTGTTTAAAAATCTCCCCTTTACATTTAACAGAAAGTAATAACATTCTCTTTTTATCGTGAGGATTATAAATCCTAGCGTCTTTCCATAAAATAGTAGTAGTTTTTTGTTTTTTAGCCATTAAAATCACCGATATTCTTAATTTCTTTAATCACGCCCTTAGGGATTAAAAAAACATCTTTACCCTCAATAATCTCTTTGTTGTTAGGATCCAAGTGGCAGTTCATTCCTATCTTTATTGCTTCCTTTGTTTTATCTAAAAAAATCCCAAAAGTTATTTGCATTGGGATTGATTCTTGGGGAAATTTCTTTCTATAAGAAAAAGCGGCATCCTGCCAAATTACCATTAGGATGCTTTTATTCTTTTTGAATTTATTTTTTACCCTCTTCATAAAATTGAATCAAAAGGATGGTAAGAGGATAGAAGGTTTAATCCTTCTATCCTCTTTATATGGCTGTGAGAAAAATTTACTTGAGGTTTACCTTACTTAATTCTAATGCCTATTTTTCTTAGGGTTTCCTTGTCAATCCCGTGGCGGTGCTCGGGAACTCTATAGCCGCCATGTTCGGCAGCATGATCCCGCGCATCGTGCCAAGCTTTTTTAGATTGGCTCCTTGTTGCGTCAGTATCCCTCCGCGCATCTTTCTGAGAATAACCACCACCGTAAGAACTCTTATCTTTAGACATCTATCTTATCCTCCCTTCTCTTTACGAATAATCCTTTTTTTCTCACAGTTATTACTATCAGAATACTCATTTAGCCAACCTTGTCAAGCGCGCCACACATAGAAAAACCCCTTAGAGAGTTTAGTGTATTTACTAAGTTTAAAATTTTTTCTAAGGGGTATGTTGTTTTTTATATTTACCTTAATTACCATAATTAAAGCCATAAATAACTATTTTATATTTGTAAAGAAATTCCTGACAAAAAGCATAAAAAAGAGAAATAACTAAATCTCAAAATTTCTTTCTTTTTTTGATAATTTTATCATACTCTCTAAAGAGTTCTTTTTTATCAGCCTCGTCAAGAACTAAGATGAATTCTTCTTTATTAGTAATTTGTTCATTGCCGCCAGCAAATTCAATTCCTACTTTATCAGTAAGCTCCCTAAGCTCTTTTAGGGTTAAGGCCTCTAATTTATCTCTCATCTTTTCCCATTCTCCGGGCCTCCATTGCGCCTCTATCTTTTTTACCCATTCTTGATGTTCCTTTTCATATTTTTTCTCAACTGCTTTTACTTTTTTTCTCCATCGTTCAAGTTCCTCTGGAGTGCCGTAAACTGGTTTTTGTGAAAACAAATAGTCTAATTCTTTTTTGTAGCTCATTATATTTATTCCCCCAAAGTAAGGCTTTCAGGGAGGTAATTTGATTTTAGCAATATTGAATACAGGCGCAAATTTCTTTTGATATTCTCTTCATAATTTTTAATAAAAATTCGCCCTGATTTAGGCGGAAAACATGACCAACCAGAATTTTATCAGTTTAATAATTTAATCAATTGTCTTTAGGTGATTATTGATAAATTTAAGATATTTTTTAAAATCTGGATAATTTTTTCTGAAAGTCGCAATAAATAGAGGTTTATCAATCTTTTCATACTGATGGATAATTCTATTTCGTAATCCGACCACCGGCGCTATTTTTGCGGTAAAATCAGTCGGCAAAATATTGTTTTCAGATAAAATATAAAAAGTGCCTTGGAAATCTTCAGAAACTTTTAAGTCCAATTCTTTAATAAGATGCTGGTTGATATCAATTATTGCGTCCACGATTAACTGTAAAAGTCGTTCGGCAATATGGAGTTTCCCCGAATCGGCTAAAATTTCTTTATCAGAAAATTTAAACAACTCTTCTGTTTCTTTTAAATAACCGAGAATCCCCTCAATTTTTTGAAAGATAAAAGCTTTTTGAAAGGTCATAATGTTATTATAAGGAAGCTATTTCTTTCTCAATTCTTTTAAATTTTTCTTCATAGAAAGGTTTAGCTTCAATATATTTTTTAAAAGAATAGGCTCGTAACGCATAAAACATCAGGGAGGTTTTTTTATAGACAATACGACAATTTTGGAAGATGGCGTAAAAAAGCAAAGGCGGGGCTTTTTTAAGATTTGTTAAATCAATATTTTCACTTTTAAAAACCGGAGTTAAATCTAAAATAAGGCGCGCCTCTTTTTCTAAGTCTAACTCTTTTTTGCTTAAATAAGCAACATCAAAATCGCTTCCTTGGTAATTTTTTCCGGAAGCCCTTGAGCCAAAAATTAGAATTAATTCAAGAGAATATTTTTTGGCAATTTCTTTTATTGTTTTTTTCTTTGTCTTATCCATCATCAATATTATTTTATCTTATTATTTTCAACTTGTCTACTTGTTTGGGCATTAACTTACCTCACCACCGTTGACTGGAGCTCGGAGAGTTTTTGATAGACCCCGCCTTTGGAAATCAGTTCTTGGTGGTCGCCCTCCTCAATAATTCGGCCTTTTTCTAAGACGATGATTTTATCGGCTTTTTGGATGGCGCTTAGACGGTTTAAGGGATTGATTCATTTTATTTTAAAATCTTTCTTGTAAATCTTTTCCAATAGCTTCAATGTTGCTTGAACTGAAGAGTTCTCGGTATTTTTAAACGTTAATCGCTCGCCAAATCTATCAATTAAAGGGCCTAAAAATTCATCACCCCAAGAAGGCGTAAAAGTTATTACTCCTTCAAAATTAATCATAATTTCTTCATTTTCTTTTACGTCTTTTAGAGACGGTCTAAAAGCAGACAAGGACTCTTTGCCAAATTGCCGGCCATTCAAGGTTGTGCCAAATTTTTTCAAAAAAATAGTCATAACCAATATTAGAATTTAATTAATGCTAAGCAGCCGCGGAAATTAATGGCTGATTTTTTAACTTTTAAAACAGAATCTCCTTTCTTAATTTTGAGCCGAGCATCGCCTGTTTGAAAAAATAAACTTATTTCATTAGCTGTAACAACATCTTTTACAAACTTCAATCCGTTTCCCCTATATTCCGGCGCGCGACCTGAAATAATTTCAGTAAAGGCGACCCTTAAAGCGTCTTGATGGGTTGATAGTTCTGCTTTTGCTTTTTTTAAAGTTGTTAAAATTCCTTGGCCTCGATCCGCTAAAACAATCTTTCTTTTATTCAAATCATAGGCAAAGAATATGCCCGGCATATCCGGCCAATTGCCAAGATTATGATCAAAGGAATTATTGCCGATTTCGCCGGTAATAGCTGTAATTAAAGGAAATATTTTATTTAATTTTTTTATTTTGGCTAATTCATTTTCTAATCTAATTAATCGCGCCTGAAAAACAGAAATATCCTGACAATAAAAAACAGAAGGCAAACCGCTTTCTAATTCATTAACAACCCAGCTTTTCGCCAATCTAAACAAATCTTTCAAATTATTTCTTATAAAATTATCAATATCATCTTTTCTGTAATATCTATCCCCGGATTTTTTTCTGCGGATAGAAGACAGCTTGCCAGATTCATCCCAACGACGTAAGGTCTGAATAGAAACTCCAATTATTTCAGATGCCTGACTTATTGTTAACAACTTTGAATCCATGATTTTTTAAGTAAATCTATACAAATTTAGCTAAAATCTATACATTTTGTATTATATTATCTAAACAAAATCCTGTCAAATCTATACATTACCACTTATTCACACCAATGGATTCATTTAATCACCGTTGATTGGAGCTCCGAAAGTTTTTGATAGACCCCGCCTTTGGAAATCAGCTCTTGGTGGTCGCCTTCTTCAATGATTCGGCCTTTTTCTAAGACGATAATTTTATCGGCTTTTTGAATGGTGCTTAAACGATGAGCAATGATAAAAGCGGTTCGGCCTTTGATTAAGCGCCAAAGAGCTTCCTGGACTAATTTTTCCGTGGCCGAGTCCAAGCTGGAAGTGGCTTCGTCTAAAATCAAAATTTTCGGGTTTCTTAAAAGAGCCCGGCTAATGGCCGCTCTTTGCTTTTGGCCGGTGGAAAGTTTAATCCCCCGCTCCCCGACTAATTGCTCATATTTTTTAGGAAACTTTTGGATAAATTCATGGGCGTGAGCCGCTCTAGCCGCTTCAATAATTTCTTGCTCTGTCGCTTTTGTTTTTCCATAGCGGATATTATTTTTAATCGTATCATTAAAGAGCGTAATTTCTTGGGGCACCAAAGCAATATTTTCTCTTAAAGATTTCAAGCTGACTTTTGAAATATCCTGTCCGTCAACAAAAATTTTTCCCTGACTTGGCCAATAATAGCCGGAAATTAAATCAGCCAAGGTGGTCTTGCCGACTCCGCTTTCACCGACTAAAGCGACAATTTCTCCGGGCTTAACTTTAAAACTAATATCTGATAAAACTTTCTGATGGTCTTGATAGCCAAAACTGACATTTGAAAATTCAATTGCCCCTTGAATATTTTTAAGTTTTTTATCTCTTTGATACGGCTCTGGTTCAATTTTTAAAAGTTTTCTGGCCCGTTCAATAGCGGTTAAGCCGGTTCTCATGGTCCGATAATAGTCAGCCACCATCCCAAAAGGCCGATAAGCCAAGCTAATATAGCCGACAAACATCACTAATTGGCCGGTTGAAATTACCCCGTTTCTTAAAAGAAAAACAGCGCTGCCGAAAATAAAAACAAAACCCAAGCTAAAGATAGTTTGCTGCCAGGCATTAAGCCCGCGCCATAAGTCCATATAGGATTTATATTGTTCGCCGGCTTTATCTCTGAAATTTTTAGTTATTTTTCTTTTTTCTGTTTCCTCATTAGTAAAAGATTTAACTATTTGGACATTAGAAATCGAGTCATAAAGGTCGCCATAGGCCTTTTCGTAGGTTTTGTTCATTTTCCTTTGGGCTTTGATAATCGGTTTGGTTTTCCAAATAGAAGCCGCAGAATAAAGAATTAAAACAATAAAAAGAAACAGAGCCAGACGCCGCTCGACTAAAGCCATAATAGCTAAGGCGCCAAAAATAGTTAAAAAGTTTGGGATAATTTGAAAGACGACATGATATATGATTTCCTCTAAATAATCAGCTCCCCGATAAACGCGGCGAATAATTTCACCCATTTTTTTGTGCTTATGAAAACTTAAAGGCAGAGACAGAATATGGCCGGCTGTTTGAAGAAGTAGGTCATTATGGGCGTCAATGGCGATATACCGTCCCCGGTTTCTGGTTAAGCGGTCGGTCCAATCGCTTAACAAAGCTAAAATAAGCCAGAGTAAAAGCATTCCTAAAAGGAGAGAAAGAGTGGAATATTCACTTACGGCTAAATCAACCAAGCGGCCGTAAAGATAAGGAATAACCGCGCTTAAAAAAGCGCTGATAATAGCGAGGCCGGCTGTTAAATAAGCCCTTCTTTTATATTTTCTTAAATATCCCCAGATAATTTTTGATTCTTGAAAGATGGTCATAGTTCCCAATATAAAGACATCCGATGTCCTCCACTAATCTTCAAAAATCACTGCAATTCTTTTTAACCAATGAATTGCTAAAATAGAAGGTAATTCAGTGGCGGACATCGGATGTCTGATAAATTACGGTTCAAAAATCTCCTTTTTTAATTTTTTCGCTTCATTAAGAAAGAAATTTCGCCAGGCTTGGTGGTTGATTTTTTTTAGCATTCGGGGGTAATCCTTTACTTCCGCGGCTTTGACAAGTTGCCTGCCAAGTTGAATAGCGTCGATATGCCAATCAAACTTTGCTTTTGCCTGAAGAAGCAGATTCTTAAAATTATAATTCTTTTCTTTAATAATAAAATAAATATCTATAAAATTTCTGGCTCTTGCCTTCATGGCGATAGTGTGCACTTTATTAACGGCAATATCATAAATGCTATCTACGACAATATTTTTATAAGTTATTCTTTTTTCAATTCGCGGATATGGATAATAATTAAAATCAATTTTTAAATTATTTTCTTTATTAAAGAAAAGATAAAAACTATGAAGACCTAAAAATTTTCTATAATCTAGGGCATTAGACATTCCACGAACTATGATACAATAGAATTGTCTAATGTTTAAGCGATTTACGAAGCATTTCACCGTGTCTCAAATCAATAAGGTTTT
>Ga0209541_10011455_pt1 | contig 13879 bp, 15 predicted proteins | sample RifCSPlowO2_01_FD_184027 | JGI IMG/M metagenome (GOLD analysis project Ga0209541, IMG submission 184027) | Groundwater microbial communities from Rifle, Colorado - Rifle CSP2_plank lowO2_0.1 (SPAdes) (version 2) | ecosystem: Environmental > Aquatic > Deep subsurface > Groundwater | place... | reverse complement strand
ATGACCTAAATCTTCATCGGTTTCCATGCCATCATGAGTCACAAATACTTCACCGTGCTCTTGAGGCCGCAGGGTTCCAGCGTCTACGTTAAAGTACATATCCACCTTTACCGGTGTCACCCGAAATCCTCTGGATTTGAGTAGAAAAGCCAGGGAGGCAGTGGTTACTCCCTTGCCGAGACCCGAAACAACTCCACCTGATACAAAAATATATTTCACAGTCAAATTATAAACTTCAAAATAGCACACTAGGGGAAGAAAGTGTCAAGGAAAAAAGGGGGAGACAGCAAGGTATCCCAAACCCCCGACCATTACTCCCAAAGCAGAAGACAATAATCTTTTAAGTAGTTGTTCCCGACGGGCCAGATCATAATAATCCAATGTCATTCTAGCTAGCGAAAAATCGCTTTTAGTGAGATTAAATACTATCTGTTGTCTCCAAGCGTCTTCCGGTCTACCCACTTCTGCGGGTTTTAAGATATTTTGCAGCGCGTTATCCCACTTTATCTCGGCACTTTTTACAGAACGTTGAAGAGCTTCTTTTCGCTTGTCAGCCATGGCCCGCAATATATCATCATCATCATTTGTCAATACTATAGGGTTGAAGGTGCTCCCGGGAAGAATTGAACTTCCATTCCTAGTTCCGAAGACTAGTGCTTTATCCATTAAGCTACGGGAGCCGGTTAAAAGTAAATTATACTCTGAAGCTGGCTAGGTTCTTGGCTTGAGTTCAATTTCCTGTTTGAGAAGATCGAACTTGACGATGAAGTTGTCGAAGAATCCCTTTTGACCAACTACTCCATAACTTAGATCTGCCATTTGGGGTAAGAACCCCACTGGGATCTCAAACGGCCAGCCACCAACTACAATCTTAACCTCATGGATATAGTAGATTTCGTTTTTCCCTGTTATACCCCCGACGAAACTTTTTTGACCCTTCTTGATATCAATCCCCAATATTTCACCTATTTGCGCATCAAAAATGCACATATCTGCGCCAGAGTCTATAAGAACTTCATAAGACAAAATTTTACCTAAACTTGAAATACCAACAGGAATTACTGGCCGAAAAACCCCCGGCCCGTATTTCTTATAATGAAACTTCATACCCCAAATCCGACGTAAGTTACCAATTTTTTGGGCATCCTAGTAAGAATTGGCTTAGAATACCCACCGCGCAAAGCCCTTTCCCATGCCTGTTTGGCAGTCTTACCACTTCCAACCACACTTTTCTCATCTGTCTTAAGAGCTACCCACATACCTTTATATTTCTTAAACAGATTTGTCCAGTCAATCACCATAATCAAATTCTAACACATTAAATTATAATTTTACCGTTTTGGACTTTGTTTTCGGCGGTAATTGCGAATTACTGCAATGCATAAAATAACATCTTTGTCACGATCGTGAATGTGATGTAAATATAACCCAATAACGCCGTGTTTAGGTATAATTAAACTAGTGAACAATCAAGAATTTATAATTCGGGAACAATTACGAGGTTTTGATTTGGTTTTCAAAATCACTTACGACTTGTTTTCGTACAAAAAAATCGATTCTGGAACTAGACTGTTAATTGAAACTCTGGAAACCCCTCCCTCGGCAGTATGCCTGGATTTAGGTTGCGGCTATGGAGCTGTGGGTATTGCGATGGCCAAATTAAATCCAAACGGCAAGATATTTTTTGTAGATAGAGATTTGGTAGCGGTTGGATATACCAAAACGAACTGCCAAGCTAACGGGGTAGAAAATTTTGATGTTAGATTAAGTAACGGTTTTGACAACCTGAAAGGTGTTAAATTTGACGTCATTGCCGCAAACTTGCCCACCCATATTGCCAAACCAGCACTAGAAAAAATGATTGCCGACACCAAAGACCATTTAAACAATCAGGGTCAATTTTATGTTGTATGCGTAAGTCGACTTAAGCCTTACATTCAAAGAGAATTGCAACAAACTTTTACCGAGGTAAATATGTATTCCCGAAACACTAATTACTCTGTCTTGGTGGCTAATTAGTTTTAAATGACCCTATGACCAGAAAAATAGATATTAAGGTAATTAAAGGGGACAGAAAATTTGGTGTTATCCCACATAGATTCATCACTTAATCCCAGAATTGAAAAACATCCCAATGTTTCTTTGATAACTTTTTCTTACAATAAAGATGTCCAGGATTTCTCTGGTCTTCGATCCGCATTGTCGATAACTGATCAGATAACTTCCATCAATCTATCTAAAAGAGATTGGAGAGTGGCAATGGTAGCGGCAGGTATTAATCCATCTTTAGCCTGCGTGATGTGCGAATTGGCTAAAGTTAAAAGTGGAGAGGTTATCCTTGATCTATTTTGCGGGGCGGGAGTAATACCGATAAGCGCCATTATGTACTACAAAGCCAAAACCGCAATTGCATCTGATATCAGCGGTTCTGCTATTGACTGTGTTTATAAAAACGCGCTAGCGGCAAAAATTGGTAAAAACCTCATAATTATCCGCTCCGATATTAAACGACTAAAACTAGGCCAACATTCCGTAGACAAAATAATAACCAATCCACCCTTTGGAATAAGAGTGGGTTCTCATGAGGATAATTTATCAATATATAACAATCTGTTTATATTATCGGAAAGAGTTCTGAAACCAAATGGGTTATTAGTGGTGCTTACCCAAGAAATCAACCTATTACAATCTACAGCCAGCAAATTTCCTAAATTTACAAAGATTAAAGATTTAGAACTATTTCATGGTGGTCTTCGACCACATATTTTTGTGTACAAATTATTAGGAATTAAAAATATCGCCACAAACCTCAGTTAATCTCCTTTCTAGGATTTATCTCAACTTCCCAACTGAAGCGCTCGAAAGAAATATGAGCCATGTCAAACAAGCCCTCTTGGCCCAAAACACAAAATGTTCTCCTGACACTACGACTGAAAATTGCTTCTAGGAAAAATTCCCATCCTCCAATTTCAGCCACTAATTTAGCTGGATATCCAATAAATCCGCGCCCATTTATACTAAACGATGTCAGTGGCTTAATTTTAGCAAAATTAATACCCAACTCTTCTCCTACTCCCATATCTAAATATGTCAGATCAGCACCCGAGTCAACCAGACATAACACGGGCTGGGAGAGGTGGTGAGAACCAAATCTAAAACTGACAGGAACAAGCGGTCTTTTGGAAAAACCCGGAATTTGCAGATAAGAAAACTTCATTCCAGAATAAGAGTGACAGTATACCGAGGATTTTTAACCACAGGCATCAATACTACCGAGCCATGAGGAAGATTACTGACTTTTTGATTTACAGCCCTAAAGTCTCTACCTTTAGCCACAATCCTTTTATAATCCGAAGAAATAGCCACCCAGCCTGAAGAGACACTTTTAAGAACGCTAGACAAATTTACCCCCTTATTTGCCATATCTGCAGTATACCATTGTAAAATCAAATTATTATTTTACCGTTTCGGGCTTTGCTTCCGACGCCTCGATTTGCCGCCCATGCCCACCATGCGGCGTTGGCGCTGGCGGGGATCACGGGTCAATAGTCCGGCATGGCGCAAGACTGGCCTGAAACTCTCTTTTATTTTGAGCAGGGCTCTGGCTATTCCTAAGGTGACAGCATCTAATTGGCCGTTATGACCACCACCGGCTACTTTAACTACGGCGGAATACTTTTTGACCTCGACAGTTTTAAACGGCAATTCATAGCGCGCCTTAGCTAGTACTCCGGGAAAATATTTCCCGACCGGTGAATCGTTAACTGAAATAGAACCATCTCCGGTTACTAAACGGACTGAAGCGGAAGCGGTTTTTCGCCGCCCCACAGCTGTCGAGTGAATTTTACTTACTGTACCTGGCATATGGATTCTCTCCTCCCACAACTACATGTAATCTTTTTAACATCCGGTCGTGCAGTTTATTTTTGGGTAACATTCCAGCTACCGCATGCACGATAATTTCGGTAGGTTTGGCGACTCGCAGCTTGTTCAAGGTGGTCTGCCGTAATCCACCCGGGTATCCGCTATGTCGGGTATAGACCTTGGTGGCTTCTTTCTTCCCAGTCACTACTATTTTCTCACAGTTAGTCACCACGACATGGTCTCCGCTGTCTAAATGTCTGACAAAGCCAGGTTTATGTTTACCCATCAGTAGCGAAGCAACCCGAGTGGCCAATCGGCCCAAAATCTGATCTTGGGCATCAACCACGTGCCAACTACGGTGTATTTCACTTACCTTGGGGGAGTAGGTCTGCTTCATTTCTTGGCTGACTTGGCCTTTTTGGGAGCTTCTACAGTCACTGGACCAGCTGTTAATTCCATGCGCACCAAAGGAGCATTGTCACCTACCCGAAAACCGGTCTTAATAAGGCGTAAATAACCTCCACTGCGCTTGGCAAACCGCGGAGCAATATCGTGAACCAGTTTACTCACCAGGTCCTTATCTACCACCACAGCCTCAATTTGACGAATATCATTTAAATTGGCCCGCCGAGCAGAAGTAATCAGTTTTTCAATTAAATCTCGGGCCGCTTTAGCCTTTGCTTCAGTGGTTTCAATAGACTCGGACCGGATTAAAGCTCCAGCTAGACCCTTTAATAAAGCTTGGCGCTGATCTGTATCGCGAGACAATTTGGCTCCATAAACGTTGTGGGGCATACTGGCTTACTGCGGCAAATCGATAATGCCGCGCTCCCTGAGAGCAATTTCAATAATTTTGACTGATTTCACTCCCACATTTTTAACTTTAGCTAGTTCTGTTCGGGGCACACTCAATAAATTGGCCACTGTTTCAAACCCGGCTTTTTGCAAAGCGTTGGCAATCCGAGTAGGCAAGTCTAACTCCTCCACACTAATACTTGATCCGCTGTTTTTAACTGTAGATACTGAAGTGGATGAGCTTGGACTGGAAGTTTGGGGAGTAGCTATGGCTTGAAAATAATCTACCAAAATCTGAGCCGCTGTCGTTACAGCCGCCTGGGGAGTTACCGTTCCATCTGTAATTACATCAAGCACCAAGCGGTCATAATTGGTCAGCCGGCCAACCCGGGTAGCCTCAATAGCAAAGTTTACTCTCACCACTGGAGAAAAAACCGCATCCATAGGAATTAGGCCTAAAATAGTACCTTTTCTGTCTTCGGCTGGAGAGTAGCCGGTGCCACTTTCAACCGTCGCTTCTAGCTCTAACTTAGAATTTTTATCGGCTAGATGGGCAATAACTAAATTAGGATTGGCAACTGTGACACCAGAGGAGAGAGTAAAATCTCCTGCTTTGACTTCTCCTGGACCTTTAGCCGTCAAATTAATCTTAGCCGGTTTATCTGAGTTATAGGCCAACCTGACCTGCTTGAGGTTGAGAACCAAAGTCACAATATCTTCACGCACTCCGTCTACCACGGTAAATTGATGACTAGCCCCTTTGACTTGGACACTTGTAATGGCCGCACCATTAATGGAAGTGTATAAAATCCGCCGCAGTGAATTTCCCAGGGTATGGCCGTAGCCTTGGGGTAAAGGTTCCAGCACAAACCTGACTGTGTGGGCAGCGGTATTGCTAGTTTGAACCGTAAATTGAGGTAGATTCATACTTTTAGCGAGAATAAAACTCGACAATGAGCTGTTCATTAACTGGACTGTCTATTTCTGAGCGGGCGGGTAGATGAATTATTTGTCCCATCGCAGCCTGGCGAGTTAACCAACCAGGAAGGACCACATCTTGCTCTTCTAAGCGAACCCGAACCGAGGGAATAGCCTGGCTGGTTGCATCCAGAGAAACGGTTTGGCTGGACCCAACTTGATATGAGGGAATATTTACCCTTTTATTGTCCACCAGGATGTGTCCATGGCTAGTTAGTTGCCGAGCCATTGCCCGAGTTTGAGCAAATCCCAACCGGTACACTACATTATCCAAGCGAGTTTCCAGTAGCTGTAAGAGCTTCTCGCCGGTAGTGCCTCGGAATTGGGCCGCTTTTTCAAAGTACTTATGAAATTGCCGCTCCATTATACCATAAAGTCGCTTCGTTTTCTGTTTTTCCCGCAATTGAATTCCATAATCTGACTGCCGCCTAGCCCGCTTAGGACCGTGTTGACCAGGGGGCTGAGCGGCCCGCCGCAGTTTATTGCCTTTGCCAAATAAATCTACTTCTTCCCGGCGGGACAAGCGATTTTTAGGTCCGGTGTAGCGTGCCATATATTTACCAGCGGAAGTGAGCAAAAGCCTTATTAGCCTCGGCCATGCGGTGCATATCTAACTTCTTTTTGACAGCTCCCCCAGCTCCACCTAGAGCGTCTATTAACTCGGCCGCCAACTTCTCGGCGAAAGTGTGGTATTGACTACTGGGTCGCAGTTGGGCGGCCATAATTAGCCAACGGATAGCCAGTGAATCTTGGCGTACCCCACGAACCGGCGAGGGAACTTGATAGGCCGCTCCACCAATACGCCGAGCCCGAACTTCCATTTGGGGTCGAATATTTTCTATCGCTGTCAATAGCTGAGGCAAAGGATCAACCCCAGTCTGAGTCTTGACCAGTTCCAAAGCTCGATATACTTGCTTGGCTGCGACAGTTTTTTTACCACTATGCATTACCCGGGTGATAATTTTTGTCACCAGGGAATGATGATAAACCGGATCGGCGACAATGATTCTTTTGGGAGCACGTTTGGATCGCATATGCATTAGCTGGCGGCGGCTGTTTGCGGACCAGAGGTGGTCTTGGTACCGTAGCGGGAGCGACCCTGCTTCCGATTTTCCACCCCGCTGGCATCAAACTTGCCACGGACAATATGATATTTAACTCCAGGTAGATCTTTAACCCTGCCTCCCCGAATCAACACTATCCCGTGCTCAGCCAGATTATGACCTATGCCGGGAATATAGGCGGTCACTTCCATTTTATTGGACAAGCGGACCCGGGCAACTTTTCTCAAAGCCGAGTTGGGTTTTCTCGGGGTCATTGTTTTGACAATAGTTACTACTCCCCGTTTAAAGGGATCCGCTGTAGGCACATAATTGCGTTTTTTGGAATTAAATGAGCGGCGTAGGGCCATCGATTTAATTTTACTGACTTTAGATTTACGGCCTTTACGAATGAGTTGATTTACGGTTGGCATATGCGTGCGTGATTATACAATAGTCGCCCGTTCAGGGCTGGTGGGAATTAACCGACCAATAATGACGTTTTCTTTCAGTCCTCTGAGACGGTCTATCCGTCCTTCCACTGCCGAATCCGCTAATTCCGAGGTAGTCTGAATAAATGACGCAGCCGACAGCCAAGAAGGAGTCTTTAAGGCTGCCCGGGTTATCCCTAAAACTACTACTTGAGCTGTAGCTGGCTCGCCGCCTGCCGCCAAAACCCGAGAGTTTTCCATTTCAAAAGAGTGTCTATCAATAATATCTCCTGGCAATAAAGTAGTATCACCGGAAGCCAGAATGCGTACCCGTTCACTCATCTTTCTGACAATGACTTCAAAATGTTTATCATGTATAGGGACTCCCTGCGACTCATACACAGATTGGATTTCTTCAATCAAATATTCCTGAGATCCGCGCAGACCACGCACTTCAAGTACTTCCTTAATATCCAAGCTACCGGCGGCCAGCTGAGTTCCGGTAGTCACTAAGTCTCCGTCTGCTACCTTCAGCTCGAAAACCAAGGGGATGAGATACTCCCGCTCTTCCGCTGGTTTAACCGAGGTATTTCTAATTCGCACTTTATACCCAGTGTCCGTCTCGGTCACTTCTACTTTGCCGGATATTTCAGCCAGGGGAGAAGCTACTTTGGGAGTTCTAGCTTCAAATAACTCTTCTACCCGGGGCAACCCCTGGGTTACATCTACTCCCCCGGCAGAAATAGCTCCCCGTTTACCATGCAAGGTCATTTGTGTCCCTGGTTCACCAATGCTTTGGGCAGCAATTACACCCACTGGATCTCCCACTACTGCCATACTCATGTTGGCCAAATTAAGGCCAAAACAGGTAGCGCACAAACCCATCTTGGCATTACAGGTTAAAGGCGAACGAACCACTACCTCGGCTACTCCTCCACTCTCAATCAGTTTAAATTGTTCCTCGTCAATCAGAGTACCTGCCGGGATAATTACCTTCTTGGTCTTGCCCACGATAGCTGCCGCGGTAATCCGACCAAATACCCGCTGGGCAAAAACTTTGGCTCGCCGGCCACTACGACAAATTGTAATTCCGCTTGTTATGCCACAATCGACTTCGCGAATAATAGCGTCGTGGGAAACATCTACCAGCCGGCGGGTTAAGTATCCCGCATCAGCAGTTCTGATTGAAGTATCAGACAAGCCTTTGCGCTCACCCCGGGCGGCATTCACATATTCGAAAGTAGATAATCCCTGGCGATAGTTACTCTTGATGGGTAAATCCACAATATTACCTAAAGGATCAACCACAAGTCCTCTCATACCAGATAACTGTTTGATCTGTTCACGTGAGACCCGACCAACTTGGGCGTCCACAATTAGCCGCAAAGGATTATTGGCTTCAATTAGCTTCCAGGTGGTATCGGCAATGGTCTCAGTTACTTCCATCCACAACTCTTGGGACAAACGTTTCTTCTCTTCTAAAGTAATTAATCCCATGACGAAGTTTTGGTTAATCTCAGCTACTTTAACATTGGCATCAGCAATAATGCCATCTTTTTCAGGAGAAATGTGGCTGTCGGTAACGCTAACTGATAGTCCAGATATCGTTCCTGCCCAAAATCCAATATTTTTAATTGTATCTACCAAGTGCGAGACTTCTTCAGTAGAGAAGATCTTAAAAGCTCTATTAAATAGAGCCACTACTGTGGAACGCCGTATCGACTCATTAATGAAGCGTAACTGTTCCGGCAAGGCTTCATTAAAGAGAAGCCTGCCTACAGTGGTCTCTAACATTTCAGATCCAATCCGGACCTGAATTGGTTGGCGCAATTTAATCTTCTCTAAATGATATGCCAATATCGCCTCCTCTGGGCCTGAAAATACTGATGTATAAACTGTCGCGGCAGGATCTATTGAGGTTAAATAATAATTACCTAAAGCCATTTCTTTAGCAGAGGGAATAGTGATGGGAACCCCATCAGCTGGCTTTCTCAAGTTAAATTCAGGCATCATCAAAGTTCTTGCCTCTTCAATAGCCGAAACACTAATAGGAATATGCACCGCCATCTGGTCTCCATCAAAGTCGGCCCCAAAGCCGGAACAAATACAAGGATGAATTCGAATAGCAGATCCTTCAATTAGTACCGGATAGAAAGCTTGAATAGACAGCTTGTGCAAAGTGGGTGCCCGATTAAGTAGTACCGGATGGTTTTTAGTGATTTCCTCCAAGATATCAAATACTTCTGGAGGTCGAGTTTCTAATAAGTTTTTGGCCGATTTAACGTTGGGAGCTAGACCCTGAACAATCATCTGCCGCAGTACAAACGGCTTAAACATTTCCAAAGCCATCTCTTTAGGCAACCCGCACTGATTAAGGTTTAATTCTGGACCCACCACAATTACTGATCGACCGGAATAATCCACCCGCTTACCTAACAAGTTTTGTCTAAACCGGCCTTGTTTGCCCCGCAGCATATCTGACAGCGATCGAGGCCGGGTAGCCTCAGCCCGGCGCGTCTTAGCCGCATGCTGGGCTGAGTCAATCAGAGAATCTACCGCTTCCTGCAACATGCGTTTTTCATTTCGCAAAATTATTTCCGGCGCTCCCAAATCAATCAAATGGCGCAGGCGATGATTGCGGTTGATTACCCGCCGGTATAAGTCGTTTAAATCGCTTGTTGCAAACCTGCCTCCCTGAAGTTGCACCATAGGCCGCAAGTCCGGAGGAATTACCGGCAGGATCTTAATGATCATCCACACCGGCTCCACACCGGCTCGTCGTAGTCCGTCAGCCACCCGCAAACGTTTGGTGGCCTTGATATGCCGCTGACCAGACGTATTGGCTACTTCCTGACGCAACTGGGCCACCAAACTATTAATATCAATTTGGGAAACTACATCTAAAATACTTTCGGCTCCCATACCGACTTTGATAAATTCAGTCACCCCGTGTTCCAGTAACCTACTATATTCATCTTCAGAAATAATTGAGGCCAAATTAATACTTTTTACTATCTCAACCAAGCGCTGGTACAAAGTCCCAATTTTCTCCTCTTCCGGAATTTCCTGTTCTTTTAAGGCCTGGATTTGTTGCTTTGACTTAAGATTAAGTTGATCGATAGCCAACGCTTTAGCATCTTCATTTTTATGTGACGACTTTAACTCTTTAATATCTTTCTCTGTTTGTTTCTCAACTTCAGCAATTTTGAGTCCAGTAGTCTTTTTAAGTTCATCTTTAGCTTTCTGAGCCTCCTGGTGTAATTTTTCGACCGCTTCTGCCTGTTTCTTGGCATCCCACTGGGTCACAATATATTGGGCAAAATAGATGACTGATTCCAAGGCCTTAGGGGCCACGTCCAAAAGCAAAGACAGCTTAGACGGAGCGCCTTTAAAATACCAAACATGAGCCACTGGAGCGGCCAAAGTAATATGACCCATTCGTTCCCGCCGCACTCGTGACTGGGTAACTTCTACTCCACACTTGTCACAAATAATCCCCTTATAGCGAATCCGCTTGTATTTGCCGCAGTAACATTCCCAATCTTTAACTGGACCAAAAATCCGCTCATCAAAGAGACCGTCTTTCTCAGGCTTTAGGGTGCGGTAATTAATGGTTTCTGGTTTAGTCACTTCACCATATGACCAAGCCTTGATAATATCCGGGGAGGCCAGCTTAATTTGCAGACCATCAAAGTCCACAATATTTTTAAAAGCGTCTAAATGATCTGGTAGTTTAGGCGAGGGCATTTGGACTTTCCTCAACTATGTCGGATTTAAATGGAGTTATGGGAGCCTCCGAAGTAACTGTATCTTCAACCACCGGTTTAGTTTGCACTCCCAGGGGAGTTATCTGCAGTCCCAAACTCTGCAATTCCTTCACTAACACATTGAATGACTCAGGCACGGATGAACTGGGAATTTCGGTACCCTTAACTATAGCTTCAAAAGCCTTGGCCCGACCGACCACGTCATCGGATTTAATAGTTAACATCTCTTGTAGGGTGTGGGCAGCCTTATGAGCCTCCAGCGCCCATACTTCCATTTCTCCCAAGCGCTGGCCACCCATTTGGGCCTTACCCCCCAAAGGCTGTTGGGTAATTAGGGAGTAAGGACCGGTTGACCGGGCATGGGTCTTGTCTTCTACCATGTGGTGTAATTTCAAAATGTAACCAATACCCACCACCGTCTCTTCTTCATAAAGTAGTCCCGTGCGACCGTCAACCAAGCGGATTTTTCCTGAGACCGGCAGATTAGCCTTGACCAAGGTTTCGGCAATTTTTTCCTCAGTCACCGGTTCAAACACCGGCACGGCGACTTTTTGACCCAGTTTGTTCATGGCCCAACCAAGCCGAGCTTCCAAAAGTTGACCCAGGTTCATCCGGGCCAAAACCGAGAGGGGAGAAATCATAATATCCACCGGAGTCCCATCCGGCAAATAAGGCATATCTGCCACGGGAACGATTTTACTAATTACACCTTTATTCCCGTGCCGACCAGCCAATTTGTCTCCCACGGTAATTTTGCGCATCTGGGCCACCCGGACAATTACCCGCTGGTTGGTTCCTGGAGGCAACTCGTCCCCTTTATCCCGATCTAGCACTTGGACATCCACTACAATGCCCCGTTCACCATGGGGCATACGCAGGGAAGTATCCCGCACGTCCCGAGCCTTTTCACCAAAAATTGCCCGTAGTAACCTCTCTTCTGCCGAGAGTTCAGTTTCGCCTTTGGGGGCAATTTTGCCGACCAAAATATCATTGGGGTTAACTTCCGAGCCCACAGTGACAATGCCTCCGGAGTCCAAGTTGGCCAGGTAAATTTCGCCCACATTGGGGATATCTCGAGTCAACTCTTCCGGTCCCAGCTTGGTATCTTGCACATCTGATTCATATTCCTCGATATGAATTGATGTCAGGACATCAGCCGTCACTAACCGTTCAGAAATGACTATGGCGTCTTCATAACCCAACCCGTCATATGAATGGTAGGCAATGACCATGTTTTGACCTAGAGCCAACTCCCCTTGATCACAGGCTGGGCCATCAACCAGTAAATCTCCTACGGCTACCTTTTGTCCAATTTCGACTACTGGCTGTTGGTTAAAACAAGTATTATGAGTAGTCCTGCGAAATTTAGACAAAGAATACGTTTCTATATCTCCTTTGATAGTAATGGCTTCCAAAGAGGTGGTCGGGCTGGCTAGTTTTTTGTCTATCTTAACCACTACTTTGGTCGCGTCGACAAAGATAACTTGACCCGAGTGACGAGCTCGAATCGTCCATCCCATCGCCTCAGCCACATCTTTTTCCATTCCAGTACCTACTACCGGAGCAACAGGTCGGACTAAAGGTACTGCCTGACTTTGCATATTAGTTCCCATAAGCGCCCGGTTGGCCTGATCATTCTGCAAAAAAGGGATCAGAGCCGCCGATGTTCCTACCACCTGACGGGGAACCACGTCCACAAAATCTAATTGGTCCACTGATCCTTCAATAAATGTTCCCCCGTGTCTAAATGGGACCCATTTATCTAAGATATATCCCATCTCATCCATATGAATATCACTGTAAGAAATATAATGTTGTTCTTCATCACTGGCGTCCATAAACACCAGCTCATCCGTCACTTTGGCCCGGCCTTTCTCATGAACTACTTTGCGATAGGGAGCTTCCAAAAACCCGTATTCATTAACTTTTGGATACAAGGCCAGGTAGGTAACCAAACCAATGTTAGGTCCCTCCGGAGAGCGCACTGGATCAATCCGACTATATTGGCTGGAATTAATATCCCTGATACTAAAGCTGGCCCGTTCCCGGGTTAGTCCCCCAGGACCAAACACAGACAACCGGCGTAAATGATCAATCTCAGCCAAGGGATTAGTCTGGTCAATAATTTGAGATAGCTGAGAACTTCTGAAGAACTGATTGATGGCTGAAATTACCGGTCGGGCATTGACAAGTACTGTCGGAGCGACTAGTTCTTCTACGGATACCAGACTCATTTTCTCCTTAATAGCTCGCTCCAGCCGCAATAGGCCTTCACGAAAAGCCGTCTGGGCTACCAACTCACCCACCCGGCGCACTCGCCGGTTAGCTAAATGGTCAATATCATCTGTCTTGCCGCGACCATGCTGAACTTCAATTAGATACTTCACCACTGCTACCAAATCTTCCCGAGTCAGTACCCGCGAGTCAGAAGTAACTTGCAAGCGTTTATTAATTTTATACCGGCCAACTTGGCCCAAGTCGTAACGGCGGGGATTGAAAAATAAATCATACATTAATTTCTGAGCATTTTCCATAATCTGGGGTTCCCCGGGCCGCATCTTCTTGTATATCTCCATTAAGGCCTCTTCGGTGGTTTTAGTGAGATCCTTGGCTAAACTAGTCTCTAAATAAGGATGAAAGAGCAGTTGTTCTGCAGTCATACCCATAGCCCGCAGGAGAGTGGAAATGACAAACTTCCGCCGGCGATCGATACGCACATAGATGATACCGCCCCGGGTAATTTCAAATTCCAGCCAAGTGCCTCGAATCGGCCGTAATTCCGCTCGACCCAGCATTTTTCCACTCGCCGGATCTAGTTCCGCCCCAAAATACACCCCCGGAGAACGAATTACTTGATTAATCACTGCCCGCTCTACTCCGTTGATAATAAAAGTCCCCCGGTCTGTCATTTGGGGAATTTCACCCAAGAACACTTCGCCACTAGTAATTTTTCCGGTTTGTTTATTAGTCAATCTGACTGTCACTCGCAAAGCAGACGAATAAG
>Ga0209541_10011454_pt1 | contig 13880 bp, 11 predicted proteins | sample RifCSPlowO2_01_FD_184027 | JGI IMG/M metagenome (GOLD analysis project Ga0209541, IMG submission 184027) | Groundwater microbial communities from Rifle, Colorado - Rifle CSP2_plank lowO2_0.1 (SPAdes) (version 2) | ecosystem: Environmental > Aquatic > Deep subsurface > Groundwater | place... | reverse complement strand
ATTTGATCTGCATATTTATGGAGAGATTGAAGAACGAACAATTTGGCGATTTACCGCCATCCTCAGCACAAAGGCCGAATAAAATGTGGGCAGAAAACGCCGCTATGGAACAAAAATGGTTACCAAAGAAAAGGAAATAGGCGTATGGTTGGCTCGCTTAAGCCAAGAGTTAGAGAAGGCCTCTCAGGAAGCGGTAGAAGAAGGGTTGGGATCAGAATACGAAAAAAGTTATCAACCAATAATATAGAGCGTAGCCTTGATTTGTCCGCCGGCGTTGAGCTTGTCGAAATACGGAAGTCATATATGCTCAAAGTAGTTGTTGTGTAGGCGGGGTATGTCATGAAAGATATAAAAGGCATGGAAGGTTTGACCGCGATGTATGGCCTTGGGTTCGCATTCTGGGCAGAGGTGATGTTTCGCGGCCCCATGCTTGCCTTCGCGATGTTCACTGTCGACAACCCCGCCTTGTATTTTCGGAGAGTGGTTCCCACGCGTGAGAATCGTGAGGATGAAGGGCGCAAGGCTGAAGTGAAATTACCCTAAGCGGGTGAGAGGAAACAGGACGTGAAAACGGGAAACAATATCTCCCGTTTTTTCATTTGACAAGGATTTTGGTCACGAGTATTTTATACCAGGATCAATCCTAGAAGGGGAAAAGAATGAAGCGTTCGTTGTGTGCAGTAGCGGTAGCGTGTGCGGTGGCGGTCTTGTCGCTCGGCCTGGCTGTTTCAGGGGCTGAGGCAAAACCGGAATTTGCGACGAAGGAAAAGGTGGCGTGCCCTATATGCCACGTCATGTCCGATTTTCCGAAGAAGCGGAATCCTGTCGGCGAATGCTACAAGCGACACGGTTTTCAAGATCTCGCTATATGCCAGAAAGACCCGACAAAGTAAGTCGACCATTCGCCCCACAAAGGGGCGTTTTGTTTTCCGGCAGAACTTTGCTATATTGTTCTGGTTCGTCGGAAGACAGAAAAGGGCCAATCCCGCCTTGCGGGACGCCCGAACATTTTGTCAGTTTGTTTGGTTTTTGGCTAAATCAATTTTGTAAACAAAATTGATCGCCCGACCAAGCAAAGCTTGCTTTAGGGGCTCATAGTAAAGTGGTATTACGCGGCATTCGCATTGCCGAGTCCGGGGTTCGACTCCCCGTGAGTCCACCAATAGAAACTCCGTCGGAAAAAGTGACTGGGCGCGCGGTCGGGCAAGCCCTCGGCACGCTTTCCAAAATGAAATTCGCCTTTGTGTGCGCCATGAATTCAAAAAGTTCCCCCCAATGAATTGAAAGAGATTTGTCTTTGAGAGTAGGGTTCGAGCCGATACTTTGGAAATATGTTCTCCACGCGAAATAATTTTCGCCCTTTTCCAATTCCACGGCTTCTCTCAAAGACAAAACAAACCTCCGCAAGGGTTCGACCCAATTTTTTCTCTGTTGTCCAAAATCCTTAAAACTTTCCTCTAGCTTCGCTTTCTGACGAAGGAGAAGGTCTTTGCGCGCAAGGTATATCTCGCGCTCAATATCGCCATCAAGATAGATCGAAACCAGTTTATCTAACTTCTCCTTCGTCTCAGAAAGCTTCGTTTTAAGATTTTGGGCAACACTTCCACTTTCGGAAATTGACTCTTTCTCCCATAGGTCGATTTGTTTTTCCATGACCTCAATTTCCGAAAGTGGAAGCGATACAGTTTGAAGCAGTGACTTCATTTGCGCGGTGAGTGCGGAAGAAGAAACATACGGCTGTCCGCAAACACCTTTCTTTTTGGTGCAACGATAATAGGTGTACGTTGTACCAAAACGATTGGTGGCATATTGCGCCGTAATCATACTTCCGCACTCACCGCACCTTGCGAACTGTGCAAAAGGAAAATGGTTCGGCACTTTTTGCACTCGCGGGCGCGATTTCTTCGCAAGGATCTTCTGCACTGCTTCAAACAGTATCGGAGAAACAATTGGCGCAAAGCTTCCGTCATAATGTTCACCTTTGTGATGGGTCAAGCCGAGGTATACGCGATTGGTGAACATCCGAGCGACGGAAGCTTTGGCAGGTGGCGTTCCGTTTCTTGTCACTATTCCGTGATCCGCCATAAAGTCCGCAATTGTGCCGAGCGTATGAGTCCCTTTGGCGTATTCTTCAAATGCTCTCACCACAATGCGTGATTCTGTCGCGTGAGGCTCAATATTTCGCGTTTTAGGGTTATTCAGATAGCCAAAGGGAGCTTTTGTGAGCCATTCACCTCGGCGGACTTTTTGGCGGATACCACGGTTGATATTCTCCACAAGATTATCGGAATAGTACTTGCTCTGTCCGAACGCCACCTGCAACATGAATTTCCCTTGCGGAGTTGGCTCAAACCAAATTTCTCTACGCGCATATTCATGAAGCTCAAAGAGTTGTGCTTCGATACTCATGATCTGGTGGTCGTCGTCCTCGGTACTCTTGCGCGCGTAGAGGAAATATTTTGGTTTGAGTTCTGGCATGGTTTTCATCTTAATTGGGGGGACTTTTTGTGTTCACTTGCATTACGGCGCACACAAAGGCGAATTTCATTTTGGAAAGCGTGCCGAGGGCTTGCCCGACCGCGCGCCCAGTCACTTTTTCCGACGGAGTTTCTATTGGTGGTGTCATTATAGCATTCGCGCGAACCTACTTCGAGAATAAGGGATAAGTCGCGCACCCCCGCTCGCTTCGCTCGTCGCCCCACGGCATCTCCGGCTCCCGATTTTTTTCCGCCCGCCATACTTAAAATCAAGAAAGCGTTTCGCTTACCATAAATCTTTATCCCCACTAGAAACATCTTTCTATAGAATTATTTTACGATAGTGCTATAGTGATTGCAATAGTCATGGGGGATATTTCAACCAAATTTGGAAAGCGTGTCAAGAGGATACGCCTAGAGAAGAAACTATCGCAAGGTGATCTTGCGAAGATCATTGATGTTCACCCAACGGACATTAGTGGCATTGAGCGTGGTATAAGAAATATGTCACTTAGAAACATCGAACGCCTTGCAAAGGCGCTCGATGTGCCAATTAATGAACTGCTGACATAGGGTAACCAACTACAAAGATATGCCAATAATCGACAACACAAAAGAAAATAATCTATACAAAGCGATGCGCGACTCCATTACCCCGGATGTCACTAATATCGATATCGAAGTGGGTTATTTCTATCTGTGTGGTTTTGAGTTGCTTGCAGAAAAGCTAAAAAATATTCATGTCAGAATTTTGGTTGGGTCGTACATTGACCCAAATGCAATTCCAGAATTTTTACATAACTCAACCAAAGACAAAAATACAAGACTTAGTGTTTACGAACCGCGCACGCTCCCAACCTCACTCACTGCGCGCGCCGAAGCATTTGCTGAAGGCATAAAAAAGCTTGCTAATCAATCTTCTATTTTTGACGCGAATGAATCCCAGGAATCTTATGAAATCCTTGAATCTAAACTCGAAAATGGGACTCTTGAAATTAAGATGACTCAACACGGAGCTCATGGAAAATATTACATACTCCGCAAGAAAGATAGTGGCATCGTGTTTATGGGCTCAAGTAATTTCACGTACAACGGATTAGTTGGGCAAGAAGAGATTAATGAAGTATTTGAGACGCCGGAGAAATATCATGAGTACGGAAGTAAGTTTGATGAACGATGGGCTGATTCAAAAAACATAATCATACAGGAAGCCGGAAAATCGAATGTACTTCTGAATAAGATTAAGAAAGAAATGTGGATGAATGTCGTCCCATCGCCATATCACATGTATATTCGTATTCTCGATCAGATATTTGGTGGTGAAAAGAGGAGCGAGGATATCGTGACCCCGCACAAGGCAACCGGTGGAATATACAGCAATTTTGAATATCAACTTGATGCCGTAAAAATGGCACTGGATAGACTTGAAAAATACGACGGCGTAATCATAGCGGACGTCGTTGGTTTGGGTAAAAGCGTTATTGCCAGTGCTGTTGCCGCCAATCTGACAGATCTACAGACTATTGTAATTTCACCTCCCCACCTTGTTCCTATGTGGGAGGATTATATTGAACAGTTCAGACTGCCTGGTGCGAAGGTATTCAGCGCCGGAATGATCGAGCAAGTATACGAGAAATACAACAAAACTTCGAGACCCCTCTTGGTTATACTTGACGAAGCTCATCGGTACAGGAATGAGGAAACGGAAGATTACCAAATGCTACACAAGATATGCAGAAGCCATGTTGATAATAAGGTCATGGTTCTCTCTGCGACCCCGTTTAATAACAATCCGGGTGATATATTTTCACAAATTAAATTATTTCAAACACCTGGGCAAGCAACACTCCGCACAGTTGAAAATTTATCAATGAAGTTTGTTGAGCTTGAAAAAAAATATAAAGAATTGAGAAAAGACTCAAAAAAGGAAGCTCCCACTCAAGCTGAAACATCAAAACTTGATGAAAAGAGGGACACCATTGCACGAGAAATGCGTATACTCATCGAGCCTATTATTGTTCGTAGAACACGCATTGATTTGGAAAAGGTTTCTCGCTATCGAGAAGATCTGCAAAGACAGAATGTGACGTTTTCAAAAATTGGAAACCCTACGCTAAAGAAATATGACCTTGGGGAATATTCTGCTCTTTACTCAAATACGCTGAGTAAAATTATCAAGGAACGTGAGGGTTCACCCGGCTTTATTGGTGCACGCTACATGCCAACGACTTACGCCAAAAATCCCACCGACTTTAACGTGAAATATTCAGATTTGATGGATGATATTCGTACTGCGCAAATGAACGTCGCGGCATTTATGCGCAAACTGCTTGTGATGAGATTTGAGAGCTCGCGAGAAGCGTTCCGCTTAACACTTGATAATATCATCAAGTCAAATACAAACATCTTGCGATGGGTTGAGGAAGAGAAGTGCGTTCCGATTTTTAAGCAGGGCGGTATTCCAAGTCCCGACGAAATACCGGATGAGGAATCTGACGCAGAGCAAGATGAGGAGACCCAAGAATTGGAAGAGGCTTTGGTAACCGCAAAAACGATAAACTACAAGAATAAAAAGATCGTACAAATAGCCATTGAAGATTTAAAAGATACTTATGTACAGGACATAAGAAGTGACTTAAAGATGCTCACGCAGATATACGAAGAGTGGTTTGGTAATCAGTCTCAATACAAAAATCTTCCTGATCCAAAGCTTACCGCACTGACAAAAGACATCAAAGAAAGTATTGCTAGCGAGCAAAATAGAAAAATAGTTATCTTCAGTGTGTACGCTGACACGGTTAATTACTTGGGGGATTTTTTGAGCAAGCAAGGCCTGCGGGTATTTGTGTACACTTCAGGAAATCCAAAGTCAGATAGGGAGGTTATACGCCGAAACTTTGATGCTGGGCTTCCGGTGGCAGAACAGAAAAATGACTACGACATAATCGTCGCCACGGATGCTATTAGTGAGGGCTTCAATCTACATCGTGCAGGACGCATTGTGAATTTTGATATTCCGTATAACCCCACTCGTGTCATACAGCGTATTGGACGCATCAATCGTATCAATAAAAAAATGTTTGAGGAGTTGTATGTTGATAACTATTTCCCTAGCGTTCTTGGCGAAAGGGAGACGCACATTCACTCCATTTCAACACTCAAGATAAAAATATTTAACGCAGTCGTTGGAAGTGATACAAAAACACTCACATCAGACGAAACACTTGAGAGCTTCTTTAAAGACGAGCTTGCGAAGCTCTCAAGAGAAACGCAGAGCTGGGACACCGAGCATCGGGAGGTTTATGATTCTGTTAAAAATGATGAAAATACACTCAAAGAAGTGCGTGCAATTCCCATGCGTAGTCGCGTTGTACGTACAGACAAAGAAAAGCAGCCGACAGTAGCCGTAGGAATAAAAGGTGACCACGTTGTTTGCGCCAAAACCGAAGGCGATGAGTGCTCTATCGTTTCGATTGAGCAAGCACTCACATATTTCAAGGCAGACATGAGTGAGGTTGGACAAAAAGCTGACGAGCAATTCGGCTTGGCATTTCAGACTGTAAAGGAGAAGTTATTTGAAAAACCACAAATTGGACAACTTGCCGGCAACAGACAGCAGGTCACAATGATATTGCGCACACTGATTGAAGATGAAACAAGCTACGAAAATTACTGTCGTGATCTACAGACAGTCGTTCGCGATCTCGACGATATTCCTGACGGACAACTAAAGCAGATAATCAAGCTTGGAAAGCATGACGACGGAGGCGCTCAGGAAAAGAAAAAGGAAGCTGACAGGCTTTGCCAGGCAATAATGCTGATCGCCCCCGAGCATCAGGTTCAAGTTAGTCTCGAAAAAGCAGGCAAGGAAGAGCTTGCGAGTAGTGTGATTCTCTTTACCGAAGAACATCGTGTATGAGTCAGGCATTATTTCAAAAAAAGTTTGATAAAGAATCGTTCACTGAGTTTGTCCGCACGTTTGTGTCGGGTTTTGAAATTGCGCCTAGCCGCCCGGAAGAGTTACGCATATTCAAAAAGGTGGAGCAAGTGGGAATTTCAAAAAAACTTGATCTTGTCGTTTTTGCGATAGAGACCAAATCTGGTGTTCAGGCGAGAATCGAGATCACTAAAAATACATACGCAATACTCAAAGCGCACAGCATGTCACATGCGTTGGTTGCGTTCTACTCAAGTGATTCCACTGAGTGGCGTTTGTCCCTCATTACTACAACAGTGAGGCGCACCGCCAAGGGCGCAAGAGAAGAAGTTTCAAGCCCGCGGAGATTTTCATATGTTCTTGGGCCAAATGCAAAAATAGTAACGCCAAGCAAACAACTCGGCGGCATAGTCGAAAGCACTAAGGTGCTTTTGGATAAGTTCTCACTTGAAGTTGTTAATCAAGATTTTTATGAAGACATTTCACGAATGTTCACGAGCCTTGTTGGTGGTACTCGCAAGCGCGTGGTGCATGAAAGATTGCTTAACATAAGTGGTCACCATGACGAAGCTTATGCGAATTTTGCAATACGCATCATCGGGAGACTAGTTTTCTGCTGGTTTTTGAAGCAAAAGAAAAGCGAAGCAAATAAGCCCCTCGTGCCTGAAACGATACTCGCATCATCGGCGGTTAGCTTACATGGCGACTACTATCACGCAATTCTTTGTCCGTTGTTTTTTGAGATTTTGAACAAACCACTCACAAAGAGACCAGAGCAACTACTAAATAAGTACATCTTTGATTCCGTCCCATATCTAAACGGAGGCCTCTTTAGTCCCCATGAAGAGGATAAATATAAGTATGATTCTGAATTGGGCACGAGTAGTCGCGGCATTGTTTCAATACCAGACACTTGGTTCATAGACTTTTTTACCATTTTGGAAAAGTATAATTTTACAATAGATGAGAATACATCAGTTGATACAGAACTTTCAGTTGACCCAGAAATGCTTGGAAGGATATTTGAAAATCTTCTTGCTGAAATTAATCCTGAGACAGGTGAGAGTGCCAGAAAGGCCACTGGGAGCTTTTACACTCCCCGCGAAATTGTTGAATATATGGCCGATGAGTCACTTGTTGCCCATCTTGTTGCAAAGACCGGGCTAAATGAACAGAAAATTCGCGCGCTTAATTCATATAATACAGATGACGACGAAAAATCACCTTTAAGCCACGAGGAGGAGGTGAAGATTGTCAGAGCACTGCACCACACTACGGTACTCGATCCAGCTTGTGGGTCAGGAGCCTTTCCTATTGGTGTACTTCAGAAAATTGTTTACATGCTTGGACAGGCGGACCCCAAATGTGAAATATATTTCAACATGCAATTAGAAAAGGCAGGTCCGGAGTTTCGGCAACACATGCAAAAGCAGTTTGATAACAAAAATCTTAATTATATTCGCAAGCTTGGTGTGATTCGTGAGTGCATCCATGGTATAGACATACAGCCGATAGCTACGGATATATCCCGCCTGCGTTGTTTCCTGACCCTGGTTGTTGATCAGCGCGTTAATGACGCAGAAGGCAATCGAGGACTTGAGCCACTACCCAATCTTGATTTTAAGTTTATGTGTGCAAATAGTCTTGTTCAGCCAAACTCACAAGCACCGGGAGGATTGTTTGCAGATGATTTTACCGATGATCTATCGAATCTAATAAATGAATATTTTTCCCCAACCGATCTGGCCGATAAAAGAGAAACTGAGTCTAGGCTTAAAGAATTAATAACTAAAAAAGTTAACAAGGAAAGAGATTCAATTTTGGATGAGTTACTCAATAATGACTTTGCAAGTAATCCCAAAACTAGGGATGCATATCTTGAAAAAAACAAAGTGTCTCACGATAAGAGACGTGCTGATGTCACGATGTGGGAAAGCTATCTCAATGTATTTAGGAATCAAAAAGTTGAATTTTTTGATACAAAATACTTCTTTCCTGCGGTATATAAATCTGGTGGTTTCGATATTGTGCTTGCGAATCCACCGTATGTTGGCGAAAAAGGTAACAAAGAAAACTTTCGTCTAATCGCCAAGTCTCCACTTGGCAAAAGATTTTATCAAGGGAAAATGGATTTGTTCTATTTCTTTTTCCACCTAGCTTTAAATTTAGGAAATGATCATTCACAAATTGCTTACATAACTACAAATTATTACCCAACAGCCTCTGGTGCTCGTAAGTTGCGCGAAGATTTGAAGAATAGAGCAATTATCAGAAAGCTCGTAAATTTTAACGAGCTCAAGATTTTCAAATCAGCCGCTGGACAGCATAATATGCTCACTATTTTAACCAAAGGGCAAGAGAGTGGGGCGTCTGTCAAAACCTGCATAACAAAGCATGCGGGCGATGCTACCCCCGCCATACTTGAAAGCATTGTTTCTTGGAATGACGAAAAAACCGACTACTTCGAGGTTAAACAAAAAGATTTATATGACGGAGAAGAAAGCTACATGCGGTTAGGCGGTAATTCTGCAATACCGAATGATCCAATTCAAATAATTCTCACAAAAATAAAAGGTCAAGGGATACCACTTGGGGGTATTGCGCATATTAATCAAGGAGTTGTAAGTGGTTGTGATTATGTATCTAAAAAAAATATCAAAAAAATAAAGATTAATGCAGATATTAAACAAAAGGATGGTATTTATGTATTTGATTTAAACAACCCAAGAGATGCGAGTGTTATAGAAAGCTTTACTGAAGATGAGAGGAAGTTATTAAGACCATTTTTTAAAAACTCAGACATAGAAAGATATTGGTGCAAGAATGAACCCAGCAAGCTCTTGTTGTATTTAGGAAAAAATACTTCAACCATCGATAGCTTTCCAAATGTCAAAAAACATTTGTCAAAGTACTTGGAAATTTTAAATGACAGAAGAGAGGTTTTGAATGGAAGAATTAAATATTATCATTTACAGTGGTACAGAACAGAAAATATATTTATTGAAGAAAAAATTATTGTTCCGTATAGATCTGAATTTAACACATTTGCTTATAATAATCGTGAGTGGTTCTGCAGGTCGGACTCATATGTAATTACTCATAAAGACAAAGCGATATCTTTGAAGTACTTGCTTTCACTTTTAAATTCAAAACTCTACTATCTCTGGCTTTACCATAGAGGAAAAAGAAAGGGAGAAATGCTGGAGTTATTTCAAGTACCTCTTTCCGAAATTCCCATAATGAAAGTCTCAGCATCTAAACAGTGGTTATTTATCGAAATTGTAGACAAGATTTTAGCGATTACACAGTCAGCCGATTATCTCACCAATCAATTAAAAATTAGTGAAGTTAAAAAATTTGAATCGCAAATTGATCATATGGTCTATAAACTCTACGATCTTACCCCCGAAGAAATTAAGATTGTGGAAACATCAGCAAGGTAGTGTAGACCTCCTTCCGACTTACTTATTGACTCTGCTTGCAAACAGGGTTGTTATCTTCTAGTGTGTGCTCATATGGAGGAGGAATCAATAATGCGCATAAAATTCGACGGCACAGCCCTTACGGAGGGGCGTATGGATGTTAAGGATTTTGCGCAATCCGTGAGTGCCACAGCAGAATTACTGAGCTTGATTACTAGGAGCACATCAAAAAATCGAGAAGTTCGAATCGACTTAGGTGTCATTCGCAAGGGATCATTTGACGCTGAGTTAGTTGTTAAGATGTTGGATATCGTGCAACTTGCCCCTGCACTGCTGCCCTTCATCGCCGAGCCTCAGACGATTTCCGCAACGAAGCAGATCATTGAGGTTGTAAAATCGCTCATTAAGGCACGATTGTTCTTGAAGGGTGAGAAACCTACCAAGGTCGAGATAAAACAAGATGGAGGCTCTCCCCATGTGACAATTCACAATAACCAAGGGCAAATAAATTTAACTGTCAATACCTTTAACTTGCTCCAAAGCGATGCGGTAAATCAGCGCTTAAGCAAAATTGTAAAGCCGATGCTTAAAGAACATGCTGAAGTGGACAGCATCGAAATATCGGGAGGTGAGACGGAAGAAACCACAACTATCGCAAAGGGTGAGGCGCAATATTTTGAAAAAACAGAAGAGCTTCAAATGATCGAATATCGCGTAAGGGGAATCGTCACCGCATTGGATAGAAAAACCTCAAACGGAAAAATTTCTGTTGGAGAGAAGCGGGTAAATTTTGAACTAGAGATCGTAGACATTGCGAAGTTAGACAAGGTGCTTAATTCGCTGATTGAATCAATGAAACTTAAAGTTGAAATTATGGTTATTGGCGAAGCAGCTTTTGATTTCGAGTCAAATCTCAAAAAAATAAAAATAAGGGATGTAGAAACTGATCCTAAGCTACTCTGATATTCAAATCTTAAAACTCACCCCACAATGCCCCTCTGGGCTCCCAGATGGCTCAACGTGTGCCACTTCGCTTCACGGGTGTGTCATATACGACCTCATTTTGCTAAAATAACCCAATGGACGACCAGGCTACCCCTCCCATAGAACCCACGACTACAACCCCCGATCCCGTACTAGGCGATAGCCCTGTGGCTGAGCCACTGCAGGCGGAGCCTGCTTCTGTCCCCGAAACCCCAGTAGTAAACCCGGAGGCTACTACGGGACAGGCGCTACCAAGTGAGCCGATCACCGAAATCCCAACGGCTCAAATGGGAAGAAGTGAGCCGTTGGCGACAACGGCGAGCGCCAGAGCGTCAGCGGAGGCGCAGCCAGTGGAAGCACCGATCATGCCACCCACTACGCCCGAACCGCAACCTGCACAACCAATGACCGCATCTTCTCCTGTGCCCGCGCAAGCGCAAGCCATCATAACTCTCGCTCCACAATCACGCCTCCGAGATTTCCTCACCAAGGCCGCCGAGGTCATTAGGGGGCGGAAAGCAAAAAAGCTCGACAAGATCATGCAAGCAATCGAGAAGAAAGGAAAAATCTCAAACGACGAAGTAGAAAAACTGCTTCGTGTTTCCGATGCAACTGCGACACGTTATCTTTCAGAACTTGAGAAACAAGGCCGGATCAAGCAGGAAGGAAAAACCGGACACGCCGTTTCATACAGTAAAATTTAAACTCCGCATCTTTATTTTGGAGCGTTCAGGAGATTCTGCGTCTTTAAGGGCAGGTCGCGAAGCGGTGCAGTGAGACTGTGCACGACAGGAGCAGAAATAAATTTTATCGCACTAAAATAAAACTCTCCTGCTTTCTGTGAATCTTGAGATATAAGCCCGTAGAGCAAGGTGACAACAATCAGGGGTATTGCAACAAACCGCATGATGTATGGGAATAGTTCTGTGTAGATGTCTGCTGCAACGTCTTTCATGGGGACAGTAACTCTCACCGATTCAAAATGTTGCAGGGGGCAGTAATTGCTTCCCGCCTGAACGGCTCATTTGGTGGGAAATGAGCCGTTCGGCTCTCTGGCGACCACCAACCAACGGCTCACTCACCATCCTCCCGACGGCATTCGCGATCTGGAGAGCAGGGTTTCCGGCCTCGGGCAATTCCGATAGGGCGCCCATCCATAACGGGGCGAGCGCCGCCGTACGCAGAAATGTGTCGGGTAAGAAGCGAAAGCGACACTACGCGCACCAGAATGAAAACAGGGAGGGGGGTTGTGCGAGGGCGGACTCCGAAGGTCGGTAGGACGAAGCGACACACTTCAACCGGCACGGACGAACGGAAGTACCGTACACTCCAGATTGGCACTACGAGGAGGAGACTCTACGCTGGGGGGAGGGTCGGCCCGCCCCCCAATTCGGGGGCGTGCGCTTTCGCCCATCCGCGAGCACGCGGGAAATGGGCGAATGACACGCACGCACCGAGGCATCTAGGCGCGAGCAGCCCTAGCGGAATTGCCCGAGGCCGGATGGCCGAGTGGTGCACGATGGTGACACCACCACAGTCTCAAGTAGGCACACCAAAGGCCGGAAACAGCGACCACGGGAGGTCTGCTCGGAGAGAGGAGCGTCAGACGTACCACGGGCGCGAGAAGGAAGCACTCCCGACTGGCGCATCAGCACGAAAACGAGCAACTCTAAATAACCACAGACTCCCAAACTACACATGCTCGTTTTTGGGCTGAATGCGACAGCGCCCCATCGGCATACTCCTTCCATTTCGTAGTTTTCTTATGGCGGGCGGAAAAAAATCGGGAGCCGGAGATGCCGTGGGGCGACGAGCGAAGCGAGCGGGGGTGCGCGACTTATCCCTTATTCTCGAAGTAGGTTCGCGCGAATGCTATAATGACACCACCACGAGTCTTCGAGCGGAAGACTCAAGCAAGACAACTGCTTGTCTTGCGCCGGGGAGGCGAAGGGCTTCTCCCGTATTTTCTGGAAATTCTGATTATCAGAAAATGGGAAAGCCGTACTGAACATGTAATATTCGACTCCCCGTGAGTCCACCACAATGGAAAAATATCAGAAAGAGCTGGATGAATTTTTTAAGAAAAAAGATTGGCCATATTGGTCGCCGCTCTCAATTTTAGCGTGCCTTTTTGAAGAGGGCGGGGAAGTCGCGCGCCTCGTCAATCATCTGTATGGTGACAAACGAAAAAAAGATTCCGAAAAGGAACAGGAGCTTGAAGAAGAACTCGGGGACGTCTTGTTCACACTTATTTGCCTTGCCAATTCAACGGGCATAAGTTTAGACAAAGCGATCCGGAGAAGTCTGGACAAGAGTGCCACGCGTGACAAGGACCGGTTTGGAAAAAATACAAACATCAAGTAAAACATGCCGCCCGTCTATCCCCGCCCTTACGGGCGGGGCATTTGTCCATGTCTTCGCGAGGAAAAGGAACAAACGTGAATGTTTGTTCCTTTTCCTCGTTTGCCGTAGTAGGATATATCGTGAAGGGCCATTAGCCCCTCACATGAGCAAGATAATGTATTATGTATATATACTCGTAAGTGAGAAAGATGGGAGTTTGTACATTGGTTATACAAACGATTTGAAAAGGCGCTTGGTGGAACACAATGACAAGCAAAATGTTTCAACGAAACACCAGGCACCTTTTCAGCTCGTTTATTACGAAGCTTATAATGCACGAGCTGACGCGAGGCACAGAGAAGATATGTTGAAACGTTTTGCTGGGTCAAAAACCCACCTCATGAAACGGATTAAAAATTCTCTTGCTCATGTGAGGGGCCATTAGCTCATCTGGTAGAGCGCTTCCATGGCATGGAAGAGGTAAGCGGTTCGAGTCCGCTATGGTCCACCAAATTCGGCCACACTGCAAGGAACTTAAATGGGTTATAATTGATCCATCATGAAATTTGTTTATCAAAACAAGTTGGGTTGGCCGATTATTCTCCTCCTTTCTTTTGTGCCGCTTATTATGTGGATGATCTGGCCGTATTCGCTCGACCATCGGTTTTTTCGTGATGGGGTATTTCAATACGAGATGACCATGGTAGCGCTCGGGCA
>Ga0209541_10011453_pt1 | contig 13883 bp, 6 predicted proteins | sample RifCSPlowO2_01_FD_184027 | JGI IMG/M metagenome (GOLD analysis project Ga0209541, IMG submission 184027) | Groundwater microbial communities from Rifle, Colorado - Rifle CSP2_plank lowO2_0.1 (SPAdes) (version 2) | ecosystem: Environmental > Aquatic > Deep subsurface > Groundwater | place: Rifle... | reverse complement strand
CTGGAAATATAATATCTCGAAAGGCTCATGGCAGGTGCCAAACGTCGGCCTCTTTGGCACTGAGTTTCGCGGAACAGATTATAGACCCTTTGGTTACGGCGTAGAAATCGTCAAAGGAGCAGGTAATTATTATTATCTAGTCCGCGGCAACTATGACAATTTATTCATTCGGTATGACGCCTCATCGGGCGAGACGGTACGTATGGCGGATGCGCCAGGAGGATTTTACATTGGTTCGTCAATGGTCTATGACACAACTACTAACAAGATCTATGCTGTTCCAAGTCAGTATATACAAAATTTGTATGTGTATGATGTTGCTACAAACACGTGGTCTGAAGAAACGAGCGATGCACCACCGGTGGCTTCTGTGGCTGGAAGTAGTATGGCCTATGACGGTTCACAATATATTTACTGGTTGAGAGGTGGTTCAAATAATTTTTACCGTTTTGATACTCAAGGATCATCCGGAAGCAAATGGTCTTCAGCACTTGCCGGTACACCGGTAGCCGTCAGTTACGGAGCAGAACTTGTATATGTAAACGGATATATTTACACACCTCGGGGAAGTAACACGCTGTCATTTTATCGCTATGATGTGAATGCCGGAACCTGGAGCGACCCTTTGGTTGCAGATTTACCAACCGGAGGGACAATTTATAATGACGGATTTTTAGTAAAAGCAGGAAGCGACAGTCTTATAGCATGTCGGGGAGGGAATCAGGTCGGCTGTTACCAATACACGATTAGTGCCAATACGTGGGCCACTATTGACAACGCTCCGGCTAATATCTATCAGGGCGGTGCGGCTGCTGGAGACGGATCAACAAGAATTTATGTTGTTGCGGGAAACGGAACAAATACTTTTGCCGATGGTCTCTATAGTTATATCATTGGTTCAAGTACAACTGCATTTGAAGAGTCGGGGAGCTTTACTTCCTCAACTCATGATTTGACTTCTACATATAAATATGCGAACGTGACAGTTGTATATAGTGTCGCTGACAATACGGGGCTCACCGTCGAGACGCGCACCTCAGATGATGATGTCGCCTACAACAGCTGGACGGAGGCAACAGAAGTCAAATCATTAGGAACAACATACACCTATAAAGTCAACTCATCTGCAAAACGTTACATGCAGGTGAGGTTTACTTTAACATCAACTGATGGAGTTTATTCAGGTGCGGTCGATTCCTATTCAATCCAATTTTATTCTGATTCAGCTGGTCCGACTAATCCAACAACCCTCTCATCTTATAATAGTAATTTGCTCGGTTCAACAATAAATTCGAATAATTGGTATAGCTCAACTGCACCGTACTTCAGTTGGCCAGCAGAGGATGCGGCCGGTGGGGCTACAGACACAAGTACCGGATCAGGTATTTCGGGTTATTATGTGTATTTTGGTACCAATCAAACGGCAGTTCCATCAGAATTAGGAACGCTTACGACCAACATATATTATTCTCCTTCGAGTATGATTTCCGGCTCTACTTATTACCTGAGAATGCAAACATTAGACAATGCCGCGAATCTATCTTCATCGACTCAGCCATACATATATAAATTTGATAATACAGTTCCGCAAAATGTGACCACGATAACAGCCGACCCACCCGGCTACACCGCGACCAATAGTTTTACCTTTAGCTGGACAGCGGGAACCGATAGTGAATCTGGGATTGCAGGGTATTGTTATAAAACCGGCGCCACTGGCGCAACCGAAACCTGTACTACCGAAACCACAGTTGCAGGAATAGAAGGTTATCAAACTGGTGCCAACGTATTTTATATTCGCGCCAAAGATAATGCTCAAAACTACGCAAGCGACTATGTAACGACGTCATACTATTATAGTTCGGTAGCACCAGGAGCGCCCCAAGACCTTGATGTAGATCCATCAAGTAATACCGTCAACGAATTTGCATTTACCTGGGAGCCTCCAACGCTTTACTATGGCGCACAGTCTGGTTTGCGTTATTATTATTCGGTCAACGCTCTTCCAACTTCAAGCAATGTGAATGCAGTCGGTCTTGAGGTTACTTATTTAACAGCAGCAGCTTACGCTACACAAAATGGGAGTAATAACTTTTATGTGGTAGCAAAAGATGAAGCTGGAAACATCGATTATGGTAACTATGCTTCAATTGAGTTTACTGCTGATACCTCTGCGCCCGGGATACCTTTAAATGCTGAAATCGCCGATGTTTCGGTAAAAGAAACGTCTAGCTGGAAACTCGCGATTTCTTGGGAGCCTCCCACGGATAGTGGATCGGGATTATCGATATATAAGGTCTATCGATCTATTACAGCAAGCGCTTCATGTACAGGAGATTTCGACGATTTTACATACATATCTTCAACAACCGGGAAGTCTTATGTTGATACAGACCTTACTCAACAATATTATTATTACTGTGTTAAAGCCTGCACCTCTACTAATGTTTGTTCTGCCCCTTCAGATACGGTATCATTTTATCCTGATGGCCGTTGGAAAGTGGCACCGTCTCTTGCCGCTGAACCTGAGGCCAGTGTAAAAACCAAAAGCTCTACAATCACTTGGTCTACTGGAAGAAAGGGGAGTTCGTTTGTGAAATACGGAAAATCATCTGGTAGCTATGGAGAAGAGGTTGGCTCATCGGAGCTTGTTACATCGCATGAAATAGATCTCACCGGACTTGATCCAGGAACGACATACCATTATAAAGTCCTTTGGACAGATGAGGACGGAAATACTGGTGAATCTGATGAATACACGTTTGACACAAATGCTGCTCCGTTTGTTTCGGACGTTAAAATATCAAACATAAGTCTGTATGAAGCATATATCAGCTTCACTGTAAAAAATGCTACAAAGGCGACCATGCAATATGGCAAAAGTATCTCGTATGGAGGTGTAGAAACTGTTTCGACTTCTAAATCGGAATCATCATACACAATAAAGCTAACGAGTCTAACAGACGGAACCGTTTATCACCTGCGTGTTGTTGCAGAAGACGAGGAAGAAAATACTTACAACGGTGATGATTATACGTTTGAAACACTACCTGTTCCAAAAATATCAGGACTCAGAATCCAGCAGGTTGAAGGAGTGCCGACTGCTACGTTGCGTCTTTTATGGAAGTCAAATACGCGGTTGTCATCAATTGTTACATATTATCCATCAGCAAAACCCGAACTAACAAAAGATGCAATAAACCTTACACCTAAAACCAATCATGAGATGGTACTGCGTGATCTTATAGACGAAACAGAATACATAGTTCTTGTCAAAGGGAAGGACTCTGCAGGTAATGAGGGTAAGGCTGAAAATAAAACTGTAAAAACTTCCGCGGACTTACGAGCGCCGGAAATCAATAATGCCAATGTCGAGTCAACTATAGTAGGTGTTGGGGAGGAAGCACGTGCACAGATTATCGTTACGTGGGATACCGACGAGCCTTCAACTTCGCAGATTGAGTATGGTGAAGGCACGACAGGTCAATATGTACTCAGTACTCAGGAGGACACTAATCTCACATCAAATCATTCTGTCACTATTCCCGGCCTCACTCCATCAAAAATTTATCATTTACGCATTATCTCGAAAGATAAAAATAAAAACGTCGGCTATTCACAAGACATTGTGGTTATTACACCAAGCGCAACTGCTGACGCTCTTAATTTGGTTGTTAATAAATTATCTAAAACATTTGGCTTTCTTAAGAAGGCCAAAGTTAAGTAAAGTATAATCATGGCAAAAAAATCATACATCACAACGTACAATGTGATTAAATCATTTACCGTTAAGGACGGTGAGGTACAGGTTCTTAAAGGGATTAATTTAACAATCAGCGAAGGTGAGTTTGTTATTATTTTCGGTCCATCCGGATGTGGTAAGTCAACCTTGCTTCATACACTTCTTGGTCTTGAGATGCCAACAGGAGGCAAAGTAACGGTAGATGGAAAGGATTTTTACACGTCGGATGAAGACGAACGTGCTTCCTATCGCAGGTATCATTACGGCATCATTTATCAGCAACCCCTGTGGATCGGCTCTCTCTCAGTTAAAGAAAATGTTGCCTTCATCCTTCATCTTACTAACTACGATATTAATCTCATGGATAAGAAAGTTTTAGAACTGTTATCGCTCGTAGGTATGGAACATTGGGCAGATTATCGCCCAACGGAACTCTCATCTGGTCAGCAGCAAAAGATCAGCCTCGCGCGTGCGCTTACACTGAATCCGCTCCTCATCGTTGCCGACGAGCCGACAGGTAATCTGGATACAGTGTCTGGCCAGGAACTCATAGATACGTTCCGTAAATTAAATGAAACGGGGAGAACCATTGTGATGGTCACTCACGATCTGGAGTATTTAAGATACGGTACGCACCTTATTCATATGGTTGACGGCCAAGTTGTGGAAGATGTTTTTCAAGATGGTAAAAAACATTTATCAGGAATACGTGGCAAGCGAGGCAATCTAAAAGAAACGCCGACGGGTGAAGCCAATGTACGTGATCCGCAATTTCTGAAAAACTTAAAAAAATGATAAACAAAGAAAAAATTATCACTATCACCAAAAAGACAGGATACATTTTAAAGGATGTTACTCTTCATTTTCCTCGGTATTCTGTAAAGGCTGCACACACGCTCGTTATTTTTATGAGCTTTTTTCTTATCTTACAGTTTTTTATGTTTTCGCTTGTGGTTGAGGTACTGAAGCATATTCCTCTGGTTTCAAAAGGTGTCAACAGAGCGATAGTCTTCTGGAACAGGTCATTGAAACGATACTATGACATTTTTTACGAAAAATTAGAATCACTGAGGCCATTTAAGATACGCAGAAAATACCTTGTTTATGTTGCTTTTCAAAACCTCAATATACGCAAAAGTCGATCAATTATTACCATTATGGGTATGTCAATAGGCGTTGCTATTATTGTGTATCTTTTATCGCTCGGATACGGTATCGAGAAGCTGGTTATAAGCCAGGTGGCATCATTGGAAGAGCTTCAGATGGTTGATGTTTCAGCAGGCGAAAGTTCAACCGGAAGTATCACAAAGCAAGCGGTACAGAAAATGAGCAAGCTCGCACATGTTAAAGAAGTAATTCCTCTGATTTCTGTTGTCGGAAGACTTAATTACAAAAATGCAAAAACAGATACCGTCGTCTATGCAGTGCCAAAAAATTACTTTAAAGCCTCTGCAAAACAGTTTATTAAAGGGAGCTACTTTTCACAGCTGCCCGATTATACTATTTCCTCTACTCGGGAGATTGCTGAAGTCGCAGGCATATCTGACGTTATCTCCAGAAAAACATACGATAAACCAGTAACTTCATATAAACTAAGTTTTGCACCGCTTCCTCAGGTTCAGGTACCTGTTTTTAAAGAATGTTCGATTAAATCAGAACTTTTAGGTTTTACTATTCGTACGGAGGGAGACTATCAAGGAATGGAATTTTATGGAAGAGAATATGCGCCTTTCGAAACATTTGGAAGAGTAGCATATGATGAAGAGCGCAATATCTTTCTTGGCCAGTGGATCAAAGCAGAGCTTCCAATGTATGAGGAAGATAAAAATATATCGTGGAAGTTTGGCTGTGTCCCGCGCAAATATGTACAAATAACTCAAGAGCTTCCTATCATAGCGGAGGTTTTGGGAGAGGCAACAGAGAGTGCGACAACTGCCTCATCGAGCGCTACCGTCGATGAGGAAAACGAAAGTACTCCATCTGCAGAGTTTGCTGATGCAAAAGTGGCTTCGGCTGAGGGTGGAATGGAGATTATTTACTTAAACCCGCAAAAAAATGTGGCTAAAGAAGAAAAAATTCTCGAATATAAACAAAAAGTATCGGGAAATGCTGTTATTTCTTCAGGTCTACTTAAATTGTTGAGTATCTCTCCAGATAAGATCAAAGAGGAATCCTTTAAAATATCTTACATAATCATTAAAAGCCTCATGCCCACTGTCCCGGGTCGTATACTTACGTCGGAACAAGAGTATAAGATAACGGGAGTTATTGACGACGACGAGAATCAATATATATATGTTCCAATTCAAGATATTACAGTTCTTGGTGTCTCAAATTATTCTCAGGTTAAGCTCCAGCTTGATGATCAAAAAAATATGAGTGAGATTCGTAAACAAGTAGAGACGCTAGGGTACAAGACTGCAAGTACTGCAGATACTATTGCTGAGATTGAGACATTCTTCGGAAGTTTACGGACCGTCCTTGCATTCATAGGATTTATCGCACTTGGTGTGGCATCGCTTGGGATGTTCAATACCTTAACAGTTTCACTTCTTGAACGAACGCGCGAAATTGGTGGCATGAAAACAATGGGCATGGTATCAGGAGAGATACAGGAACTATTTTTGGCCGAGGCCATGATCATGGGCTTTGCCGGGGGCATCGGCGGTTTACTATTTGGTTTTATCGTTGGGAAACTCTCCTCTTATATTGTCTCTATAATTGCGATATCTCAAGGGGTTGGATATCTGGAACTGACTTATATTCCATGGAGTCTAACGACGTTTATCGTAGTAAGTTCATTTGTTGTTGGTGTTATCACCGGTCTTTATCCGGCGTATCGAGCTAAACACATATCGGCTCTTAACGCATTGCGTTATGAATGATATATTTAATTCTATGAACTTGTTTCAATCTTTCATCAGATTATTCACAAAGCCAAAGAAGAAAGTTTTCCAGCGGGTTGAAAGAAAATATGTCTATGTCTTTCTTATCTTTCTAATATTTGTTTCTGTCGCATGGTTTCTACTCCAAAAAGGATATGTAAATTTATACCAAAAAGCCGGAAATAACGATGTGCTTACCTTTATGAAGATACAAAGTACTCTGTATTTTGACCCTGTGCGTATCGTCCAGTATGAGGAAGGAATCGTTTTGGTCGATATCCGTAGTAAAAAGGCATATGATGCAGAGCACATAAAAAAAGCAATAAATATTCCAGTAGAACCAAAAGAAGATAAACCCGATGATATTGAAGCCTTGGACGAGCGTATTTCATCATTCAAAGATGCGGCGCGTTCAGGAAAGATGATAGTTATTTATGATGAGAATGCCTATTCCGTACAAACTTATAAAATTGCATATATTTTACTAACGAAAAAAATAGACGTAAAAATACTTCGCATTGGTTGGAATGAATTTAGGCATCTTCAAACGTTTTGGTTACCGGAGAAGCTTTGGAACAAAGTTAACATCATTGACTTCATCGAGGGCACGGCAGTTATAAGATGATAGAGTAATTTTGACTGTTGAGATTGGATAAATTCTTTCGTATAATATCACCATTAAACTTTCGCTATGAAACGCTATCAACCCCAAGAATTTGAAACTTACTTAATCGCCAAATGGAATAAAGAAAAAACCTACAAGGCAGATCTTTCCAAAGGAAAAAAGAAGATATACATCCTTGACATGTTTCCTTACCCGTCAGGCGCTGGCCTTCATGTAGGTCATCCGCGAGGCTATACCGCAACCGATATTATGAGTCGATATTATCGCATGAAAGGATACGCTGTACTTCACCCCATGGGATGGGACGCCTTTGGACTTCCAGCCGAAAATGCTGCAATCAAGACCAAGATCAACCCCAAAAATCTTGTCCCAAAAAACATCGAAAACTTCAAACGCCAGATGCAGATGCTTGGATTTTCCTATGACTGGGACATGGAGTTTGCCACCACTGATCCAAGCTATTACAAATGGACACAGTGGCTTTTTACTGAATTTTTTAAAATGGGCCTGCTTACGAAAAAAATGACGCCCATCAACTACTGTCCCACGTGTAAAACTGGACTTGCTGAAGAAGAAGTTCTGCCTGACGGTACTCATGAGCGCTGCGGCACAAAAATTACAAAAAAAGAACTACCACAGTGGGTCTTCCGTATCACAACATACGCCGATCGTTTACTTTCCGATCTTAAAGATTTAGGTTGGCCAAGCGGCATACTTGAGATGCAAAAAAACTGGATCGGCCGTAAAGAGGGAATAAATATTGATTATAAAGTCAAGGGAACGGGTGAGCACATAACCTGTTTTACGACCCGTCCCGATACTAATTTCGGCGCGACATTTGTTGTCCTTGCACCTGAACATGATCTTGTCACTTCAATCTTAAATTCGAAATTAGTAATTCGTAATTCAAAATTGGAACAGATCAAGAAGTATGTTGAAAAAACCGCGAGCAAGACCGAGCTTGAACGTATAGCCGAGGGGCGCAAGAAAACCGGCGTATTTACCGGTCTTTACGCTGTCAATAATTTAAACGGTTATGAAATGCCTATCTGGATTTCGGACTTTGTTCTTAAGGATTTTGGCACAGGTGCGGTAGTAGGAGTGCCCGGGCATGACTTACGCGACTTTGAATTTGCCTCCGAATTTGGGATTAAAGTTATTCGCGTGGTTGTAGGTAAAGATGGCGATCGATCGGTAGTTACCCGAAAAGAGCAAGTGCAAGAGGAAGAAGGGACCGTGGTAAACTCCGGCTTTCTAAACGGGATGGACATACACACCGCCACAAAAGAAATCATGGACCATCTTGAGAAAAAAGGTTGGGGAAAGAGAGTGGTGACTTATCACCTTCGTGACTGGATTTTTTCGAGGCAACGATATTGGGGAGAGCCAATCCCGATGGTTTATTGTGAAAGCTGTGCCAAACAAAAAATCAGCTATTTTGATCTCAATAAAAATTCGAAATTCGAAATTCGAAATTCGAAATTGAAAAGAGAGCTTAAAGTGAGAGTAGATCAAATTAAAGGCTCTCTTTTTGGCTGGTTCCCGCTGCCGGAAAAAAATCTGCCGCTCGAACTTCCTGATGTTGAGCGGTATGAACCGCTTGCGACAGGGGAGTCGCCTTTGGCAGCTATAAGTAAGTTCGTAAAAACTACTTGTCCAAACTGCGGTGGAGAAGCCCGTCGTGAAACAGATACGATGCCAAACTGGGCAGGCTCATGTTGGTACTTCATTCGCTTCGCTCAAAACTCGCAACGAGATCCTTCGCCCTTAAGTAAGGATAGGCTCAGGATGACAACTATTCCACCAAGTAGGAAAGAGTGGGACAAGATGATGAAAGCTGTAGATAAATGGATGCCCGTTGATTGGTATGTCGGTGGCGCCGAGCACGCAGTGCTCCATCTGCTTTACGCCAGATTTTGGATGAAGGCAATGCAGGACATTGGCTTGGTTTCTCAACCTGAGCCGTTTATGCGCCTTCGCAATGTCGGGATGATACTTGCAGAAGACCATCGTAAGATGAGTAAGTCATGGGGGAACGTGATAAACCCAGATGAAGTAGTTTCGGAATTCGGCGCCGATGCTTTGAGGGTTTATGAGATGTTCATGGCTCCATTTTCTCAGGAAATTGCCTGGTCAACAAGAACTCTTCAGGGTTCATATCGATTTCTGACAAGAGTGTGGCGTATGTACGATCAGTATAGTACCGACATCAAGTCCCATGCATCAATAGATCAGGATGATACCGAACTCCAATCGCAGTTACATAAAACTATTGAAAAGGTCGGAAGCGACATTGAAAATATCAAATACAATACGGCAGTTGCAGCAATGATGGAGTTTCTGAATAGTTGGGAAGACAAACTTAATGAACAGATTATTAAAACCAAAGGAAAAAGCATGATGCCACTAAGTCGATCTTCGGCCAAAATGTTTCTTAAATTACTTGCACCGTTTGCGCCATTTATGACAGAGGTAATCTGGAGTGACGTTTTTGACGAGAAAAATTCGATTCATCTTGCCGACTGGCCAGAGGCTGATAAAAAATTACTTAAAGAAGAAAATGTCACGATTCCGGTACAAGTCAACGGAAAAATCAGAACTACGATAGTATTTAGCAAGTCAAAATCAGATGAGAAAACGGTCGTGAATAAAGCGATAGAGGATGAAAAGGTGAAAAAATATATCGAAGGAAAAAAATACAAAGTTATTTACGTCAAAGGGAAGATATTGAATTTGGTGGTAGCTTAGTTTTTAAGTTTATAATGTGAGCCCGCCGAGACTCGAACTCGGAACCAACAGCTTAAAAGGCTGCTGCTCTACCATTGAGCTACGGGCCCGCTAATTAGTGTTTTATTCTACCACAATGAGCAGCATTCTTCATCATACTTTTATCCTCCGAAGTGTATAATTGAACTTTATGAAAATATTTAAGCACACTCTTTCAAACGGCCTTCCGGTGATTTTTATCCACTCCCACGATTTTCCGACACTCACAACCATGTTTTTGGTTGGTGCCGGTTCTCGCTACGAAACTAAAACCAACAACGGTATTGCACATTTTTTTGAGCACATGGCTTTTAAAGGAACGAAAAAGTACCCAAGTGCCAAACTCATCTCACAAACCATTGACGGCATTGGCGGTGATTTCAATGCCTTTACAGCCAAAGATCACACGGGATATTGGGTGAAAGCTCCGAAAGCACATTTTGATACTGTTATTGATCTGCTTTCCGATATGATAAGGCATCCTTTGCTTGAACCGGCCGAAATTGAGCGCGAAAAAGGCGTCATAGTTGAAGAAATAAATATGTATGAAGATATGCCCGCACGAAAAGTAGGCGATATTTTTGATGATATCATGTTTCCTGAGCACCCGCTTGGGTACGACATTGCCGGGAAGGAAAAAACGGTGCGTTCTTTTTCAAAATCGACTTTTACTCATTATCTTGCCGACCACTATCACAGCGCAAATACTGTTCTTGTAATTGCCGGGGGACTAGACCACGACAGTAAAGAAGTAGATAAATATTTATCAAATATTGAGAAAAACTTAGGAGATTGGGGAAAACAAAGGAAAAAGGAATTTGTTAAGTTTGAGTATTTGCAAAAAGGTCCAAAGATCAAAATCTATTATAAAAAAACTGAGCAGGCTCATATTGTGTTAGGATTTCGGGCATTTGCACAAGCCGATCCACGCAGATATGTGTTGAGCGTGCTTGCCGCAATTTTGGGCGGTGGCATGTCGTCTCGACTCTTTACAGAACTAAGAGAACGTAGGGGTCTTTGTTATTACATCTCAACAAGTCGTGATCTTTACGAGGACACAGGTTATATCGCAACACAAGCTGGTGTTACTAATAATTTTGAAAAAGTTCAAGAGTCCGTGAAGTTAATAATTAAAGAGCACGAGAAGATAGCCAAAGGCAATCTTGAAGTCACTGAAATTGAACGAGTAAAGGAGATGCTCAAAGGTCGACTACTGCTTTCACTTGAGGATTCACATGATGCGGCATCATTCATTGGCGGTCGTTATTTATTTGAAAAAGAAGTGATAAATCCTGATATGATAATCCAATCTATAGATAAAGTAACAAGAGTTCAACTTATTGAAACAGCAAAAAAACTTTTCCTGACGAACCAACTTAACATTGCGGTTATAGGTCCGTTCAAAAATAGAGAATTAGGAATAGATTTTTAAAAAATTGATTGTTGAATTAGACCTAAGATAGTGTACTATAAAATGATAGATATGCTTGAATCAATATATCCTTCATTCAATATTTTATATTCCATCATTCTCTTTATAATTGGGCTTTTCTTTGGATCGTTCCTCAATGTTGTTGCAGATCGCCTGGCTAGTGAACAAACTTTAGGCGGTCGTTCAAAATGTGATACATGTAAGCGAGAACTATCATGGGTAGACCTCATTCCAATTATTTCATACGCTTTACTAAAAGGAAAATGTCGTTATTGTCAAGCCTCAATCTCAATTCAATATCCTTTATCTGAAATTGGAACGGGCGTAATATTTGTGCTCACGTGGATATTATCTACATATTCTTACCCGTCGGCTTCAATTTGGCTTCATATGTTAAATATCGCTATAGCGTCGTTTATTTTTGTAATAATCTTGAGCGATCTCAGATATCAGATTATTCCTGATGAGATACATATCGCTCTAATAATCTGTGGAGTTATAAGGTTTTTTTTACTCAACGCAGACCCACAAACCGTAATATTCTTACAATTTTTAAGCTTTCCTCTCATGCAAAAATTTGGAATGATGCTAGTTGGCGGTATGGCCGTAATGCTGCCACTTTTACTTATTTTTCTTATCACAAAAGGCAATGGTATGGGTTTTGGCGATGTAAAATTTGCCTATATCATCGGTTTTATTCTCGGTACAAAAAGCGGACTTATCGCACTCTATATAGGGTTTGTAATTGGCGGGATTATTGGACTTATATTGATGCTCACTCAGAAGGCAAAACTTAAAACCAAGATCGCCTTTGGACCTTTCTTGATAATTGGATTTTATATAATGCTTTTTTTCTCAAAAGAGCTATATAGCGTGATAAACACTGTTTATGGATTTTGATACCTTCTTCAAAACATTGATTTCTCTGCATTAAACCGTTGATTTAGATCAACTTATATTGACAATTAATTTTTTTTATGCCAGCATAAAGGTATGCGTCAATATATATTACATATGAGTTTTATTTATGTCACTTTTAAGGTATGAAACCTAATAATCAAGTCAAGCCATCTTCTCAACATAAAGTACGTACCGTTGTGACGATGTTACTAATATTGCTTTTTATTTTAATTATCCTATCTCTTGGGGTAGTTTTCGGACTTTCATTTTTTTTCCCCAAAAATGATACGGCAATTAGACAAGACGAAAATACCAAAAAAACTCAAAAAAATGTCGAAAACACAATTGATAAAGGTCAGTTAGTCTATATTCTTGATAACTTAAGTTCGGTCATTAACTCGCTACAGGAAATAGTAGCGGGATATGATGAGGTTCAGCAGGCGGCGTCATCAGAAGAAATAACTGCATTATCGTTAACAGCGAAAAATCTTATCCGCAACTCGTCTTTTGAAAGCGTGAGCGGTGTGACGCCGCGACAGTGGCGATACATACTTGATTCGACAACCGGCAACACCAAGCAGAGTGATGAGGGAATACGAAGCGGCAGCTACGGACTTAAATTTTTCCCATCAAATGGAGAAAAAGGATACGATCTTGGCGTCTCACAAGATGTGACGATCACTGTTCCTGGTAGGACGTATGTTTTGTCGGCTTATCTAAAAAATACGAACGTTAATTCTAGTGCAAAAGTAAAAATTGGTTTTTGGAACAATTACAAAAATGCTTACGGACCATTGAAGGAGGTTACGGTTTCAGGAACAAAAGACTGGTATAGAATCTCGATGAATGTTACAACCGATGGACTGATCACCGACTGGAGCAACTGGTATCCCATAATTGAGGTCCGTAACCTGAAAAGCGGATACGTGTATCTTGATGATGTTCAGCTTGAAGAAGGAAGCATCGAAACCACTTATGCAAGCGCTCAGGCAGGTAAGGCCGGCATAGTAATGCATAGCTATGGTGACGGTTCGATACTTTCTACGGTCAACGGAACTTTTTTCCCGGCAGAAAGCGGTGTTGGCTCACTTGGTACATCAAGTAATAGATGGCGTGATCTGTATTTATCAAAAGCGACGATTAATGAAAACGGAGATCTAAGTCTTTCCGGAGATGCGACGGTAGGTGGTGATTTAACGGTGAATGATAGTGCCACATTTAATGGCAATGTAACATTAGGTGATAATGTCTCTGACACGATTACATTCAAAGGCACATCATCATTTCCAGGGGGAATCACTGTAGGAGAAAACGGTGAGTTCGTAATAAATAATTCTGGAAACATCACAAAAATCAATGGAGTGACCTATTCCTTTCCAACACTGCAAGGGGCGGCAAATGAGGCGCTTGTAAATGATGGCTCAGGTAATTTGACTTGGTCTGCGGTAGGCTCCGGCAGTGGCACGATAACAGCAGTAGGTAACATTACCTCAGGATCCGCCTTTACAAGTACCGTCCCCGGCTCCTCCTTAT
>Ga0209541_10011451_pt1 | contig 13884 bp, 12 predicted proteins | sample RifCSPlowO2_01_FD_184027 | JGI IMG/M metagenome (GOLD analysis project Ga0209541, IMG submission 184027) | Groundwater microbial communities from Rifle, Colorado - Rifle CSP2_plank lowO2_0.1 (SPAdes) (version 2) | ecosystem: Environmental > Aquatic > Deep subsurface > Groundwater | place... | reverse complement strand
CCTTTTTTCTTTCTTCCTTGCTGAATTCTGGCGTTTCGTAAACTGGCTTCATAAATTTAAGATTTGACGTATCGCCTGTTGTCTCTGACAATTGGTTATGCAGGCTGTCTATATCCTCGTAAAGCAAATGCGCATTTTTCTTTACCCAGTCATAAAGCTCTGTTTTTGGATATACCATAATTGTCCCAAACCTTGGTATATCCATATCCACTTCTTTAAAAAACCTTATGTATTCCATTTCCTTTTTGTATGTGGCGCCCGGAAGCCCGCATATAAAAAAGCCCTTGGTGATAAGTCCTGCTTTTTTTGCTGATTTAAACGCGTATTTTATCTGTTCAAGGCTAACTGGCTTTTTGACATTTTTTAATATCTCTTTATCTGTTGTTTCAACGCCTATTGCTATAAGGTAACAGCCGGCTTCTTTCATTTTTTTGAATAACTTATAATCAGCGTGAGAGGCAACAAATCCTTCGCTGATACTCCACCTGACATTCAATTTTCTTTTTATTATCTCACTGCATATCTCAAAAATTCTGTTCTTATCCAAGGCAAAATTATCATCCTCTATCTGAAAGGTCGCAACGCCATATTTTTTCTTTAAGTGCTCAATTTCATCAGCAACGCTCTTTGCTGACCTTACCCTGTACCTGCCCATTGTCCTTGAAGCCACACAGTATGTGCATCGGTAAGGGCATCCTTTTGATGTTATGATGGGAAACTTTATTTTTGATACATCCTTATTATACTTTTTTAATGGAAAATAATCCCATGCAGGGAAGGGTATTTTATCCAAATCCTCAACATCTTTGCGCGGGTTTATAATCAGTTTCCCGTTCTTTTTATACCCGAGGCCATATATTCCCTTCCAGCTTTTTTTCATGAAATGATTGGTTATAAATTGCGGAAGAGAATAGTCTGCTTCGCCGTGGATCACAAAATCAATGCACCTGTTTGAAAGGATTTGCTCAGGAAGGAGGCTTACTTCTGGGCCTCCTGCTATTGTCATTGCAGAGGTTTTTTCCTTGACTATCTTGGCAAGCATATAAACATTTTCAGTGGTAAGCGGAGCTACTGTAAATCCTACAACATTTGGCTTAAAACGTTTCAGGGTATCTTTAAAGCAGTTTATGGTGGAATAATCTTTTAGCCTCATGTCCATAATTTTAACATCCATTCCTTCTTTTTCCAGAACCGCGGCTAATATTGCAAGACCCATAACTGGCCTTTTTGGTGTGTAAGCCATTGCCAAGTCTCTGGGCTGAACGAGCAGAACTCTCATCTTGCCAGCCTCCTCTTCAGCGACCATATCTTTTTTCCGGCAGCCAGTACAAACTTTCTAGTTAGCCTTGGTCTCCATGACATCCATCCCAAAGTTCCCAGCATATTACCAAACTCGGTTTTCATAAGATATTTCATAACATAGCTTTCGGCCATTCTGTAAGCCTTTCTTCTTTCTTCCAGAGGGAAGTCATCTGTCTCAAAAACCGGCTCTTCGTCCAGGCTGCCTATAGAATTTAAATAAACATCTGGCTTAATAATAAACCTGCCATTCTTTTCTACCCATTCGAACAATTCTGTTCCAGGGAATGGTATTGGGTTGTAAAACCTTACCTCATTCAAAGGCAGAGACAATGCAAATTCAAGTGATATTTTGAATTTCTCAAAATTTTCTCCAGGCAGGCCTATTATAAAAAAAGCGCCTTTTTTTATGCCAACCTTGTCTGCCAACAATACCGCATTTTTTGCATGCTCTGGCGTTATATTTTTTTTCATGGTGTCTATAACATCCTGGTTGGCGGATTCAACACCAAAAGAAACATAAAAGCATCCTGCTTGTTTCATTTTCCTGAAAAGCTCTTCATCAACTTTGTCAACCCGTATGCCATTCCTTATCTCCCACCTTATTTTCAGGTTCCTTTCAATGATCAAATCGCATATTTTTTTTGCTCTTTCAATATCCAAGCTAAAACAATCATCATTAAAGCCAAAATAATCATAGCCTAAAGTTTTATTCCAATGCTCCAGCTCGTCAACAACATTTTCAGGGCTTCTTTTTCTAAAGCCCCTGCCCATTGTAAACTTTATAGAACAGTAAGTGCATCCGTAAGGACAGCCTCTTGATGTTACAATAGGAAATTTTTTATCGATGTACTTATCCAACTCGAATAGCTGGAAAGCAGGAAAGGGGATGTTGTCTAAATCTTTTATAAACTCGCTATCAGGATTCTCTGTAATATTTTCGCCATCGCGCCATATAACCCCCTTGATGCTTTTTAAATCCTTTCCAGAGCATATCTCAACTAGCGTATTTTCAGCCTCTCCCTTAACAGCAAAATCAGCCTTGCATTCTTTTAAGACCTTTTCTCTTAGCGTAGAAGAGTGCGGGCCACCAATAGCTACCCTGAAGCCGTTTTCTTTTAATTTATCTATAAGCTGGTAAGTAGATTTATAATTCATGCTTACGCATGTTACGCAAACGAGCTCGGCGCCACGCTCTCTAATTTTATTTATCAAATACTCTTCATCATAGCCAAGCCTCATGTCCAATACACTAACTTCATGATTATCTTTTAATAGAACTGCAGCTAGATAAGCTGTCCCTATATGGGGTGATGTAGGCTTAGCTAATATCCCCTTTATGTTGGGTATAACAAAAAATACTTTCATTTTAGGATTTCGAGAGAGGGCATTTTTAAGCGTATTTAAAAGTTTCGGGTATAGAAATGTTTATATAAGAACAAATAAAACTTAGGAAAGAGTTTATTGGGGGTTAGAATGGCTAAAAAGGTTAGGGTAGGAATTATAGGGGTTGGCAATATGGCGTTTAAACATATTAAAGCCTATAAAAAATTGAAGAATGTTGAAATAATGGGTGTTGCAGGCAAAACCAAGGATCATGTTGCTTCTTTATGCAGAAAAACAAATATCCAAGAAGGATATACTGATTATAAAAAACTTCTTTTAGACAATCCAGATGCTGTGAGCATAGCAACGCCTGCGCATACCCATGCCAAGATATCTGTTGACTGCTTCAAAAATGGATGCCATGTCTTATGCGAAAAACCGATGTCAATGGATGCGAAGGAAGCTATTAGTATGAACACTGCGGCAAATAAAGCAAAAAAAACGCTTATGATTGGATTTAATATCAGATTTACTGATACTTTTATGAAAGCAAAATCAATGATTGATAAAAACGCCATAGGCAATGTTAAATTAGCGTGGTTTAGGGGCTCTGGAAATTTCCAAAAAAAGGAATGGTATCTTGATAAAAACACAGGTGGAGGAATCACGCTTGAATCATCAATACACAAGATTGACTGGTTAAGATGGATCACTAACTCTGAAGCTGAAGAGGTTTATGCCCAAACAATTGATGATGTTTTAGGTTTGGGCATTAATAACAATGAATGGATAGTGATAAGATTCAAAAATAACGCATTAGGCATAATTGGAAGCTCCTACACATTCAATGCCCTATCGGATGACATTGGCGTTATTGGCAGTAAAAAATGTTTAGGGATAAGGAATGGAAATGTTATCATAAAAGATTTCCGCAAAAGAGCATCCAGTCTAGACAGATTATTATATTGTGTGCCTAATTTTATTCCTGATGTTAAGCTGTTTTTTAATAGCTCTATAAACAAAGAAATAGAACATTTTATTAATTGTATAATTAAAAATAAAAAGCCAGCCGTAACAGGAGAAGATGGGCTTAGAAGCATAGAAATAGCTGAAGCAGCCCTGAAATCATCGGATACCGGCAAGCCTGTAAGAATATGAAATACGCGCACTATGCAATGGCCTCTTTAATGAGGAAGATAAAAAAAAGCAGGGCAAAATTAAGCTATTTGGATTTCTACAGCAAAAAATTAGAGATAGATGGCCCTACGATATGCCTCACACACGATATTGATGAGGGTTTTGAGCCAAACCTTGACAAGATAGCAGACCTAGAAAGAAGATATAATGTCAATTCAACAATGTTCCTTATCAATACATCGCCTCCATCAAAAGAGTGGGTAAGGAGGCATAGCAATATTGATTTTCAGTTTCATGCTGATTTCATAAGAACAAAGAATTTTATCAGGGACAAAAAAGATATAGACTACCTTATTGGCAGAAAAACAACAATAATAAGAGCCCATCAGTATCATCTTCCTTCACTAAAAGGCATAGCGCCTTATTTTAAAGCAGACTCGACATATAACAACTGGGGCAATCTAACCTTATTCCATCCATTCCTAACAAACTTGGGGATTATAGAGTTCCCTGCTTTCCCTGAAATTCCATTCCATAATATGAAAAGATTAGAAACTGTAATGCAGCTATGGAAGGAAATTCTTTCAACTGCAAAAAACAGAAATGGACTGGTTGTAACACTAACCCACCCCACAATATTCAGGGATTTTGGCTCAAAATTAGAGGAATTCTTTATATCCCAGGATGGTTTTGAGATAAAAACATTATCAGAAGTTCTAGCTGGGATAGGATAAAATGTGCGGCATTTGCGGAGTTTGCGGTTTTGAGGATAAGAGCTTAATTAAAAGAATGAATTATGTCATTAGGCACAGGGGCCCTGATGACGAAGGTTATTTTGTTGATAAGGATATAATGCTTGGTAACAGAAGATTAAGCATTATTGACATTAAAAATGGCCACCAGCCAGTCTTCAACGAAGATAAGTCGATAGTTGTGGTTTATAACGGCGAAATATACAATTTTAAAGAGATAAAAAATGACTTGGAAAAGCGGGGGCACAGATTTTATACTGACACAGACACCGAGGTTATTGTTCACTCCTACGAGCAATATGGCGATAAATTCGTAAATCTTTTTAATGGCATATTTGCTTTTGCGTTGTGGGATGCAAAAAATAAAAAACTGGTTTTAGCAAGAGACAGGGCAGGCATTAAGCCTCTGTTTTATTCATCTCCAGACGGCAACGCATTGCTGTTTGGGTCTGAAATCAAGTCAGTCCTCCAGTACGAAAAGATTAAAAGGGAAATTGACCTTGAATCGCTCCATTATTTGCTGAACCTGAGATTTATCCCAAAAGAGAAAACGATGTTTAAGGGAATTAAAAAGTTATTGCCGGGCCATATATTAATCTATCGGAACAACAAGATAAATGTCAGAAAATATTGGGAGCTGAGGATAAATATCCAGGACAAACCATCAGATTATTATGAAAAAATACTAAAAAAGACAATTGAATCTGTAATAAAAAGGCAGATGATAGCAGACGTGCCAGTTGCTGCTTATCTTTCCGGCGGCCTTGATTCTTCAACAATAGTTGCATTTGCTTCTAAGTTTTGTGATAATCTGCAGACATTCTGCATGGGCTTTGGCGAGCCGACAGATGAGTTTAAGGATGCTGAAAAAATAGCTGGATTATTTAATACAGACCATAAGGAATTAACTGTAAAATTTGATATTGCCAAAACAATGCCTGAGACAATATGGGCGATAGATACGCCGAAAAGGAATATGTGGCCTTATTTTATTTCTAAAGAGATAAGCAAATATGTAAAGGTTGTCCTTAGCGGAATGGGCGGCGATGAGGTGTTTGGGGGATATATTTACAGGTATAATTTTATTAATGAGGTTGAAAGATTGAGAAGAGAAAAAATCAGTAAAGATGAAGAAATAAATAAAAAAATAACTGAGCAAATAAACAAAGGAGATATAATCGATGACCATAAGCTGAGGGATTTGTATAAAATTAAATATTTGAATGATAATGCTGGGGTTTATAATCTGATAACACTCAATAACAAGCTATATTCTGACGAAGAATATCTCAGGAAAGTTTATGGAGATAAATTGTTAAACCAGAATTTGCCGGTGGTTAAATCATTATTTGAGCCGTATTTTAAACAAAATATTTCCTTTCTAGACCAGACATTCCTGGCAGAGTTTAACACAAAGATGGTTGACGATTTCCTGAGCGTGGAGGACGCCGCATCAATGGCGCATTCACTTGAGTCAAGGGTCCCTTTCCTTGATAATGAATTGATTGATTTGTGCTTTAACATGCCTTCTAATTTAAAAGTTCAAGGTGACAACGGTAAAATAATATTAAAGAAGGTTATGAAGGACATTTTGCCAAAAGAGACCATTAATAAGAAAAAATGGGGGTTTATCCCGAACACACTCACATGGTATAAAAAAGAATTCAGGGATATAGCGCTGCAAAAATTGCCAAATGGTGTCCTAATAAAAAACAACCTGATAAAAAAAGAGTTTGTTATGAAAATCCTAGAGCATAAGCCGGATGAGAAACTAAATATGCACTATAACTTTATATGGGACTTATTGTGTTTTGAGGTCTGGCACAAATTGTATATAGAAAATGAGCCCTATAAGCCAAAATTGGATATTGATTATTTGCTTGCGTAGTTCTCTATAGTTTTTCTGTATAATTTCAATGTTTTTTCAACAATTGTTTTCTTTTCAAACCCCAGTTTTTTAATGAGCAATGGCCCGTTTTTTGATAATAGCTTTCTCAGTTTATTATTTTTCAACAAATAAAGAATTGCATCTGCTAATGCTTTTGGGTCATTATCAGGCACGAGATAAGCATATTTTTTGTGCGCAAAGTTTTCTTTTGTGTATGTTGGCATGTCAAGAATGCATGGAACTCCCAAAAACATGGCTTCCATTATTGTTGCTGAGTATGTATGGCATATAGGGCTTAAAGCTATAAAAATATCTGTTGCCCTGTAAACATTATTTACGTCGCTTCTGTTGCCCGTTAGGATTATATATCTTTCAATTTTCAATTTTTTGATTAATTTTTCTGCTTCTTGCCTTAGCTCTCCATCGCCAACCATTAAAAACTTAATATCTTTTCTTTTGGCTATAACATAGGGTATAGCCCTAACAAATCCCAATGGGTTTTTCATATAAACCATTCTTCCAAGGAAGGTTATTACTTTTTCATTTTTGATGTTGAATTCTTTTTTGAATGAGTTTGGATTTCCTTTGTCCTTCAGCTTGTCAAAGTCAATCATTTGCTTTATATCCACTATGCCTTCTTTTCTGCCCAATTTATGAAGCAATGAAGTGAGCTCTGGCGTCCAGGAAACAAAGATGTCTATCCTTTTTACTGCGAATTTTCTTAAGACGGTTGGCATTGACCTGAGGTCTGCGCCTCTGACTACACATACAATAGGCTTTTTGCAGAGCCATTTCAATGGTATTGCTATCAATCCGGAAAGAAGCCATTCTGCATCTATTATGTCGCATTCTTTTGCGTATTTCCTTGCCTTTAGGAAGAACGAGAGCAGAAAGAATGGAGCCTGAATTTTTGCCATGATGCTTTTCCTGTAGCTTTCAGACATGCCTCCTGAGCCAGTATAAGTAAGCTCCTGAAGCCTCTGCGGAAAGAAATACCTGAATCTGTGTATCTTAACATTATCCATTACCTGAGAAAACTTTTTTGTTTCTGGAGCTGATGATGCAACTACTGTAACATCTTCAGTCTTTGCTATTTCCTTGAAAGACGCCCTTACAAAAGGCACTCTTGAGTCTTTCTCATGCCTTGGGTAAGATGGGCTTAAGACTAAGATTTTCATATTTGCCAGAGAAATGAGTTATTATTTTTAAGGTTATTTGTTTGGGGGTTGTTAAATATAATAATTTTTTGGGCTAAACGGCTAACGGGCGAGAAAGCCTAAATCACTTTTATTGGAAAAGTTTATAATGTTCTTGTAACAAATAGTATATATTCGAATGGCGAGGAAACTCGGAGGTAACTAAAATGCCAAACTGTGCTCAATGTGGAAAACAAGTAGGATATTTTGGTGCTAAGTCTGATTTTTTAGGTAACTATTTTTGCAGTGATGAATGTAAATCAAAATTTAATACTAAGAAACAAAAAGAGAGGGAAACAGAAAAAGAAATGAAGTCAAAAGGGATGATAAAAGAAATAAAATGCAAATGTAACCAATGTGGAAGTGTATGGCACTATCTTGAAGAAGATGAAAAGAAATTAAAAAGTCAAGCTATGAGTAATGCCCTGATTGGTGGTGGAATGTGCTGTAATCCCTTTGGAACATTATTCTTGAATAAATCCGGTGATTTACAAAGAGAAATGGATAAAATGAAGAAATGCCCTAAATGTAATTCAACTGATTTTACAAGGACTCCGGTTTACCATGCAAAGAGAACCTAATTTTCTGGAGAAATTGTCAATTTACTTAATCGTAGAAATTCATCAGAGAAAACTATCCCCAAAATTCAATAAGATGGGTGCTAAATGCAGATTTTATCCTTCTTGTTCAAACTATGGATTGATAGCAATTGAAAAATATGGCTTCTTCAAAGGATGGATTAAAACAATTTTGAGGATATGGAGATGTAATCCATGGAATAATCATTCTCATGTAGATTATCCGTGAAATAAAGGGTTGAGATTTATGTCATTACATATTGACAAGTTAAAAGAAAAATATCCTGAATCAGCTTTAGATATTGGTCACATACAAGAAGCTTATTACAACTTAACAAATTATTTTATTTCAATTGTAGCTAAAGGAGAGTTTAGTTCAAAAGATATGTTTTTTCAATCTGTGGTAAACCGCACTAATCAATGTATTTTTGCATCAAATTATTGTTTAATAAACGATTTGCCATTACCTCTGTTAAATATTATCCGCCAGATGATTGAAATTTATGCTATTAATGAATATATCTTATCAGATATGCGAAATTTTGAAAAAGCATTTTTTGGAAAAAAAGACCATCCCAATTCCGATTTAAAGTTACCTAATGTATACACCATTGTTCAAAAATTGAATAAAAAAGAACCTATGATAGTTAAAATATATGATGAATATTCTGGATTATCTCATCCAAATTCTAGGTCTGTTTTTTCAGTGTTTAAAGGTAATGGAGAAGATAAAGATGGATACAAAATCTCAATGTCAAGTTATAGCCGAATTATTGAACAGAAAGACGCTTATCATCTAATCCGAAATATTGGCGGATTTGCAAATAGGATTTTTCTTTCAACTAAAAAAATAAACCCTCTTGATAAATATATAACAATTGAACATTTTAAAAAATAGAGTTTCTCGCACCCACTACTACGACTAAACGGTTTTCTCGCCTTGATTGTTGTTCTTGATTTGTCTCTTCGCTTAGTTGAGGGAACTTAGCCCAAAAAATTACTCTTCGGACGAAGTTTCCCAGAACTACGTAACTGGGAAAGAGTTTAACAAGCAATTGCATATATTAAATACAATTCAGAAATAGAAATATTTAATCGAATTCTATCCCTAATTGTTCCAGTATCCAAGTGATTATTTCTTCACCAGTTTTCACCCAAACAATTAAATCAACTATCAAAAATATTGGAACCATAAAAAACCACCAAATTTTAAGCAAAGGGATTGAATTAGTGATGGAATCGCTTACTTCTTTTATGAATGCTCCAGAAATTAATGATAACACCACTAGTGAGAATACTTTCATATTCAATTCTTTATTAATTTTAATCATAAAACTCTTTAACCTTATCCGCAACATACCTTATCTGCTCTTCAGTCAACTCAGGATACATTGGCAATGAGAGTATCTCTTTTGTGCATTGCTCTGTTGCTGGAAAGCTGCCTTCTTTATAGCCAAGATGCTCGTAAGCGGGCTGCATGTGCAATGGCGGGTGATACTGGATTCCTGTTTCAATACCATTCTTTTTAAGGTATTCCTTAAGCTGGTCTCTTTGTTTAGTTTTTATAACATAGAGATAATAAGAATGCTTTGAATCTGGCATCTCATAAGGTATTTCAACAAAGCCGTCTAGAAGCTCATTATAAAGTCTTGCATGAACTCTTCTTTTCTCCACCCATTCCTGCAAATGATTAAGTTTAACGCGAAGAACAGCTGCCTGCAGCTCATCAAGCCTGTGGTTGTATCCTTCCATAAAGAATGTTTTTTTGTCTTTTGTCCCATGGAATCTTAGCAATCTTATTTTTTCTGCTGCTTCATCATCATTGGCAACAACTGCGCCAGCATCCCCATACGCCCCAAGGATCTTTGCAGGAAAAAAGCTGTATGCGGCAATATTAACTACTGGCGCTTTTTTTCCTTTATATTCTGAGCCGTGGGCTTGGCATGCGTCCTCAATAATCTTTAAGTTGTATTTTTCGGCTATCTCAATTAAAGGCCCCATATCAGAAATCTGGCCGTAAAGGTGTACAGGCAGAATTGCCTTTGTTTTCTTTGTTATAGCCCCTTCTATTTTTTCAGCGTCAATATTGTACGTATTTTTGTCAATATCAACAAATTTTATTTTTGCTCCAAGCAGGGATATGCATTCTGTTGTGGCAATAAATGTGTTTGGAACTGTTATTATTTCATCGCCGGGCTTTATGCCGGATGCCATCAATGCCAAATGCACGGCAGACGTCCCGGAGCTGACGCCAACGCAGTGCCTTGCCCCGCAAAAATTTGCATATTCCTTTTCAAACGCCTCTAGCTTAGGGCCAAGTATGAACCTTGCGCTGTTTATAACATCCTTTATTGAGCCATCTATCTCTTCTTTTATCTCGTTGTACTGCGCCTTTAGATCAACCAAAGGTATGCTCATTTTTTCCTTATAATCCGGGCAGGATTGCCAACAACAACTGCGTTATCGGGAACATCTTTAGTTACAACAGCCCCTGCGCCAACTATCGCATTTTTTCCTATTGTAACTGGCAGTATGGTTGCGTTGCTTCCAATGCTTGCGCCTTTCTTTATGAGCGTGGGTTTCCATTTAGAAATGTCATTAGATGGCGCATAAACATCATTAATAAACATAACGCCATGGCCAATAAAAACATCATCTTCAATTGTAACAAGTGAACAGATAAAGCTATGGCTTTGCACCCTTACGTTATTGCCTATTTTGACATCTTTCTGTATTTCAACAAAGCTTCCTATCATGCAATTTTTGCCTATCTCGCACCCGTACATATTGGCAAAATTCCAAATCTTTGTGCCTTTGCCGACACTGCAGTTGGTTATTTTTGCTGTTTCGCCCGAAAAATAGCCTTTACCCATTTATTATCATCTCTTTGCCTGTTTTTGCAGACTCTAAAGCAAGCTCGCATATTTTAGTTGTTAGGAGCTCCTCTCCACCCTCAAACTTTCTTGTATTGCCATTATTAATGCACTCGCAAAAAGCCTTTAGCTCTTCTTTTAGTGGCTCATTCTTGTTAACTTCAAGGTTTATCTCAGGCTTTGAAACAGCCTTTTCATAGCCTATTTCAATAGGGTATTTGATAAGTATCTGCTCAAATAAGTCAGCGTAAATCTTTGCCTTAGAGCCTATAACCCACAAATCCCTTCTCTTTAATGGATGCAGCCAGCTTACCTCTAAATTTGCAATAAAACCATCATAATCAAGGTTAATAAAGGCGTAGTCTTCACGCTCCTCTGAGAGAAAATGCGATTTCTTGCAGAAAACCTTTGTAGGTTTTTTGTCAAGGATGTAGTTAAGTATGTCTACAAGGTGTATCGCAAAATTGAATATAACGCCGCTGTCTTTTCTTGGCGGCTTGTTTGAATGGATGTATCTGCCAGTAATAGCCTGTATCTTACCGATATTCTTTATCTCATCCCTCAACCTTATAACTGCTGAATTAAACCTGAACAGATAACCCACAGCTAACATTAGATTTTTGCTTTTTGCCAGTCCAAGAAGCTCTTTTGCGCTTTTTGAGTCCAGTGTTATTGGTTTTTCAACTAATACGTGCTTGCCTTGCTCAAGGCAGTATTTAACAACATCGTAATGCCTGTCTGTTGGCACAACAACAGAAACTGCATCAACCAGAGGCAGCAATTGCTTATAATCAGTAAAGAACTTTATGTGGTATCTGTCCGCCAGCTCTTTCATATCTTTATTAACATCAGCTAAACCAGCTAGTTCGCAGTCTAGCTCAGAATAAATTCTTAAATGGTTTTTCCCCCAGTCTCCAGAGCCTATAACCCCTATCTTCACCATTTTATGTCAAGAACTGCGGACTAAAGTCCACAGCGTGCAGTTCTTGAGCATGCTCAGAAATCGCTGGCTTACTCTGAGCTGAAGCACAAGAGCGTGAAGCCATTAGCGATTTCTGACATGTCAAAAACCACCCATCATATGTCGGGAATGGGACATTCCTGAGCACGTTAAAAATCTTCGATTTTAAACGGATGGGTGGTATGCTTGCAGCAGAGCTAGCCGCTTCAGGTGGTTTTTGAGCATGCTCAGAAATATACCAGCATCTATGACAAGATGGTGGACTTTGTCCATTGGTTATAAACCAGGGGCATATTTCTGACATATCAATAAAAAGAATGCCTGTTAATTTATAAATGTTTGCGGTTTTTAAAACCACTAAATTTAAATATAATCAGAAAACACCTTATGCTATGAAAAGAGTGCTCATAACTGGTATAACTGGCTTTGTTGGCAGTCATTTGGCTGATCTTCTTTTAAGCAAGAATTATGAGGTTTATGGCATCGTAAGATGGAGAAGCAACCTTGAAAATATAACACACATAAAGGATAGTTTGAAACTAGTGGAGGCTGACGTTAAAGATGCTCATTCTCTCTATAAGGCAATAAACGATGCCAGGCCGGATGAAATATACCATTTAGCTGCTCAGAGCTTTGTGCCAACGTCATGGACTGCTCCTGCAGATACAATGGAGACAAATGCAGTTGGAACAATAAACATGTTTGAAGCCATAAGAAAAAGCAACACTAATCCGCCAGTGCACGTTGCTGGTTCTTCTGAAGAATATGGTTTTGTAAAACCAGAAGAAACGCCCATCAAAGAAGACAATCCTCTGAGGCCATTAAGCCCCTATGGCGTTTCAAAAGTAGCAGAAGATATGCTTGCTTACCAATATTTCAAATCCTATGGCATTAAGACTGTTGTTACAAGAGGTTTTAACCATACAGGCCCGAGGCGCGGAGATGTTTTTGTTACTTCTAATTTCTCTAAGCAGATAGTGGAGATAGAAAAGGGAAAACGAGAGCCTGTAATAAAAGTTGGAAATTTAGAAGCGCAGAGAGACTTCACAGATGTGAGGGATATGGTAAAAGGATACCATCTTGCATTGCAGAAAGGCGTTCCTGGAGAAAGATACAACCTTTGCTCAGGCAGGGTATATAGCGTCAAGCAGGTTTTGGGTATGCTGCTGGCACTTTCAAAAATAAAGGTCAAAATTGAAAAAGATTCAGAAAGGATAAGGCCCTCTGACGTACCTATACTCTTGGGGGACAATACTAAATTTTGCAGGCAGACGGGATGGAAGCCGAAGATACCATTTGAGCAGACTTTAAAAGACCTTTTAGATTACTGGAGAAACAAGATTATTTAGCTTTATTTTTCTCTCTCAAGAAACTGGTTGCTTTAAACAGGGACTCAAATGTTCCTGCATCTGACCAGAATCCATTAAGGATTTTTGCTTCCATCAGCCCTTTTCTGATGTATGTGTTGTTAACATCAGTTATTTCAAATTCCCCTCTTGCACTGGGTTTTAGCGTTCTGATCACATCAAAAACATCAGAGTCATAAAGATAAAAACCAGTAACAGCATATCTTGTTTTTGGTTTTTCTGGCTTTTCCTTGATTCCAATAACCTTTTTTCCTTTGATTTCAGCAACACCAAATCTTTGGGGGTCATCAACTTCTTTTAGGTATACTCTGGCCCCTTCTTTAAAATCATTAACATTTAGTTTGTCTTCAAAGATATTATCACCTAAAATAACGGCAATGTTCTCTTTATCAGCAAAGTCCTCTGCCAGCCCAAGAGCCTGCGCAATGCCTCCTGCTTCGTCCTGTATCTCATAGGTTAGCCTCGCGCCAAACTCCTTTCCAGAGCCTAGGAGTCTCGAGAAGTCCC
>Ga0209541_10011449_pt1 | contig 13885 bp, 17 predicted proteins | sample RifCSPlowO2_01_FD_184027 | JGI IMG/M metagenome (GOLD analysis project Ga0209541, IMG submission 184027) | Groundwater microbial communities from Rifle, Colorado - Rifle CSP2_plank lowO2_0.1 (SPAdes) (version 2) | ecosystem: Environmental > Aquatic > Deep subsurface > Groundwater | place... | reverse complement strand
GCCGGCAGAATTGATGCGATAATTAAAGATGCAGCAAAACAAAATCAAGCTATTCTTTACACCTCCGATCATGTGCAACATTTAGTGGCACAGGCAGAAGGACTGGAATCTGTATTTGTAAAACCCATTTCTAAAAATCTTGTTTTGGAATTTTTAAAATTTTTTGATTCTGAAACAATGAGTGTACATCTCAAAGAAAACATGCCTCCAATGGCAAAAAAAGGAAAGCCTGGTTCTTTTAATCTGACAAAACTAAGTGACGAAATTCTAACCAAAGAATATTTGCAATTCATATCATCTCAAATCTTAGAGACTACTACTTTTGATTCAAGTACTGTAGAAATCTCAAAGACTGGCGCATCTGTAATTCAGTATAATGATTATCGCATTGCCATTACTTACCCACCATTTTCTGAAGCATTTGAAATCACAATAGTTCATCCTATTGTGAAATTAACTCTTGATGATTATGAAATATCTGAAGCGTTGATGAAGAGATTTTCTGATAGGGCCGAGGGAATTATAATCTCTGGTCCTCCAGGGTCTGGAAAAAGTACTCTGGCATCAAGTCTGGCTAATTTTTACCACCACACAGGAAAAATTGTAAAAACATTTGAATCTCCGCGTGATTTGCAAGTAGATCCTGGAATCACACAATACACAAAACTAGATGGCAGCTTTGATAACAGTGCTGATATTTTATTATTGGTTCGTCCTGACTATACAATTTTTGATGAAGTGAGAAGACGAGAAGACTTTCGTACATTTGCTGACCTAAGACTTACTGGTGTGGGGATGGTCGGTGTGGTACATGCAAACTCTCCTTTGGATGCAATACAACGTTTTATTGGAAAAATTGAACTAGGAATAATTCCAAATGTTATAGATACTGTAGTTTTTGTCAAAGACGGGCACATTGGTAAAATATATGATTTGGATCTTGTAGTAAAAGTTCCCACCGGAATGACCGAGTCTGACTTGGCAAGGCCTGTAATTGAGATTAGGAATTTTGCCGATAATGTACTAGAGCATGAGATCTATACTTTTGGTGAAGAAAACGTCATAGTTCCAGTCTCAAAAAAAGTGCAAAAAGTTGGAATTGAGAAACTTGCAGAAGACAAAATACGAGACATCTTTAGGAAATTTGATCCCAGAGTAGAAGTTGAGATATTATCTGATAATAAAGTAAAAGTTCTAGTTGACAAGCAATGCATGGCATCCATTATTGGTAAGGGAGGCTCTAACATAAATGAGATTGAAAAATTACTCAAAATTCATATCGATGTAGTTGAAAAAAATTCTCATTCTACCAATTCATCTGGTGATCTGCCATTTACTTTTTCAGAATCCAAAACTGCATTATCATTAACTGTTGGCAAAGAATATTCCTCCATGCATGCTGACATCTATGTCAATGACAAATATGTGACATCTGTCAGAATTGGCAAAAAAGGTGAGATACTAATTCCTAAACGCTCTGAGGCTTCAAGAACTCTTATGAAACTTGCATCATCTCAAAGTGACATTCAAATATTTCTCAAGGATTTTTAAAATTCTCTAAAACTTTTGGGTTTGATTTTAGAAATGTAATGAATTTTCTTAATTGCTTTATTGTTTTTGGATTCAAATGATGCTCAATTCCCTCTGTATCTTTATTTGCAGTTTCATGATTTACACCTAAAATCTCAAAAAACTCCAACAAAATCCCGTGATTTTGTCTTATCTCATACGCTATCTGCATGCCCTTATCTGTCAGATTAATCCCGTGATATTTTTCATATTCTAGTAGTTTGTTTTCTTCTAATCTCTGCAACATCTTTGTAACACTTGGTGCACTTACATTCATGTATCGTGAAATATCCAATGTTGTGGCATATCCTTTTAATTCTACCAGCTCTGAAATTACCTCTAGATAGTCTTCCATTCTTGTACTGTAGCTTGCTCTTCTTGACTGGTGGGCTGCCTTGATTGACTCTAGTCTCTTGGAATTTTTTGTCTTCAATGTGTCTTTGTATCTAATTTTAATCTAGTATAATTGGGTGTCTTTTGTTCCTAGTTCCTCTTTATTGACTTGCAGGTAATCTATATTGATCATTGAATCTTAACTAATTTTTTCTAAATGCCTAATCATCATGGTTGACCGTCTAAAGATACGGCTAGAAAAACTGCACAAGTTTTCTGATTCTGTTAAACGAAGAGCCTCGCTATACACAGACATGTCAAAATTTGATGGTAAATCAACTGCTAGATCTTTGGGATGTGTACAAAGAGCATCCGCACCAGGTAAGAAACTCCAAAAAATTGGATTTATTATATTTTGGATTCCAGAACCTACCGGTATTACTAATGCAATAGGTGCTCCTATGATTTTGGCTGGTAGGTACCTTGATAAAAAATACAATGGTTCAACTATTCATGATATTGGTCATGAGACAAAACGTACTATTTCCACAATAAATGATTTCAAAAGCACTGTAATGTAGTTGCTACGTATTCATATTAAAAATTACAATTCTTTTAAACTCTGAAATTTATTTTCCAAAAAACTCGCCCCATTGGCTTCCTAATTTCTCTATTATTCTAAATGCCAATCTGTCAATGTTAACATTTGGTTCTGCTACTATCAATATTACTTTTTCATAAATAGGAAAGCTCATTATTACAACATGTTCTCTGCGAGATGCAGAATATTTCACATGCCCCAATTCTGTGTCATATTTTTTTCTTTTTGCAACCCTGCTTGCTACTTCTTTACATACTTCATCTTGCTGCTCTTTTGTCACTCTAGAGTTGATATTTTGTTTATACCCTCCAGCAAGTAGATTTCCAAATTCATCTAAGAGTCCTGCAAATCTCACTTCGTCATCTTCAAGTATCTCTTGGCATCTCTTTTCATACTCCTCGACGTCAATTTCTGACATGCTTTCTTCTATTTGACATGTTGTCTCTCTATTTCTACTATTGTCTGACTTTAAAATCTAAGCCTATATACAACTAGACTAGAAATATTTTATTGAGTTTAACTGTAGCTCAGAAAAAAATTGCCATAGGATCATTTCTTGGTTGGTCTTTAGATGGATACGATATTGTGTTGATGCTTTTAGTTATTCCTTCAATTAGCCAATTATTTTTTCCATCTAAAGATCCTGTGTTTAGCATACTTGCAACATTTGCATCATACACAGTAACATTAATCATGAGACCACTTGGTTCTGTGATTTTTGGAATTTATGGTGACAAGTTTGGTAGAAAAAAATCTATGATCATCACAATACTGGGATTTTCGGTTGCAACATTTGCAGTTGGGCTGTTGCCAACGTATGCGGTTGTTGGAGTATTGGCACCAATTATTTTGATAATGGTTCGTCTAATTCAGGGAATCTTTGCTGGTGGTGAATGGGGTAGCGGTGCTGTATTAACAATTGAAAGCATACCAAAACAAAAAAGAGGATTGCTGTCTGGGTTTTTGCAAAGCGGGTTCTCATTTGGCTTTCTCTTGGCTGCAATCTCATTTCAAATCATAACTGTTGCATTTCCAGGGCATCTCTTTGATGAGTTTGGTTGGCGAATTCTCTTTTTTACCGGTATAATTCCAGGCTTTGTCGCACTTTTTGTAAGGCTTAGCATGGATGAATCCCCATTATGGATAAAAAAGAACAAAGAAAATGATCTTGAAAAGACCCCTCTCCGAAGCATTGTTTTTGGAATACATCGAAAAGAGTTTTTGCTTTGTGCTGCAATAATGACTGGTCTTGTATACATGTATCATGGCTCAATTAGCATCTTGCCTACATACCTAGAACAGTTTGGTAATTTTCAAAAAGAGCAAATAGCACTAATTATGATTTATGCAACTGCGTCATCTTGGGTTGGGATGATTCTTACTGGTTGGCTATCGCAAAAAATTGGGCGAAAAAAATCAATGCTTATTTTTGTATTTGCCTCTATACTGGTTTCAATTCCTCTCGCAAGTGCAATATTGGATAATGTCTATGGATTGGTATTGTATGTTATAGTATTTGCATTTGTCATATCCACTGCATCAGGACCAATCCCTGCATATTTTTCAGAAAGATTTCCAACACAGATACGAAACAGCGCTGCAGGATTTTCATATAACGCTGGATTGATTTTTGGTTCTTGGTCTCCATTAATTGCACTATATCTGATGTCTAGTGTTCCAACACAAATGATCCCTGTTGCACTTGGAATCAATATTATAATTGGTGCAATAATTCTAATAATACCAACACTGCTCAGCAGAGAAACTCGAGATGTTGATCTCTAGTTGTATTTTTGAATTGCTTTAATTTAGAAATCCCATTGTAAAATTTGGAAGCTGACTTTTGCGGATCAACCTTTGCATAGCCCTGCAAGTAAGCAAAGGCCAGCAAACTGATGCCAACATTTGACAATAGGAAATTGTGTCAGCTTTCCAAGTATTATTACGCGTTTCTAGAATAAAAATAGATCCACGATTATTATTTCTAGGAAAATCTTCGATTATTTTGAGATTCTTATCTTTGTTAGGATGATAAACATCCAATTTGTAGAATCTTGAGATAAAATACATCATTTTATCATTTAAGATGATCTGATTTTGATTCTAGAAAGCAAAAAAGGCGTAACCCTTAATTGCAGAACATAGAGAGATTTCCTCTCGTGGTCAGGACGTTAAACGCCTGATTTTGCCTTTTTTCGTTCTGCAGGGTCACGCAGTTTATTCAGTCGAAACACTTATCGACATGTATGGTATAAGAAGTTCAACTATTTAAAAATTAATCAAAAAATTTATGATCCTGATCTTTATTTATTGTAATTTTTAATATTTTTTCTATTAAAAATTGTAAATATTCATTCTCCCATGTTATATTTACATTTATTTGAAATTATTATCTTTTTATTGACAAATCTAATGAATTTATGCCAAATCACTTTAATATCATCTAGTGATATCATCTCTGACGAGGAACTGTCATAGCTGGAGGACAGTAAGGAAAAGAGACGAAAAAGGGTGGAAGCACTCAAAATTCGTTTTGAATTTCCATTGTTTCCTCGTTGTATGGTTTTTTGTTCTGCGTTCTTTTTTGAAATACTTATGTCCGTACTAAATTTAGAAAATTTGTGAGTGAGGAAATTGGACAGTGTCCTAAATGTTTTGGAATAATGTTTAGAGAACAAGGCGAAGCGGTATCTTGGTTTTGTCCCGCTTGTAATTTGAAATTCAAAACAGAGTAGAGTCATCTTGCGGTATTACTAGAGGCATTTTGATTTAGCAAACTATAGTTAAAATAGTAATTTGAGAAATAATGCTATGAAGATAACTGAAATAAAAATAGACGATAGTCAAACAGGTTATTATTGGCTCCAAATTTATGTCAAGAACCAAAAAGAAGCATTTTCGTTGAGACAGCAAATCTTTGAAGATCAAGAAATTAGAGAAAGATTACAAAAAGCAATTAAAGTCAATCAACAAATAGTAACTAATTCATCAGTTCCAATGGAAATCATAATTCATAATATCGTCATAGAAAAACTTCAATCAATCCTTGATGGAAACTAGATTCTACATTCTTTTTGTTTTCCAATACACTACACAACTTTATCTATGATCTATTCATCTAATCTCTAATTGAAAATAATAGATCTTTTGATTTTGACCTTCCAAAATCAGATGGGCAACTATGCCATCTATGACAACCTGATTGGTGAGCGTAACTAGGGGTTAGTGGAATTACCCCAATAGACAAGCTATGTCTGCGGAGATTTAGGCTATGATATGTACTGTCCAAAAAGTACTGTCTCAAAATCTGAACCAAAAGAAAAAGTGCAAACAAAGGCACAGTCAACATCTAAAGTATCAAAATGTGTACTGGTACAGCATTATGCATTACTTGTTAATCTAGAATGCTTGTCTGCTTTTCTAGTTATTTAATTTCAAATCATCCTACAGAAAATGAGAAAGAAAATGAAATGACTGCATCTCTGTAACTTTTTTCGTAGTCTTAACCTTGTTATCATTGGTACTCTCCGGCTAAGCTAATCTTTTTTAATTACTATCCAAAAAAATCTCTCAAAATTCTTTGATACATTTTCCTGAACCCTACTCAATGTATTTTAAAAGGAAAAAATTACTCTTTTCATGGCAACTCGAACTCAGATTCTAATTCCCGTGGTAATAGCGGCTGCAATTATTGGAGTTGTAGGAATAATGTCGATTCCAAGTGATAGCAAGCTAGAATCAGTAGAATTTCCAAGAGGTACTATCAAAATAGATGACATTCCATTGGAGGTTCAAGTTGCAGATACTGAGCCAAGACGTGTCAGAGGTTTGATGTTCCAGGATCAGCTCCCATACAACCAAGGAATGATCTTTGTTTTTGACAAAGCAGGCATTTACTCGCTTTGGATGCTAAACATGCAATTTCCACTGGATATGATCTGGTTTGATAAAGACGGTAACATCATCCATATTGAAAAAGACATTCCTCCATGCAAGACTGCCCTTGAAACTATGGTTTGTCAAAGCATCACCCCTGATGGTGAGGCATTATACATTTTAGAAGTAACTTCTGGATTTGTAGATAAATTCCATATCACAAAAGACTCGAAACTAGATATCATATCCATTTAGGATTGCAAAACCTTATGTTATAATAATAATTCAATCAATAAAATGAACAAGAAAATTCTCATACCTGTTATTTCTGGAATTGTAATTGTAATAATTCTAATGACTGTACTAGTTTCCACCAATCAAAAACCAAATGAAAAACCAATAAATGACAAACCAATAACTGAACCAATTCCAATTAGAACCACAACAAATGAAACTGCAATTGCAAATAACACTGCAGCTCTAATCACTCCAATTAACCTTTCATATGCTGATTCAAATTCTGTTATGAAATCATCACTTGCTGTAAAAGGCATCCCCATGTCTAGTGCATTAAAAATATCTGGCGGCTCTATTGCAAAATATTGCACATTCTATGGAGATACTGAAAAACAAAACTCTATTGAATATTGTACTTCAACAGAGCTAAAAGATTCTGACGGCAAGTTCCTTGGAAATATACACATGGTTGGCAGTCTAGCATATCCTAATGCCGTATTGGGAGTAATTCAAACAGACCCATACATGTCTAATCTAGATGATATCAAGACAATCTATCAAGTCATGGTAGAGTCACTTGTCTGTGATTGCTGGCAGGATCAAAAACCAGGCAATCTAGAGTCAATATCTGCTTGGGTTGATACTGCAAGATCTCATCACTTGGAGGCAACAGGTACTACCAGTAGCTCAAAGATTACAGGTCTTGCCCAAAAACAACTACTCTTAGAAGTAACTACAAACACCGAAGGATATCTTTGGAAATTCATAATATCAAACTAGATTCAATATATGACACAATGTGTAACTGGTGTGTGTCATGATTGATCAATTATGGTTAATCCCATTGGGGTTGGTAGCTGGAATACTAGGTTCAATGATAGGTCTTGGTGGAGGAATAATTGTTGTACCTGTCTTGACATTTTTTGGTTTTCCACCCACACTAGCTGCAAGTAACAGCCTTTTTGCAGCTTTTAGCAATGCAGTTGGCTCCACAATTTCATATTCACGTCAAAAAAGAATTGATTATTCCCTAGGATTAAAACTTGGTTTGCTAAGCATTCCTGGAACTGTGTTGGGGGCATATCTATCAAGTGACGTAACACCTGAAATATTCAAGGTATTATTTGGTTTGATACTTGTGTCCTCCGCTGTCTATATTTTCTTGAGAAAAAAAATTGAACCCAAAGAAAAAAATCTCACAAAGACAATGATTGTATTTGTAGCATCTGCAAGCTTTTTTGCAGGAATTATTTCATCGTTTTTTGGAATAGGTGGAGGTACTGTCTTTGTGCCGTTAATGGTAGTTGGAATTGGAATGGCTATGAAAAGAGCAGCACCTACATCGCAATTCATTTTGCTCTTTGTCTCTTTATCTGGAATAATTACTCATAGTATACTTGGTCATCCTGATTTTCTCCAGGCAGGTCTACTGGCTGCAGGTGCTTTTGTTGGCGGAATAATTGGTGCACGTATCTCTTTGGATATCAAAGAAAGATCACTACAAATTCTAGTTTCAGCAATAATAATTATAGCTGCAATCAAATTGTTTTTTGATTCTATATCTGAGAATCTGTTAATTGGTGGTTAAAGCATATAGTGTTTACCAAACGGTGACTTTTTTTTATCTCTGTTTTTTATTACTGTGTTTTGTATCCAGCCCTCATTGAGTCAGGGACATCTCGCGGTGTTAGCTGGAAGCCAAATAGCTCACATAAACTAGTTAGCACATTTCATTTGCCTCTGCTTTTGAGGAGGCATCATAAAATCAAACATTGAACATTCTATTTCATAAAATTATCTTCTCTATGTCCATCGCATTCTTGGAGTAATTCCCCATAGTCATTGACGGTGCAATCACAATCAAGGCTCATGCCATAATACTCTGATTAATGCATTAAACCATTACTATAAAATTATTAGATTGCTGCTGTGTTTTCGAGTCATAATCTTTATACGTTATTTCAGTTAATGTTGTATTATTTAAAAAATTCTTGTTTTCATTAGTAACATCTATCTTGATATTGTTTTTTAATTCGATACCAGTTTCTCTTTGATATTACTACACTCTCTCCACCTTGCTTTGTTCCTTCATAGTCTATTGAAATTTTCCCAAACTCCTCATCAATGTCTTCTTTTGCAGATACGACAAATTTTATCTTCAATACCTCATCTGTGTATAATGGCTTTAGAAATCTGCTACTTCTATTCTCCCATTCTGAATCTCCGTCAGTTCCAACAAATATGATATGATTTCCATAAATTTGACTCAATCTGGTAAATTCTCCCTCCATTCTTGATAGAATGGCTCTCCCTGAAACTAGTTTTTGTTTTGTATTTTGCATGTCTTCTAAAAACGCATTTTTTATTCTGGAAAACTTTAGATATTCTGTTAGTTCTTTTTCTGAAATACTGCATGTGGAAAAAAATTCATCTCCAACTTTGAACTCTGAGAATTTTTTCATCCTTATCTTGATTCATCAACACAAAATGTGACTTCAGATGAAGATGCCGCATTATCTGATACTAGAAAATTTAACGCTTGGGCAATTCTCTCATTGTTTGACTCTGCTCCAGTAACTGACCCTGGAAATATTGAAAATATCCTAATCTTTGAATTAAGCACATCACTTAGTTCTTGATTTACTGTAGTTGTAAATGGTCTTAGCGCTCCGCGAAATACCTCTACCTGTGCTCTTTGCAGCCCTGTGACTTTGGCCCCTGATGGCAAATCTGGACCAATTATCATCATGGCGCCTTTTGTATCTTTGTATAATCGCGGGTCTTTGTCTCCACCTGGAACAAACTGCTCTAGTGCTCTTTGTCCAACTATTGCAGGAGTTGTGATGAATTTTTCAATTAGTTCTTGCCATTTTGCCCTTGACAGTTCTGTTAGTTTTACAATGTTTGGCAGTTTTCCTGTAATGTGAACTACTGCAAGTATGCTGCCAAGATTTGTCTTTGCAGTATTTAGCCATCTCTGGACTTCATCTGGATTCTTGAGATTTACTATATGAGAGTGGAATTTTTCGCTAATGTATTCTTGTAATTCTTTTGGAGTTGATTCAGAGATAAAGCATGCAACTTTGCCCCCGTTTTTTGTAACGTGTTGTGCCAGATATTCTACTCGCTCTGCATCTGATTTTTCAGTAGCATCTATTGTAAATACAATTGATCTTCCAGTAAAGTCTGGTTGGTGTACACCTGGCGTGGTGGTGCCAATGTATGGCTTGACTGGATAAAACACCCTGTCTCCTGGAATTATCTTGCCGTTTAGAATTTTTGCAATTTGGTCATCACATAAATTCAAAACTGATTCTGCAACTTGTCCTTGTGCCAAGAATTGTTGATCTGCAATCATGTGTGATGTGTTGTTTTGCACTTTTTCTGCAATGCTTTGAATTTTATTTAATAGATTTCCAAGAGTAACAGTTAGTTTTGTAGTATCTTTTCCATTCTCTTTTGATAATTTTTGTGCTGCTTTTGCAATTCCATCTTTTATGATATTTTGTTCTTCACCTAATAATGGTAATAGTTCCTTGTTTGCAGCATCGACTTGAACTGGTGTCAAGTCTTCAAAACCGCTTACTCGTAAAAATTCTGCTGCAGCCTTTGGATAAACTGTCTTGTAAATTCTATCTGAATGAACTGGACCTGGATTTGTTCCAATTGATATAATTTTTTTATCTGTTAATTCCCAAGACATTGCTTCTACTAGCCTGTTTTTTGCACCCTGTGATGCAGTATATGGGCTTCTAAACCTGTATGGTCTTTGTTCAAGTGGTCTTTCTTCTGTGAAAAATGTTGAAATTGTGACAATCTTTCCATTTTCTTTCATTACTTTTAGTGCTTGAACTGAACCCCAAAATGTTCCAGTCAAGTGAATGTCAACTGTACTTTTGAACTCGTCTAGTGGTGCATTTGCAAAACAAGTAACAGGTCCTGAAACACCTGCATTATTAATTATGTAATCTACTATGATGTTTTCTTTTTTTAGCGTATCAAACATATCATTAATTCCAACTTCATCGCTTACATCAACACCAGAGAAAATTCTTACAAATGCACCACTATTTACTTTGGAAATTATTTCTTTTAGCATTACTGATGTTTCTTCTAAGGGCTCTTTTCTTCTACCTAGGATAATTACACTGGCACCGTTTTCGATAAATTTTTTAGCAATTGCTTGCCCTATTCCAGTTCCACTACCTGTCACTAGAGCAACTTTGCCCTGAAATTTTAGCATAAACATACTTACAAAACTTTTGTATTATTTAATTGGATTGTTCAGGAGCGTTTCGGAGAATCTCAAACCCCTCAAAAACCAATCTCTGATATGTCGGGCAATGATGAGAATACGATATTTGATCTTAAAAGCAAAAATCAAGTTCATACTTCTATGTATCTTGAAAGAATAGCAAGACCGATAACAGAAAATCAACAAATTTCTCAAGAATCATGTCTGGATGTCTTTGAAGATTATGTTACAAACAAAATAACTAGGCAATCTTACAGAAAAGGATTATTTCGATTCATGAGATATTTCAGACTGACAAAATCTAGTTATCTCTTGGAGTGTCCTGAGGATGAATTAGCCACCATGCTAAAGCAGTACATCAGGCATCTAAAAGAAAGATGTGAGAAAGGAGAGATCAAAGTCAATGTTATCAAAAACTATCTCTTTGGTGTCAAGTTCTTTTTGGATTATAATGACCGTTTACTAAACTTTAAAAAAATATTCAAAATGATCCCAGAACGAACTTCATTATCTGGTCAAAAAGCATATGCTATTGAAGAAATCAGAGAGTTAGTTAACACACAAAAAAATGTAAGAAACAAACTAACTTTTCTCTTAATGGCAAGTACTGGTATTAGAACTGGTGCTATTCCAATCATGAAACTAAAACATATAGAAAAAATTGAGAATTGTTACTGGGTTAGAATCTATCCAGACTCTAAAGATGAATACATTGGATACATGACTCCAGAATGTGGCAGAACTTATGAGCGGTATCTGCAACAACGTAAAAACAATGATGAAGTTTTGACAGGTGAATCCCCGTTGATATTGGCTGATCATAAAGAAGGTAAAATTCAGGCAATCACAAAACAAGGACTCTATCAACTAGTAACAAGACAAATCAATAATCTGGGATTTAGGGGAGATAAAGTTGGCAACAGATATGAAAAAATGGCATCACATGGATTTAGAAAGTTTTTTGCAACACAAATCAAAAAAAGCCAATTAATTAGCTATTCTACATCTGAAAGACTCTTAGGCCATGCCACAAACATGGACATTAACTACTATAGACCTGAGTATGAATAACTATTTCAGGAATTTAAAAAAATAATTCCACTGATAACAATAGATGTGCTACATCTCAAAGACATTGAAATTCAAACTCTAATGCAAGAAAAGACCGAGCTAGAAAAAGAACGTAAAATCAAACAAGCATTAGAGGACAAGGTGGCAAGACAGGAACAAGTATTGGCAAGAGTCTTAAATCGATTAAAGGAATTAGAAGGAAACTAGATTATCTCTCTCAGAGGGTATACGGTATTGCATGTAGTATGATTATGTATGAGGAAGTCAAATTATTCCTAAAATCCATATTTTTTTGATTAAGTGTGATGTCTGAGTGAGAGAGAATTTACGTGCATCTAATCTTTTATGAATAACTTTGATATGTTCTGAAAATTGCTGTCTTTAAGTCGATTTAGGTCTTTTAGATTGTCTTTTATTATCTTATTTACTATGTCATTTGAAGCAATTAATTTTTGAATTTTTTTATCTATTTTTAATCTCCATTTGAAAAATCCAGACATTTCTGTTAACCATTCTTGTTCATCTTCCTCATCTAACTCTTCTGGAAACTCGTCAACTTCCACCAACCATTTATGTAACGGGTTGGTAAAAGATAATATTTTTCCGTGAATCCTTGTATCTAAAGAAAATGAGTGGAAATCAAACCAAATCAAAAAATCAAATTATACTCATAATAAGTGGTCTTGTAGCTATTATGGGTATTGCCAGTTTGTACAATACTCTGACTTCTGAAAACGAATCAGACAATAAAATTTCAGTTATATCTCCAAACACAAGTATTGTTAGTAATCAAGAAGCAAAACAACCATCCAAAACAGAACCGTCCTCAGATCCTGAAGTAGATGAGATTTTCAGCAAAATGATCCTATTGATGCAGTGGAAATTCATAACTGACACATCTAATGAACTATCAGATCTTTCTGATGATTTACGAACAAAAAAATTTGATGCGGGTAAAGAAAAACTGAAATATTTTTCCAGTGAGTATGATAGACATAAATCTAATTTACAAACATTGGATATTATAGAAAAATATGAGCCTGTAAGAAATAAGATGATACAATATGTTGAACTTATCCAAGATACGTTAGAACAGATGTCTGTTTGGATACAAAATGATGATTCAGAAGCAATGACTGAGGCAACTAACTCTTTGATTAAAGCAAAAAATATAGAAAACGAAATTAGTACAATAATCAAAGTTTGGTAAACATTAGATTCTAAATTCTATTCCTAAATCCTTAAGTTGATACAACATATGTTTTTAATAACATGAAAATCATATGGAGAATCACCAAACAAGATATTATTGACGCCAATCAAAAAATAATTGCTCAAAAAGTTGATCCACTTGATGTTTTTTGTGTTAGGCGTGATGTCTTAGATGATGTTTTTGATATGTTTGACAAATTTAAAACATCTAATGATTCACAAGAATTGCTCAAAAAAGGGGCTCACCTTATGGCGTATATTGCATGGGCTCAGCCATTTTGTGCTGGTAATAAAAGAACTGGAATTCTCATTACAGCCAATTTCTTTCATCATAATGGGATAGATTTGGACATACCCGAAGATGGTAAAGAGTTGAGAAAGTTACTCTATGAGATTCAAGATGATAGGTCAGGCTTAAACGAGGCTGTAATGGAAAGGATCATTTTTTATATTTCAAAGGTAATGATATAGTATGAGCCAAGAAGACAATATCTTTCAGGATAAGTATTTAGAAAAACACTCTAGATTATTCTATAAACTTGGTAAGGAAATCTACGATTTTTAGAATGATAGAAGTTCATTTAGTTTGATTTTTGACAAAATAATTCTGAATTAAATTCTAATCTCTTCTTTGAAACTTTATTAGATTAATCATATCTATTAAAAAATATGAATCCTGTCAATCAAGGGGATAAGGATTCTACGATAAGCACTGGATTTAATTGGATTGT
>Ga0209541_10011446_pt1 | contig 13889 bp, 12 predicted proteins | sample RifCSPlowO2_01_FD_184027 | JGI IMG/M metagenome (GOLD analysis project Ga0209541, IMG submission 184027) | Groundwater microbial communities from Rifle, Colorado - Rifle CSP2_plank lowO2_0.1 (SPAdes) (version 2) | ecosystem: Environmental > Aquatic > Deep subsurface > Groundwater | place... | reverse complement strand
TGCTTGGCGGTCTTGTATTAATAAAACTGGACCCTTTATTTCAAAGGGTCCAGGGTGAGAAATAAAATAGTAAAATCACCAAGGTTTAAAAAACCTTAGCGTTTAACCAATCCCAGGCTTCTTGTTTCAGCCAGCCACTGTATCGTTGATCGTTTTTAATCCGAACAACAAATACAGAGTCATTTTGATCGATAGCCGGGGTTAACCTTGCCCAAACTTGCTGGGGAGAAAGTGTAGTGTCAACTACCCAGACAGAATCCAAGTAATGCCACCAAGTTCCAAGGTTTTTTATTTCCTCGTAAAGCTTAGTGTAATCTTTACCTGGTCTATTAAGATCGTAGGTGATAAGAATCATTGACTTTAATTTGCAATTATCCGACGCTCATGATACTCTAAAGTTGAAGGCTTTCAGAGGTAGAATGTTTCGACCGAAGTCTCACCATCTTAAACACGTATTACAGGAGCGGCTCGAAGGGCCGTTTTATTTTTGACCCAGTTGTATTCTACCAGATGATGAGTTACAATTACAACGTGATTAAAAATAACTTTTGTTCTTGCAGAGAACATTTGTAACTAAAAGTTACAAGTTACTAACAATTGACCCACTACATGAAGAAAGTAAAAAAGGGTAAAATAAAAGAGAAGCCCGAGGATCAAATTAGAAAATCTATTGGTAAAAAAATAAAACAGGGCAGAGAGGATAGGCAACAAAGTGCAGAGCGAATTGCAAAAAAGTTAGGTCTTAGCCGAGTAGCTCTCACTCACATAGAAAACGGAAGAAATAATGCCAGTGCGTTACATCTGTGGAAGTTGGCATGTGTATTTGGGTGCGAAGTTTCAGATTTTTTTCCGCCCATACCAAAGGGATTTGCTGTCACAGATATAGATTATAAAAAAATTGCAAAAGAGGATGAACGAGCCGTGGATTGGGCAAAAGAGTTATTTTCAGATGAATTCAATAATCTAACCCATGAATAAAGAACAAATAGAAAATTTAGTAGAAAAAATTCACTCTGATCTTAAACTCACAGAAATACCTATACCTATTAAAGAAGTGATTTCTAATAAAGGAATAAGAATTAAGATGGCACCCAGTAAGGAGTTTTCAGGAATTTTACTAAGGAAGGGAGAGGGGGCACTAATCGGGGTTAATAGCACCGAGTCTCCATTAAGGCAGAGATTTACTCTCGCTCATGAATTGGGTCATTTTTTGCTGCATAAAAACAAAGATGCTTTTGTGGATGATGTAAATTATCGTAATAACGATGTGGGAGTAGTTGGAGACGATAAAGAACAGGAAGCAAATGCGTTCGCCGCCGCATTTTTAGTCCCAAGAAAACTTCTAAGGGTAGATATAGAAAAAATGGCTCAAAATGGTGTTTCTGAAATTGATATAGGACCGCTTGCAAAGAAATACGAAGTCAGCAAAGAATCAATGAGTTATCGGTTAATAAACTTAGGATTAGCCCAATAATTAGGGTCTAGTCCCAGCAAGCTAAAAGTGATAGGGATCTACTAGAAAGCCTCGTCAGGGGCTTTTTGAGTGGTTTTATGCCAAAATATTGACTAAATTTGAAGGGCGTGGTGGGGTATTGACAAGGTTTTATAATATGCTATAACAGAGCTATCCAGTGAACGGTCCTCGGTTTGCTGGGATGTCTGCGAGACAGGGGTGAGTCTGGGCCTATCCGACAGGGCTTAGACAATAAAAAGCGTCGGCTTCTGGGCTCTGCCTGGGAGAAAAATCAGTTCTTTTAGAGAGAGCGAGAGAGATTGGGGAGGGAGAGCTAGCCATGCAATCCCCAACCCCGCCCGTACAGGTTCTGACTCTGCCTAGCCACGGTAGAGAAGGAACAAAGCCCTATTTTAAAAATGGGGCTTTTTATCGTTTTAAGAAGCCGAACAAGCTTCTTTTTAAGTTCATGAGCGTTGCATTTTTATTATAAAACAGCGATAATTATATAATTACTTTAATCTTTCAATTATGCGAGAAAGCGGCGAAAGCTTTTATAATATAAAAGATATCAGTGAGATCGAAAATCTTCCGGAAGACGAACGGGAAAGAATTATTCAAGAATACCTCCAAACTTTAGAGCTCATTGCTCAAAGAGTTGGAGGTGATTTTGGAATGAAGGTAAAAGTTGGAATGCCTGGAGGAGGCAGTTTTTTTGACCCAGAAAGTGTTTCGATAACCTTTGACCCCTTACACCTAATTGAAGATATAGAAGAGGCGAAATTTGTGGCTGGTCACGAAGGAGCTCATCGGGCTATTACTCCTAATCCAAAGGAAATTGGTTTGTCTGCAGAAAAAACAAGGGAATTATATTCCCAGCTTGGTTTTCCCTACATGCAGAATGTTATCGAGGATGGAGCGATAAACAGTTGGCTTATGAAGCGTTTTCCAGGATTGGAAGAACATACCAAAAAAGTGTATGACAAGCAGTTCGAAAAAGAAAATGCCGTTTTGAGCACCCCAGAAGTACAGGAATTTGCAGCACGACTTGGGTACTGGCCTAAGTTTGCACATTTTGGCTCGGAAGTTCTTCGCGATTGGCACGAAGGAAAATTTAGCGAAAATATTGATCCAGACGTTAATAAGGCCCTCAAAAGAACGATTGACTACGCAAGAAAAAGTATTCAAACTATTCCCGATCCGGAAAAAATGGATAAGCGAGAGATTGTTCAAACTGGCAAGAAGCGTTTTGATACGAATACTGATTATGTGTGGCCGGAAGTGAAAAAACTGGTTCAAATGGACTTGGAAACTGAAGCGCAGCGGCAAATGCTTAACGAATTTGATGACAAACAGAAAGAGCTTGAGCAGAAAGAACAAGAAATGCAGCAAGCTCAAGAGCAAGGAAATCAACAAAAACAAGAAGAGTTTCAAAAAGAAATTGATAATCTAAAAAAGGAATTGGACCCTTTTGAATCTTTACCTGAAGATGTTAAAAAAGAGCTGGAAGAAAAAATAGATCAAGCCCTTAAGGAAATAGAAGAATTGGAAAAGAAGAAACAAGAAGCTACAGAAAAACCTCAAGGGGAAATTTCTGGCCAAGAGACGGGAGAGCAGGAAGGTGAAGAAAAAGAAGTAGAAGGAAAACCATTTCCAAAAGACAAGCTTTCAGAAAAAGCCCAGAAGCTCATCGAAAAAATGTTCGAAAAATTAGCTAGAAAGAAAAAGCAAGAACTATTAGAAAACGCTCAAAAAGAATTGGAGGCGTTTGAAGATGAGATCAATAAGCAAATGCAGAGTAAGTTGAAAGTTAACCCTGAAAGTCATACAGAGCAGGAAGAACGAGAGAAGCAAGAAGAAGAGCACCAACAGCAGGTCAAAGAGCAAGAACAGGAAAAGCAAAGAATTGAAAAACAACTTGAGGAAGAGCGAAAAAAATCAATGACCGGCTATGAACGGGCAAGATCCGAGGTGGTTGGCTCGATAGATGATTTTTATTATCATCTAAGGAGAATATTTAAACCTGAAGAATATGGAGGAGAGGAGGCAGGTTTTCAAAGCGGACAGAAACTGGATATCACTAGGGCAATGCAGGCCAATAAAGATATTCAGCAAAAACATAAATTATTTATTCGAGAAACAGCTCCGGAAAAGAAAAGTTATAGATTCTGGTCTTTATTAGATGTTTCTGGCTCCATGGCTGGTGAAAAGCAACAGGAAACCGAGAAGGGATTCATTATTGCTGGGGAGGCCTTAGACAGGACAGAAGACTTAAATTCTGATACTATTGATATAAAACAAGGCATTACTGCTTTCCATGGAAGGATTTTTCCATACAAAGGCCTCGATGAAAGGTTTACCAAGAAAACTGAAGATAATCTTTCGAGTATGGAAAAGCGTGTGCAGGATCGTGATGCTAATACTAACACGTACGAGGCAACCGTATTTGCGCTCGAAAATTTGAAACAGAATCTTGGCGAAACGGGGAACTTTGTACTGACCTTTTCTGATGGAGAGCCAAATCCGGACGTAAGAGATGAACTGACAGAATTACTGAAAGAGGGAAAAGAAGAGAGACGAAAGCAGAAAATAAAAGTTGGGTTAATTTGGCTTGGAGAGTCAGAAGATCAAGAACAATTAGATGGGTTGGTTAAAGAATACGGTTACGACTTTGGCCTTGTCATGTCTGCGGTGAAGCCCACAGAAGAAGAGAAAGCGAGAGGCAAAAAAGATTTTAGCACCGCATTAGCAGAGCTTATGGAAGATCTTGTTGAGAATCCCGATAAATACTAAAAATTTATGGCAGAAAAACCAAAACCAGAGGGCAAAGAAGAAATGGTCAGCCTGACCACGAACGATATGGCTGATCATATTTCAAACAATCCTGATTTGCAGGAAGAGCTTTTTGGCAAGCTTTTAAATGAAAAAGAAAAACAGCAGCTGAAAAATAAGATTACCGGAAAAATTGCATCGAAAGTTACAGAACACATGGGTTTGAGGCCCGCGCGCCTTGAAGAGCTTATGCCATCGGAACCTTTTACTAAAGAGCAAATTGAAGATATGGAGAGAGCAGAGGAGTTATCTGCCCTAGAAAAAAAGACAAAAGCGTTAGATATTGTTACAAAAATTAACGAGTTAAAAACTGCCGCTGAAACTAAACAAGATTATCAAGAGCTTACTAAACTCTATCAGCAACTAGAAAAGATATATGAAGGGAAAGAGGGGCAAGAGTTAGAGCCGTGGCTCGCCGAACAATATGAAAAGCAGATTGATATTCTAAGAGATGCATGTGGTTTTGAGTTAGAATCAGGTGAAGTTGGCATCACGGGGATAGATGGCAAGGATTACCCTGTGCCAACTCAAGAGGAAATCGCGGTTTTGGTAGCAGAAAATAAGGAGCTCATAGAGAAAAAGAAAGAGCAAGGGTTCACAAAATTACTGCTCGTTCCTTTTGGGATGAAGTTAGAATATTTAATTCATGCCTACCAAGATGTGATTACTAGGCATAAAGAAACTAATAAACTTTTTGCAGCCAAAAAAGATGCTAGCGACCAAAATGAGAAATTAGTACCCTTAGAACTTGACGAAAGTAAACCAGTTTGGGTTTGGGATCAGTATGGCGATGCTGATGTTAATGGTAAATTAGTTTATCATCCTGAAAAATTTGATAAAAAAGATCATCAAGGAAAAACCAAAGGAGAATTACTGCAGCAAGGGGGCGGATGGAGTATTCTTCTGATTGAGGATATGCCCAATATTCCAGAAACAGATCCTAAAACGGTAGGAGGAAGGACTCAAATAGACACTAAGGGATCAGCCATGGAGCAATTCTTAAGCGGTAAAAAAGTTCCCACTCCTAAAGAATATCTTCAATTCATAGAACAGGAAACCGTATATTCCGATGAACAGGGTATGACTCCAGAGGACCAACTTATGTATGCGATAACTCACTTGGAAGAAACTGATCAAGTCATAGATGATTATCAAGGAAACGGAAAAATCTCTTATCAGATTGGCGCCTATTTCCCTTCGTCCGGCCATGTGCCGCTCGCGTACTGTTACCGGGACTATCGCCAGGCCTACCTGAACAGGTACGACGTTGACAATCGCAATGACAATTGCGGTGTCCGTTCCGCGGTGAGGATTAAAAAATCTTGAGATTTAGGCTTTAACTTTTTCTTACGTCTTACTTTTAAACTTTAAGTTTTTGTAAAAGTATATTATAATCAAATAACTATGAAGATAAAGATTACTGATAAAGATAAAAAGCCAAGAAAAATGACGACTAAAACAAGCCAGGAAAAATCTGACGTAGTTGTTTTTTTTGAAGCGCTGGAGAAGAATACATCCTTTGACTCACGGGAACCGAATAAAATTCTAGCTGATTCTGGATTAATAATTCTAAAGAAAAGTAACAGTGTCGCTGTGGGAAATGTTTTAGGTGCTTTGCCAAGAGGAAAAGCAGTGGCTATGAAACTTGATAACCAATACTTTGCGGATGATTTTTTTAAAAAGTTAGTCATGGCAAATAGAGAGGGGCAGTGGCTCATTGTTGAATGTTCATCTGACCCTGCTCCGGCTGTTATTCAAACTTTAAAACAAATAAGCAGAGATAACGAATTTAGCATTTCTCACTTTGAGGGCAAAGAGTTGTTTTCTATGAAAATGAATCCTATAAGCAGGGTTGTATTTTTAATTGAAGACAGTGTTTTAGAAAAAGACATAACCTATCCTTATTTCACAAACCTTTTTGGGCCAGTTTTGAGAGTTAAGTAAGAAAATATATGCCAGAAAATTTAAGATTTCAATCAGAAGATGAAATAAAAGAGCAGGAGACCCTTGAACACCTTAAAGAGGAGGGTGGTATTTACTTTCACCAGGAAACCAATCCAGAAAATGGGGAAACCAATAATTTTGTAAATATTCTCGGCATTGAAGTTGAGACATATGCTTCGGAGGAAGACATTGAATCTATCAAAAAAGAGATGATCCTTTCTCCAGTAGACCAAGACTTATTAAGGACTATTGCTCAGTGCTACAAGTTACGTCAGCCACTTTTATTTGAAGGAGATCCGGGTGCCGGAAAAACCTTTTTAATAGAGAAACTCACCAAGTTAGTTCATGGGAAAGATGCTCCGGTATTAGAATTAGTAGGAACCCCAAGAACATCTGAATTAGAAATTCTGGGCCATTGGGCTCCAAAAGGGCTTAAGGAAAAGGAAAGCCAGGAATATAAAGAGATTCTAAAAGATGTCATGGGCAAGGGCGAGCTTGCGGAGTTTCAAAAGCATTTAAATGAAGAGCTGGAAAAACTGAATGCTGATTTTTCTGATGGGAAAATTAACCAAGAAGAATTCCAAGCTGGTTTTGGTGAAATTTCCCAAAAGTATGTTGAGGAATCAAGAAAGATTTTACTAGAAGCTTCTCAAATGGCTAAGTTTTTAAAACCTGAAGCTGAATGGGAATTTAAACAAGGAGCTTTATTGCAGGCCTATGCAGGCAAGGAAGGGAAGGGGTATCCATTGATTGTTGATGAATTTAACATAATTCCTTCCAATTATCAGCAGATATTTTTACAAATCAGCGGAAGGGAAGGTGGAATGTCAGACGCTATAAATTTTTGGGGTAACAGTGGAAAGACGAGCTATAAGCGCGGAAAAGATGCTTGGATTGCTTTTGCCAGCAACTTTCCTGAAAAAACTCCCGGCCGAAGCGAGGTTGTAGCCCCTATGACCGATAGGTTGGTATGGAAAGTTATCCCTACCGAGGATGTCACTAAGAAGAAAGGGGCAATTAAAAAGACTGCTGGAGGCAGACTTACTAAAAGAACCGCAGAGGTCAGCACCTTTGCCGAAACTGAAATTCCTGTTGAAAATAATGTTGAATGGGACAAAGTTTTAGACGAGCAATTGGGAGAACAAATAGCCGACATTGTTGATTTATTGGACACGGAATTTGTAAAATCCTATGAGCAGGTTGGCGATACGCTTAACATTAAGGGCGAACAGAGAAGAAGGAACCAGTCAATGGAATTTTCGGGAAGAAATCCTTTACGACTTTATTCTTACCTCGATAATTTTCAGGTAAGAGATAAAAAAACCGGTTTTGTAGATTTTGCAGCAACCTTATTGAATGCGTTTGAAATGTATTACGTAAGCCGCCTTGCCAATGAAGCTACGCGAAAAAAGATGGATGCCTTATTTCATCAAATCATGGAAGGGGATACGGGTAAAGCTAAATTCGAAGGGCAGGCCAGAACTAGGAAAGAAATTTTAGCCATTTTATCAGAACGAGCCTCTTTGACTCCAGAGGTAGCGGAGCAAATGGAAGAGCAGTCTAAAGGAGCGCAGGAAAGAGAGATTCTTCAGGCTCGTCACGTCGCTGAGGATGCCGAGGAAAAACTATTGGATAATCCTAATATTCCAGAAGAGCTAAAAAGAATGCTCAGAGGAGAAAAGTAGAACGAAAGAAGCCCTGTATTATTTAAAACAGGGCTTTAGCCTCACCCAAGAAGGGTAAGGGTGGGTTTTCTCTAGTTCGTGGCTAGAACCAGAAAAAACCCTTGTTCGGACGGGACTCCAGGAAGCGTGGCTAGCCTCCCTTTGTCCAACTCTCCTTTTTTAAAGAACTTTAAGGCCGTTATAGCATATTACAAATCATTGTCAAGCCCCAAATAGCAAAAAATGTCAAATAGGCAATTTAAGCCATTTTCATAAAAATAACTATGCCAGAGCCAGGTGAACAACCAAAAGACCAGGTGTCAGAAGAAGCTTTGGAGGTGGAAGAAGTTTTAGAAGCTGAACCCTACGAACCCATTATGGATGGGATTGTTTTTACTGAAGTTAAAAAGAAAAAAGGCGGTGTAGAATACAGAAGCAGTGACCCGACTAGGAAGATTATTATGCTCTCTGAATCTTCAGAAAAACCAAAGCCCAATAGGCCATATAAAGTTAAAATTATAGAAGATACCGATCCTGGCGATCCGAATAAAGGAAAGCTGATTGGTGAAATTTATTATGAATCACGGGATGAAAAGGCTAAACAGTTTATTGAGGAAATTAACGCGTTAAAACAAGCTGCTAAAACCAAAGAAGACTATCAGCAATTAGCTAATCTTTATCAACACCTTGAGGGGCTTTATGAATCAAAGGAAGGAGGGAAAGAGCTAGAAGCATCATTTGCCATGCAGTATGACAAGCAGGTAGAAATTTTTTATAAGCTTAAAATACTGGTCAGGAATTTAGATTATGATGTAGATAAGGAATCAATGAGTCCGGGGTCAATTGATGCAATAGATGGAAATGAGTATAAATTTCCTTCAAAGCTAGAGCTGGCGGAATTGATAGAACAAAACAAAGAATTAATAGAAAAGAAAAAGGAACAAGGATTTACCAAGTTGCTTGTAGTGCCTTTTGGAATGAAACTGGACGAGTTAGCAAAAAAGTATGGAGAGCTTATTATAGAACATTTTAAAAATGGAAACTTGCACGATTCTGAAGGAAAGAAAATTGAAAACTTACGCAAACAAGGTGAGGGTGATGGTCCTACTAGTGATGCAACTAAAAATAGCGAATATTATCCGCTCTGGAAATGGGACAAATATACTAATGCCGATGAATCGGGTGGCCTCGTTTACTACCCTGAAAAGTTTGATAAAAATAACCACCAAGGGAAAACCAAGGCAGAGGCGATAAAAGAACAAGGCGGTTGGAATATTATCTTAATTGAAGATATGCCCGATATTCCTCGCCAAGGAAAAGGCAAAACAGTGGGCGATAGGAAGCAATTGGAAGCCAGATCCACTCCAAAAGAATACTTGCAAACTTTGGCTACTGATCCAGTGTATCAACATGAATCTGGCATGACGCCCGAAGACCAGCTCATGTACGCCATTACCTACTTAGAAGAAAATCAGAAAATCATGGATGACTATCAGGGCAAAGGGTCGGTTTCTTATCAGATCGGCGCCTATTTCCCTTCGTCCGACGATGTGCCGCACGCGTACTGGTACCGGGGCCATCGCCAGGCCTACCTGAGCGGGAGCGGCGTTGACGATCGCCATGGCGGTTGCGGTGTCCGTTCCGCGGTGAGGATTAAGAAATCTTAATATTTGATCTTTTGATTCTCTTTTTGCTTTATCTTTAAACTTTCGTTCGACGGCGAATAAACCCATCTTGGGATGGGCTGCCGTCAAATCGTTTGCCAATTAAAAACGAGAATATATTGCTGATGCAATAAAAATCGTAAGGCAATGATTTACACATAACTATAGATCCTCACGTGTGAGTAATGCTTGCCCCAAGAGTGGGGTGAAAGAACTGACCTGCTATTCACTTAGCAGGTCGCGACTGCAAAAGGTGTAGATGCGTCTGTGCCTTTTGAGAGATAAGCATTATCACCAGCCTTCGTCCGACAATGTGCCGAACGCGTACTGGAACCGGGACAATCGCCAGGCCAACCTGAACAGGAACGACGTTGACAATCGCAATGACAATTGCGGTGTCCGTTCCGCGATGAGGGTCTATGAGTTAACTGATTTTAGCCAACCGCCAAGCATCCGGCCCGTTTCGGCAAGTTTTGCCTGGATTTGGAAAATTTTGGTTTCATTGGCAAGATTGAGCTCTAAAAATAGGCGTAACTTTAAGGTGGAAATTTCGATGTGGCTGGAGGCTTTAATTAAGTAAGTAGCCTTTAAATGCTTAGAGGCATTTTTTGCCATAACAAGTTCCTGCAAAAGCGACAAAATACTATTTTCTAGACTTTGGCCAAGCGAATAACGCCATCTCTTTTCTAAGTGATTGGTTATATCAACAACGCCTTTATATGTCTCATATGTTCTATTAATTATGGGCAGCTCATCCATAGATTTAAGTTTATCTAACCTTTGGAGAAGTTGGTTTGCATTCAAAAGAGGCAAAAAATCAACCCAAGAATTAGAAAGATTTAATTATTATCTAGAAGAAAACCTATATTCCCTGCACCAAGACTTAAATGTTGGCACCTACAAGCACCAGCCATACAAGAAGTTTATCGCAGTTGATAATAAGCGCAGGGAAATTTTGGTTGCCAGTATCAGGGATCGGGTGGTGCATCGGTTGATGTATCAATACCTGGTAGATATATATGACCAGACTTTTATCTTTGATGTCTGGTCTTGCCGTAAAGAAAAAGGCTTAACGGGGGCCATCGAGCGTACGCAAGATTTTTTAAATAAATATCCAAGGTTTTTTGTTTGGCGATCTGATGTGAAGAAATTTTTTGATAACATTAATCATCGGCGTTTATTGGATATTATTTCTTTAAGAGTATCCGATAAGAAAGCAGTTGACCTTTTAAAGGAGATTATTAAGACCTACGCCCAGGCTGGTTCGGTAGGGAAAGGAATTCCCATTGGAAATCTGACCAGCCAGATATTTGCTAACATTTACTTGAATGAATTAGATAGATTTATTAAACATTTGATAAAGCCAATAGCTTATCTTAGATATGGAGATGATTTTATTATTATTTCAGAGAACGTAGAAAAATTGAAAGAGATCAGAGAGGCAACAATTCGTTTTCTGGAAGACGACTTATTTTTAAAAATAAATGGCAAGAGTGATATTATCGTAAAAGCAAAATGGGGTTTAAAGTTTTTAGGAGTAAAAGTATTTCCGAAGGGCAGGCGGCTGAATAACAGGAATTTGCAGAGAATACATGATCGCATATCTTTGAAAAATGTTTCAAGCTACGCTGGATTGCTGAAGAAACATAGCAATACTAGAAAGATTAAATATTTTAACTGGCTATTGTTGGAGAAATTTTTTAACGATGTTAATTGAATCTGGAAATAATAAACGCAAAAAGCCCGCCACAGGTAGTGGCCAAGGCCACTCGCACAGGTTTCCCTGTACGGCAGAAGATGCGACCCCATGACGGGTTCTTTATGCATCTTCTGACTGTTGACCATGCTTTTAAAATTTATTTTAAAAGTTTAGGTCTCCCTATTAAATTGTAAGTTCATTTTACATTAAGGAGGGGTATTTTTCCAGCAGCAAAATTAAAAATATTTTAGTAATCTTGTTTGAGAAAAAAAGAAAGTATTGACTTTTAGATAAATGTAGTTTATATTTTAGAGGGTCATTGCACAACTTAAAGCCTACATTTCAAGGAGAATGTGATGGAGAAAGAGGATCTGGGGTTTTTCTCGTCATGGAGTGATGTTTTTTCAAAGGCTCGCGAGTTATTTGATCAAGGAAAGGTGGAATCTGTTGCCACTGTTTCGCTTGATGAATACAAGCGAGGGCAGTATGTTGCATCGCCACTCAGGGGAATGGGATTCTCAGAAGAGGAATCTCTTGAGAACCTGAGCCAGCTTGCACCCATGCTCTACCAAGGAAACGAACAGTTTCACCTGTCGCTCAGAAAGACGCCATGTTTCCACCCAGATTATCCTGAGGGAGAAATCTGGATGTTGGTGATCGTCTACCTGAAGGCAGGTGAAACCATCAACGGGTAGCTCGGGTGATTCTGCTACTCGTTGTTATAAATCACCAAGCGGTGAGGTTAATACCAAACCGCTTTTTCATTTGCTTCAAAATTTTAGGCAATGTCATTTATTAAAAAACAGCTTTCAAAAATAAAAGCTGTTTTTGATTGTGAATTTCTTGTGAATTGCGCGGGGATAATAAAAGATTGATTTTCGGAATTAATTGTTTTTTAATGAATGTGCATTTTATTAACTCGTGTTTGAGCCACAAAAAGCCCACCACGAGTAGAGGCCGAAGCCTCTCACATAGGTTTCCCTATATGGCGAGTTAAGCAGACCCCGTGATGGGTTCTTTATGCTTAACTCGCCTTTTTTTGCCATGCCTTAAAATTCAGCTTTAAGGGTTAGGCCCCATTATTAAGTTGTGGTTTTATTGTATAGAATTTTTCTCATTAATTCAACTTAATCGCCTTGACAAGGCAACCCCATGCGTTAAGATTGTCCCCACATAAAAATAAAATTAATATACCATTGTCCCGAAAGGGTCTTGCCAACTTGGCAACGAGCGACCAATGGTGTATAGTAGTCCCTACGTCTAACTTAACTTTTAGTTGAGTTAGAAACGGCACAACTATGCCATCGGTCGCTCGATGGCATTTTGTGTCTATGAGAATCAAAGAACATTTTAGTGCCTTTCTTGCCTACAAGAAGGCAGAAGGACTTAGTGATCATACTATTAGAGAGCATACGAGGTTTGGAAGGTACCCATTTTTTAGACAGTTAGTATGTTCGCGGTATTTTGAAAATTTACGATTTTTTTAATTTTTAAAACTTCAGTAGCAGTTTGGTATCTGGCGGCAAACGTGACGGGGGCGCATCGCAGGGCCGTATGAATCCGCCGGTGATTGTAGTAGTGAATTTGCAGAGCGATAGCTTCAATGAGCTCGCCAAGGTTAGCGTAGCATTCCGGATGGCCCAATTCAAGTTTAAACTGTGAGTAGAATGATTCCTGGTATCCGTTTTCCCAGGGACTGCCTTTCTTTGACATTGATGGGGTAATTCCAGCTGCGGTTAAAAGACTTTGATATTTGGCGCTTCGATACTCCGACCCTTGGTCTGAGTGGCCAAATTCGGGAGCTTGGTGATTTTCTAGGGCATTGGTCATGGCTTGGCAGACCAAGTTGGCATCGTGGCGAACACTCACCGCAAAGCCCACAATTTCCCGAGTGAAAATGTCTTCCACGGTGGCCAGATAGACAAATCTTCCCAAGAACCAAAGATAGGTGAAATCATACACCCACACCATGCCCGGAGCTTCAATGAGCATTCCTTTTACCAAATTAGGAATGGTCATTGGGGCTTGGCCTTGGTCGCTGGGTTTTAACGGTGGCTTGCGGCTGCGCTTAGGTTTGAGGCCAAACAATTTCATCACCCGGCGTATCCGTTTTTTGTTCATTGAAAGTGCGTCGGCAACTCGCTTGTGTCCGTAGCCTTTGTTGTTTTCCATCACGGCTTCAATCTCAAGTTTTAAGAGCAAGTCTTTTTCTGGCAGTTTGGGTTGGTAATACAGGCTTTGGCGCGAGACCCCCAGCTGCTTTGCCAATGCCACCTTGCTTTTTGGCGGCGCAGTCAGATTAACCTCCATAGCGATTGATGATTTTTTTCCCCAATTTCTGATCTACGATCAGTTTTCCGACAATTTGCAACAAGGCGTCGCGTTCGCGTTTTAATTTTGAGATTTCCAGGGTACTTGAGCCGCCGGTGGTGCTACTGAGCATGCTGTAGATATTTTGTGGCTTGACCCCGTACTCTTTGGCTAAGTCCGGCACCTTTTCACCTTTTTCCTTGATGCGAGACATGATTGTCTGCCGTTGCTCGGCAGTGAGTGATGGATATCCTCGTGGCATGGTTTTTGTTTCAGAATATCATCGAACATACTGAGTGTCTAGTTTTCGGGGTACCGACCAG
>Ga0209541_10011445_pt1 | contig 13889 bp, 16 predicted proteins | sample RifCSPlowO2_01_FD_184027 | JGI IMG/M metagenome (GOLD analysis project Ga0209541, IMG submission 184027) | Groundwater microbial communities from Rifle, Colorado - Rifle CSP2_plank lowO2_0.1 (SPAdes) (version 2) | ecosystem: Environmental > Aquatic > Deep subsurface > Groundwater | place... | reverse complement strand
AGACAGGTTAAGAAACATGAATGATGCTCCTAATGATATTAATGACATGGAAATTAATAATCTTGGAAATAAAGGAATATTAGTTTTAACAAATATAAAACCTGATATCGGAAAAAAGATAAAAGCATAAAACAACTGTTGAAATGTTAAGCCGAAGATTATCTTTTCTTTATACTCTAGCTCTTGCGGTATTTCATAAACCATTTTATTTGCTCCATATTAATCTAGAAGGATGGTAGAATGTTGTAGTTAATCTTCCAGTATCTGAATGCAAAATAGAAGTTCCACCTTTTATAATAGCAAATACCAACAAGAATATCATCAATAGATTAACTAAAATAAAAGAACATATCATAACTAAAATTTTATAATTTTCAAATATCGGAATTTCAATTAACCTGGAACCTGCTAACAATATCAGTGATTGCGGAAATGTAACAAATATCAAGATTAATAAGGAATTGATTATTAATTTTCCATAGTTTTCCAGGAAAGGAATAAAGTTAAAAAATAATCCCAAAGGGAAAAAGATAATTCCTATAGAAACAAGAATGTATCTTAATACCAGAAATATTATTGTTAAAGACAGGGTAATTACATATAGTGTAAATAAGATGAATTCTAAAGCTGTGTTCTCTAGATTATCAGAGGTTAATAAAAAAAAATTCTGGTCTATTAAGTTTAAAGTCCCTGCATTCAATAAAGAACTAATTTCAAGCAATAAAGAATAAAACAGATAAGAAGCCTGAACAAAGAATATTATTAATATTGTATTTTTTATCCATTGCTTGGCTTTTTCTCTTCTATAAATATCATGACCTGAAATAATAAACTGAAAACCTGAATAAAGGAATAACAAACCGTAAAATATCGATATAATATAAACAATTAAACTCCATAATCCGGAAAAGACTTCTATATTAATCGGTTCTGATAGCAGATTCTTTATTTTGTCCAGTAATAACTGCAATGGACTGTTTAATAAATTTAAAACAAAATCAAATATCTTTTCCGGGATACAGGAAGCTAGCTCTGTTAACCCACAATTAGTCATGCTGCCTCTGTAATTCTTTTTTTAGCGAAATCATAAATCAGGAATGCAAATAATGAGAGAAAAGCCAATCTTCCGATTAATGTCCATCTATCTTTTTTCCTAACATAAACTAACATGGATACTTTTTGATCATTAAATTCAGCTGTTATTTTATTATAATTTACATCAGAAATAAATTGTGCATTATTTACAGTTTCTTTTACCTGAGCTCCATAATCTAATCTTACAGTTTTATCTTTAGGCTCTATATTAATATCAATTGCTTCTCCATTATCATAGCTTAATTTATCAGTACTTATCTTTAAATCAAAATCCTCATATTCTAAGTTACAATCTTTAATGTATTCGTTAAAGTGATTTCTTATTATAATTCGGCAGTTAGAGGTATCTTTTACAACTAAATAGAGTTTACCTTTATCATAATAAGGGATTAAATTTCTACTCTCCTTATTATCTTTGATATTAGCTTTTCCTGTTAGTAAATTATCCTCGTCAAGAACAACAGAATAATCATACTTAAATTCCCTGTAAGAAGAATCCTTAAAATTAATATCCAGAGATGTATAGTTACCGGCTTCTATTTCAATAATGCTGGAATCATAATTTTTATCTTTAACTCTAAAATTGATGTTAGGAATTCTGTTATAATAATTAAAATTCTTCTGTTCATCCAATGTTAAATGGTCATTTATAATGTTTCTTGAATAAAAATCACAGCTAGTGCAGTATCTTACACACTTTCTTCTACTAAACTCACAACAATATGTATTAGTTCTATAATGGTCTAGCTCATAATTAGTATCTATTCCTAAACTAATCTTGTAAGTAAAATCTTGATTAACATTGCTAAAAGAAACTAATTTGTCATTACCTATTAAATTATCATTAATAAAAATACTTAATTGTGCACTTTCACTTGTTAATCTATAATCTGTTTTACAATCCCCATCTTGGGTTCCAGAAGGCAATTCTATACTATAATTAAAATCATTTAAGATAGTTACATTTCCATTATCATATAATCTAGAGTTTTCTATTAAACCCGGAGTAATATCTTTAATCTTTATCCAGGCATTCTTTATTATACCCTGATTAATTCCTTCTTTATTTAATATTAGATTATTATTCCAATTAAAGATAAAACTAAAATCCGGCTTATTATTAAAATAAATTAAATTGGCTATTAGAATTTCCTTTTCATTTTTTATTAATCCATGATTGTTCATAATGTATTCACAATTATCTCTATCTTCTTTATCCATAATATTACAGTCTAGAGCATTAGCTATATTAACAAAAGATAAAGCGAAGATCAATGTGAATGCTAGGCAACAAAGAAATTTACCAGATGAGGTGTAGCCCATATTATTGCTAAACCAATTACCACATATGCTGCCATGTTCTTTGCTTTTTCTCTCTTTAGTATATCTGAACCAGAGCTCATGTATGTTATTCCAGCTAACAATAAAAAAATAGCTGCAATTGCTGTCACTGAATATTTTACTAAGTTATAAATCTTCATTACAGGACTTAATATTTCATCAAACTTTGCTTTATCTTCTGGAGTTATCTGCTGTTGCAAGTCAACTGCTAATACTGTCATTGGTAGCATTAACATTATTACCAATATATCAATTAATACCACTAATCTTTTGTTCATTCTTTACTCCTGTTGATTTTCCTTGATTACTTTTTATATAACTCGTCAAATATTTCTGATAAAATATTTGTTTATAAACTTAAACGATATAAAATCATAGATGATATTAAGATTTTGCCAGTACTGAAATTGCCTTATTGTCGTAAATTAGGGTGTTAAAGTTTAGTGTCGTATGCGGATCATAGCAAAACTTAATATATATAGAAATATGTGCATGATATATAAGAGGAAGATTTAATCTCATGAGAGCGGTAATCGAGTTAAAAGACGTGTGGAAAATCTACAGTGCCGGAGAAAATAAGTTTGCTGCACTGAAAGGAATAAACCTAAGTGTCTTTCAGAAAGAATTTCTGGCAATAATGGGACCAAGTGGTTCTGGAAAATCCACTATGCTGAGCTCTGTAGGAGCGCTTGACACTCCAACAAAAGGCATGATTTATTTAGATGGAAAAAATATATTGCATCTGACAGAATCAGAGTTAGCACAGTTAAGAAATAAAAAAATAGGATTTGTATTCCAGGCTTTTAATTTAATAAATAGTCTTACAGCATTGGAAAATGTAGCATTGCCAATGATTTTTAATGGAATAAGCCGAGATGAAAGAATAAAAAGAGCTGGAACTCTATTGGATGAAGTTGGCCTGTCGCATAAAAAGCGAAGTTTTCCGAACCAGTTAAGTGGAGGAGAAAAACAAAGAGTGGCAATTGCACGATCCTTAGCAAATGATCCTGAAGTGATTCTTGCAGATGAGCCAACTGGAAACCTGGATTCAAAAACAGGTGCAGGCATATTGGCACTGCTGAAGAATTTGAACAAGCAGGAAGGAAAAACTTTAATAATAGTTACACACGATAGCAGCATAGCAAAAGAAGCTGACAGAATAGCACATTTGGGAGATGGGTCTTTAATAAGGATAGAACAAAAGAGGTGAAAATGATGGAAAAAGGTAAGTTTGCAGGAAAAATATCTGCAGGAGTATTATCGATATTTATCATATTTATCATTGTAATGAATACTGCAGAAGCAAGAGAAACGAAAAATTCTCCTGATGACTTGTTAAGATTTGATCTGATAAGTTATACACCATCGCCTGTGCAGCCGGATGATGTTTTTGACCTGAAAATAAATGTAAAGAATATAGGGAACAAGCCAGTAAACAATCTTAATATTGCAGTATCTGACAAGTTTCCATTTAAATTAGTGAGCTTACCTGAGAATAATACTTTTTCAAAGATACTACAAAATGAGGAAAGAACAGTCACATTCAGATTAAAGACAAACAAGAACATTGAATCAGGCGCATATAAGATATACTTTTATTATGTTTATGATGAATATGACAAGGTAACTCTGGCAGATACATTTGACATCAATGTTGAAAATTCAGGAAAGACAATTTCTATTTATGAAATAATAACAGAACCAAAAAAAATTATTCCAGGCCAGCCGGCAAAACTTATTATAAACATAAGAAATTCAGAGAGGTCTACATTAAATGACATAAAAGTTAACCTTAACCTTTCCAGCCCTTTTAACTTGCTTTATACCACAAATGAAAGAAGAGTAACTTCTTTGGAAAATGGCGAAACAGCAAGGATAGAATATGACATAATAACAACTGCAGATGCAGAATCAAAACCTTACACTTTTCCTTTGGAGATTGAATATTTTGATGCTGAGGGTGTAAAGTTTTCGAAATCCAACAAAATAGGGTTGATAATTGAGTCGCCTCCAGAATATGAGATAAATATAGAAAACTCTGATCTCGCAGTTTATGGAAAAAGAGCAAAGATAACATTTTCTTTTTCAAATACAGCTCCATCAAACATAAAATTCCTTACAGTGAATCTTTTAGAGACTGATAATTACAGGATAATCTCTCCGTCTGAGAAATACCTTGGAAACATGGAACCTGATGATTTTGAAACAGTTGAGTATGATGTTCTGTTCAGGAATTGCATATTATTCTGTGACAAAAAAGTAATGTTTCCAATTGAACTGAAATTTAAGGATGACTTTAATAACAAACACAATGACATAAGAAATGCCACGATACAGGTGTATACAAACAATGAAGCAAACAATCTTATGGGGAAAAATAATAGCAATGTCAGCTTTGTTCTATACCTGCTGATAGTGATATTTATTTATTTTGCAGTCAAGCATTATAGAAGGGAAAAAGATGTTGCAAAGTCGCTGAAAGAGGCATTTATCTCAACATTAGTGATGATTCTAATGATAATCTCACTGCTTAGATGGAAGAACCTGAAAATTTTACCTAAAAAACTGAAGAATCTCTGGGTAAAGGCTAATGATAAGTGATTTTCTAGCATTATCCTACAATAACCTAAGGCACAGAAAGTTAAGAAGCCTGTTAACAGTTATTGGAATAATAGTAGGCATAGCAGCAATTGTATCATTAATATCATTGTCCCAGGGTCTTGAGAATTCAATAAACCAGCAGTTTGAACAGGTAGGTTCAGATAGAATATTTATCTTTCCAAAAGGACAGGAATTTTCATTCTCGGGCGAAGAAGGTCTGACAATAGATGATGTCAAGGCTATTGAAAAAATACCTGACATAGAATGGCTGAATTCATGGCTTGCAGTTTCTGATGAAGTTACTTTTGGAAAAGATAAAGGGTTCTTGCAGAACATTATTGCATTGCCTGCAAAAGACACAGAAAAAAAACTTACTGATTTCGGAATCAAACTAGAGAAAGGCCGTTATTTCAGTGATGATGAAAAGGGGTCTGTGATGATTGGTTATAGGCTTGCCCATGATTTTTTCAACAGAGAGGTTCTTGTAAACAACAGAATAAAAATAAAAGACAGGGATTTCACTGTTGTCGGTATTATTGATGAGATAGGAAATCAGGAGGATGATTCTACATTATATCTGGCAATGGAAGATGCCAGAGTCTTGTTCAACAAACCAGATGAGGTAAATTTCATAGAAGTCAAGATAAAAAAAGGAATTAATATAAATTCTGCAGCAGATAGAATTGAGAAGGCATTAAAAAGATCAAGAGGAGATGAATTATTTGAAGTGCAGACACCTGAGCAGATATTGAACAATGTCAGATCTGTTCTAAATATCCTTCAAGTGGTTCTTGGTAGCATTGCTGCAATCTCGCTTATTGTAGGAGCAATAGGCATAATGAATTCGATGTTCACATCTGTGCTTGAAAGAACCAAGGATATTGGCATAATGAAATCCATTGGAGCAAAGAATTCTGATATAATGCAGATTTTCCTTATTGAATCAGGACTTATTGGTCTGGCAGGCGGAATAATAGGTGTAATAATAGGATCGACAATAGCTATTGCAATAGGGAAGATTGCTGCTTTAGCTGGCTTTGGTATATTAAAAGTAAGAATAGATTACAAGATAGTCATATTAGGAATAGGATTTGCAGTATCTCTTGCGGTAATATCAGGCCTGATTCCTGCATACAGGGCATCTAAATTAAGACCTGTGGAGGCTCTTAAAGATGTTTAAGGATATCTTCAGCATTAGTCTGAGCTCTATGATGCATAGGAAATTAAGATCATGGCTTACTATAATTGGGATAATAATAGGCATATCTTCAGTAATAATGCTAATCACTATAAGCCAGGGTCTTGAGCTGGCTATAAAAGAGCAGTTTGAGCAGTTTGGTACAAACACAATAAGAGTAACACCAAAAGGGATAAGAGGACCTCCGACAGAAACAGATGTCTTGACAAATAAGGATAAAAACATTGTAGAAAAAGTCAATGGCCTGGAATATGTCTCTCCAGTATTGTTGAAGAATGCTAAAGTCAAGTTTAACAATAAAGAAATACTTGTATTGGTAGCAGGATATCCTTCTGAGAATTCTGATCCAGGATTAGATGACCTTAGCCTTATTCCTGAAAACGGCAGGATATTCAAGAAAGGTGAAACAAAAGTTGCCCTTATTGGAAGTGCAATTTCAGAGGATTCTTTTGGCAAAGAGGTTTCCCTCAAGAACAGCATAACAATAAATGATGAAAAATTTAAGGTCATAGGAATATTTGAAAAAGCTGGAATCCCGAATATTGACAGAGGCATTTATATAACATTAGAAGATGCACGTGAAATATTTAATGAGCAGGAAGGGATCTCAGTAATAACAGCAAAAGTCCAGGAAGGCCTAGATATATCTAAGATAAGAAAAAATATAGAGATAAAACTAGAGAAAGAAAGAAATAACAAAAATTTTGAGGTTTTCATTCCAGAACAGATATTGGAGCAGCTTTCTTCAATTCTGGCAGTTGTGCAATTTTTCTTGGTTGGAATAGCAGCAATTTCTATATTTGTAGGAGCAATAGGCATAATGAATTCGATGTTCACATCTGTGCTTGAAAGAACCAGGGATATTGGCATAATGAAATCCATTGGAGCAAAGAATTCTGATATAATGCAGATTTTCCTTATTGAATCAGGCTTATTCGGTTTAGTGGGAGGAATAATAGGAATTATAACAGGAATTACAGTTTCTTATCTCATTGGATTTATTTCATCACAGTTTGGTTTCACTTTGTTAACTATAAGGATAAATCCTATACTTATAATCCTGACAATAATATTATCTTTCCTTATAGGAATGGTTTCAGGATATGTTCCTGCATACAGGGCATCTAAATTAAAACCTGTTGATGCATTAAGATATGAATAACTTATGCAATTTAGGGAAGTTCTGGAAGAGAATTCTAGTGAGCATTAACGAATCTCTTAATCTGCGTTGCCTGACCTGAATCTAATAAAGACTATGAATGAAAGTTTAGATTAAACGGCTGATGTAGAAAAGTCAGAATTTTAACTAAATTTATGTCAGTTATTCAAATTTTTATAGAAAACCTATTTTAGAAACAAGTGTTTTTAAGAATTTAGTAGAGATTTTCACACGTGCCTGAAAATACAAGATATTTATAAAACAAAAAGATTTACTGTTTTTATGATTGTAGAGAAATCAGTTGGTGAGCTTATAAAAATTATTGAATTAGATGAAACTATTGATTTTAGCTTGCCTTCATTAGAGGGATATTGCTATTCCGGTTCTTCTGTATGGTATTTCACAAAATTTTTTGATGAATATGTAGCAAAAATAATCAGGACAGCAAACATCGAAAAACCAGTTGGATTAATAGCGGCTTTTGATAATTCTGTTATTTATGGTAACAAGCAAAACACAAAACTGCCACTCAAAGTAAAATGTTTCAAAGGAATAAACGGAACTGTAATCCAAATAGAAGATTCTGGAGAAGGTTTTGATTTTAAGGAAACTCAAAGAGGATTTGAAAATGAAGAAAAATATTACCAAAACGGTGGTAAAGGATGGAAACGCTTTAATAGACTGGATGTGTTAGTCTCTTTTGAAGGCAAAGGCAATATTATAAATCTACTATATTTAAACCCAAAATCTTCTTCTAATTAAAAGTTTTTTCTGAATTGAATCCTAATTTATCAGATTAGGCATAGTTTTATGAAATAAAATTTAGACGTTAGTTCTTTAATCTGTACTATGTTCCTTGTCCTGAAAGAAAAAATCTAGAATTGTAAAAAAATTCTGAGAAATCAGTTGAGGATGTCGTAAAAATTAAGTGGAACTTCCGTTAGCCTTATCCAGTAATTTGTTTAGATAAAAAACTGCAAAATCTCTTAATAATAAAGCCTTTCCCATGTGTGGTTGATAATTAGAACAAAAAGCATACCCGATAACCTCTGCGACTCCACTTTTGATATCAATTCTAGCTAGCTCAGACTCTATCCCATATTTTTTCATTTTTTCCGGTTTCATAAACACGACTTCTGAATCACCGAGATTTCTACCAAAACATTCTATTAAATTTTCCTGTAAAACTGATTCTGGGGTGTAAAATCTTCTATTTTCATCACGTTGATTGTACAAAAAAATAGGAATTTTGCAAAAAGACATATTATCTATACGGCCATTACTTTTCCATGCTAGTTCTAGAAATCCTTCATCATCAGGTGACCATTCAAGAATCCAGTCATCATTAAATCTTTCATATCCTTTCACAAGAGAAGGGTCATCGTCATATGCATTTAAGCATTTTAAATGATAATCCATATCCTCATTGAACCATTCTTTTACGGTTTCTCTTGCTTCCGCTATTAGAGATTGGTTAGTTCTTGTAGATACAGGAAGCTGAAGGATTTTTAGGTGAACAGGCACAGTTGCTGTTAAATCATCCAAATCCATTCCATGTTCTCCACGTTCGTGGATAGATTGAATAGGAAGTTCTCTCCTAACTAATTTTTCATCCATAAATAAATAAATAAAGTTAACCTTTAAAAAGATTATTATGATGAACTATTTAGTAGGCATCTGGGAGTGAGTGAACATAAATTACTTGTTATTTGCCTTCACAAAGCTTTTAAATCTAAAAGAATCAGTGAAGATTATTGTATTGGAGGTTGAAAAAAATGAGAGAATTTGTAACAGCAGCTATGAAAAATGACTTTAAAGAAGGCCAAGGCAAGGTTGTTGAGATCAAGGGAAAGAAAATAGCCTTGTTTCTTCATGAAGGAAAATTTTATGCCATAGATAATGCATGCAAGCATATGGGCGGACCTTTAGGAGAAGGTGAGCTGGAAAATGAAAATATTGTTTGTCCATGGCATGGATGGAAGTTCAGCATAAAAACTGGCGTGAGCCCTGTCAATCCAACTGTGAAAGTTGAAATCTATAATGTCAAGATTGAGGACAATGAAATCAAGATTGAAGTGTAGTTTAGATGTCTAGCTAATTCATCCTCATTTAAAATTATCTATTGCTTTCTCTTTTGTAGCATAATAATGTTTATATATACTATAAATAATATAAGATTATGGAGATTCAAACACTTGCTTCTTTGATTGCAAATAAAGGCATTGACCAGATTGATTTCAGTATGTTAAGTGAAGATGTCAAAATTCCAATGCTGAATGATGCAGCTTACTTGTTCTTTAAGATGGACAAGCATTTAGATGCTATAAAATCATGGACTCTTGCTGGAAATAAGGCAAAACTCATTGAGATAGGTGACTGGTTCTATGAATCTGCCAAATTCAAATTAGCTGCATTATCTTACATACCTGTAAAAGACAAGAGCAGATTAGAGAATATAGGCCAGTTATGCATCAGAGAAGGTATTTATGGAACAGCGATTAAGGTGTACAAAGAATTAAATGACAAAGCAATGGTGTCTTTTATCATAGAGAATTTTGGTGAAGAAGACAAAGAAATGGGACAATGAGCTGTAAAGTAAAGTCACCTAAACTCAAAATTTCTAACGTTTAAAAATTATTCAATACCGGCCAGAGAAAATTATTTTGGGTAGATTGTGGCTTTAACTTAACAGAACCGAAATTAGAAAGATATATATACATATTAAAGATATATTTGAAATATGAAATTTAAATTTTTACCAGCAATTTTTCTGTTGCTCATTTTTATTATTGCTGGTTGTGAAAATAGTGCTGTAGGTTATAAAATATCAAGTTTTAAAGATAAAACAATTTCTAAACAAAAAATTGAATGTGGATGTACTAAAAATGTAGTTTTTAAGAATATTAAAGACTCAACAGGAAAAGCTTTAATACAAACATCTACAGTTAAAGCCCCTTATCTTGGTAATGATTGTTCTGGATTGAATGGCTATTTTATAAGTAATGATAAGAATAGTGCGCAATGGTATAGCAATTGTCAAAGTAGTACTACCACTATAACATTAGACACCACGACAACAACCATTGATAATAGCCAAGATCCTAAAAAGAACCTAGAGACTGCATTAAACTATCTTAATAAAATGTATAATATTACAAATTCTAAAAGTGTATTTATCCCCAAAGAAATAAAAATTAATGAAGCAAGTAATGTTCTTATAACCTTTTACAAAACTATTCAAGGGCTAATTGTTTTTGAAGATGAACTAACAATAAAAATAAGTAAAACAGGTAAAACAGAACTTTTAGGTAGCTATGAAAACCCAAACTTATCGCAAGATTTTTTTAATCCAAGCATTCCGGAGAAAAGTATAGTACTTTTAACATCAAACGATTTTGACAGTAGAATCGAAGATCCTTTTTATTCAGGCAAATTTTTAGACCCTCTTGATTTAGGAACTCTTGATGTAGGAATAATAAAAATTAACGATGCGTATCATTTAGCTTACAAAGCAGATTACCAAAATTATATAGGAATAACAAACGAAAATAAACTGTTTATTGGATACGTATCCTATACTTACTTTGTTGACGCTAAGAACAAAAGGATTTTATACACTAAGGACAATATTAAAAATATAGTTATGCCTGGTAATTCTCCCTCATTATCTTATGAAGAATTAAATTTTTATAAAAAATATTTAGATAAAGCCTTTGGTTTTCTTAAGGCAAGTAATTTAAATATTAATGACTCTATAACGGAATTTTATCCCAAAGATATTTATAGAGACAATTTAGGATTTACACATGTAAAACTTCAAAGAAGAATTAAAAATATCATAGCTGAAAATTCTGAGCTTATTGTTCATTTCGATAAAGATGATAAACCTTTAAATTTAATAAGCGGGGGTAATCAGTACAATCAAGTAAGCGATATAAACAGAATAACTTCAATATCAGAAAAAGTAGCCATATCTAATGCGTTAAGTGATGCTAAAAAAATAATGCAATTTACACCAGACATTCCACTTAGTTCATTTAGATTAGTTTCACCACAAAAATTGCCACCATATTCGTATATTTCCATGTATAAAATTGATATAGCTAATAAGGATGGTATGAAATATTTGAGCAGCCCGCAATTAGTAACTTATTTTATCGATACCCGAACAGGTGAAATTATAAAGAGAGATCTCCATATACAAAATCTATAAACACAAAAACAGTTTCAAGTGCTTAAGCGTTATGAGCACTTTTTTATTTTAAAGGTTAATTAAGAATTCGCAATTCAGCTCAGGCTTGAAAGCCTGAAGTTTTCTTGCTCAGATAGCGTTATAAATCGTCACATTTACCTGACACTAACTTTACAGCTCAGATAATAGCTTATTGTCGTAATTTCGAGGCTTGAAATTTAATGTCGTATTCGAGGCTTATAAAGAACATTACATTTTATATATTACTTAATTTTATTAGTTTCTGGGGTGTTTATTATTGAATACAAATATTATTTATTGTGGTGATTGTTTAACTATTCTTAAAGGATTTCCAGATGAATGTATTGACTTGATTTACCTTGACCCACCTTTCTTTTCTAATAGACATTATGAAGTAATATGGGGAAATCATGCAGAGCTAAGAGCTTTTGGGGATAGATGGCAAGGCAGTATTAACCACTATACCGGTTGGATGGGTGAAAGATTAGAGCAATGTAAAAGAGTTTTAAAGAAAGAGGGTAGTATTTACTTACATTGCGATTATCATGCTTCTCATTATTTAAAGATAAAAATGGATAAAATTTTTGATGAGAGTAATTTTAGAAATGAAATTGTTTGGCACTATAAGAAATGGTCTGCTGGATGGCAACAATTTCAAAGAAACCATGACATTATCTTATTCTATTCTAAAACAGATAACAAAAAAAGAGTATTCAATAAAATGTTTATGGATAGAGCAGAATCTACTTTAAAGCGTTTTGGCACAGCAAAGATAATTTCTGGTTATGATGAAAAAACAGGCAAAAGAATACCATCATAAATGGCAAATATAGAGTTAGCATTAGGAAAAAACAGATGGTTAGGATTATTAAGTAAATCATTAGATTATAATGAGCAATTAGGAAAAGCCAAAGCAATAGGAAATAATAAATAGTAGGAGAATATGTAAATAAGTAAAAAAATGGCAAGAACATCATTGGGTCAAAGGATATTAAATATTCTTGGGATTATAGGAATTGTTCTAGCATTAATAGGTATAGCTATGTTGGTATACAAAGTCTTTATACTATAATCACAGGTCTGTAAATAATATTATGAAAGATTAAGATGGTATTTAGCATTAAAGATATTTTAAATGGACTTGGATTTGTATTTACATTATTTCTATCACTTTATGGCTTAACTAAAGGATATGATATAATAGAGCTTGTGGTATATCTTCTTTATTTTCTTAGTATTATAATCTTAATCTTAATTAATTTGCTTGAAGATAAAACTAAGCTACGAACTTAACAGAAAATGAAAAGAATGAAAAAGACTCGAATATGACAAAAGATAAAAATTTAATTAAAAGCCCTTAATTTACGACAATAAGGATAATAGATAAAATTAAATACATATAGATGTTATAATATTTTATGAACAATCCTACCAAAGAAATGCTTTTCAGGAGATATAACCTGGAATTATCCAAGTTTGAAGGCAAGATAATAGCTATAGGTGATTTAGAAACAGAGATCAGCCATAGCATTGTTGGTGATATTCCTAATACTAGCGCTGATATAAATGCTTTGGGTTTAGAAGATTTTAGGCTGATAAATGTATCACAGCTGGGAATTTCTCATTATACTATTGAGGATGGTAAAAAAATTGAAAAAATAAAAGAAGGAGATTGTATCAGGACTGGATTTTACAGGAATGATGAAAATAAGTTTGTTGCTTTTGAGGTTAACTATCTAGGAAACAATAAATTCCATTACAAGATTAAGACAAACAGTCAGGAATATGTTGAGAGATCTTCTAAACCAGGCGGTAAACATTTAAGAATATTCTGGGATTAAAATAAATTAATATTAAAAATTAATGTAATAACAAAAGGTTTAAATAGAAGGTTAATTTATTTTGCTGTATGGGTTTTTTTGATTTCTTAAAGAAAAATAATCAATCAGAAAATACTGAAAAGCGGAATACGGTAAGTAGGGAGATTGAATTAGTTCTGTGTAATGTTAATGAAATAATGGAATATAGGAATTTTTTTGATATAAAGATTGACAGAAAAACAGTAAGATATGTTCGTTATATCTCGGTAACGCTTGTTCCCAAGACAAGACCTATTGTAAGATCAGTCATTCTTTTGGTTACTGTAAACCTTGACAATATCGGAAGAGAGCTGTATGTAACCTACGAGCTTGAAGGCAGATCATTGCCGCTGACATTATCAATAGATTCTCTGAGAGATTTTGAGAACACGATATCCAATGACCTGAGCAAGATAATAATAG
>Ga0209541_10011441_pt1 | contig 13893 bp, 16 predicted proteins | sample RifCSPlowO2_01_FD_184027 | JGI IMG/M metagenome (GOLD analysis project Ga0209541, IMG submission 184027) | Groundwater microbial communities from Rifle, Colorado - Rifle CSP2_plank lowO2_0.1 (SPAdes) (version 2) | ecosystem: Environmental > Aquatic > Deep subsurface > Groundwater | place... | reverse complement strand
TTATCTCATCCATTGTCTTTGCTTTTTCTCTTTCATCAGCAAAATTGTCATGATATTCTTCCAATGCCCTTATAGCATTGGTTTCATCCCCAATATAGCTGTATATCCATGCCATCTTTTTCTGTGCAGCTTTTGCTTGTGGTTGGTCCTGATATTTTTCAACTACCTCTTGGTACGCTCCTATTGCATTGAGCAAATACTCTTCATTGCTTCCACTTTCCAAGTATGTTTGTTTGTCAACATTCTTATCGCCAAGAATCTCTTCTATATCTTTGATTTTTTGGTTTAATTCATTTACTTTGTTATTTATTATTCCCTTTTCTTCTCCATCATCTATTAATTCCGCTTTTGCAGTTAATTTATTAAGCCTCTCAAAGTAATAGTTGTATATCTTTCTCAGCATGTCATCAGCCTTTCTCTTCATAGAAGCAGAGCATGCATTTACATCACCAATTTTTTGATTATTGGTTTTAATGGATTTTAAATTTGTTATATCACTATTAAAAAATGCACCATCATCATTAATCTCTTTACCCTCGTTTACATTCTTGTTGTCTTCAATCTTTTTACTATCCAATTTATCGCCAATATCTTTTATCGCATTATACGCATTTTTTTCTTCATTACCAACTTTAAGTTTGCAATTATCATCGTCTTCAGGATGCTCTTTAAACCCAGATTCATCAGCCTTCTTTTTAATGTTCTCTTCTTCAGTGCTTGAAACACCCTCTCCGAACATAATTGTTTCCTGCTTCTTCCCATCAGCAGCAGTGAGTGTCACCTTCTTTACGTCCCTGCCTTTCTCGCTTATGTCTTCGATGCTTGTGACAACCCAATTGCTCCCAGGGTAAAGCTTGGCCCCCTCAGATATAGTCCCTATCTCAACGTCCCCATTCTCCTTGTATATCAAGGCATTAACGCTTCTTGACCTTGCTCTTATGTCATCCAAAGCAATGTAATACTTGTCAAACAGGCTTCCAAATCCCATTATGTTGTCATAAAAGGACTTCGTCCTGAAAACCTTTCTCTCCCTCTCCCTTATTGATATCGGAGCTTTCGTTATCTTGTTTCCATTTACATCATATACATCAAACTCTGCTGTGTTCTTTTCTATTGAAACTGCCCTTACATAGCCTGCATAAAATTGATAGCTTTCCTTCTGCTTTAGCCATTCTGCTTCTGAAAGCTGCTGCAGCGCCATATGGTACTTGCTGTGCCCAAGGTCCTCTGCAACATAAAGGCTTATCTTTCCCTCAAGCTCTATGTCTATTGAATCAGGAACATCCTTTTCCTTTGGTATTCTCTTTATCGGCACAACTACAGTTCCTAAATTATTGTAATCTATTTCCGGAGTATATCCAAAATCAGTAAAGCTTCCAGAATTCCTGCTTCTTGTTATTCCAGAGTTTGCATCGCTCAGGTAATTGAATCCAGCATAACCCTGCCCCTGCGGCTTTATGTACCTTACGCTTCCTATTGTAACCTTCTTGTCTTCCGGCTTGGTCTTTATCTTTACAGGCTTTACAGATATTCCTGTTATTTTGTCTATGCTTATTATAGGATTTGACGGTATTCCTGCAAGCAATGCATATACATTTATGTCCTGCTCCTCAAGCAATGATGTTCTTATTATCCTTGGCTGGTACTGGTCTATGTTTATTACTATGTCCTCTCCAATCTCTTCCTCCAGGCTAGAATCATCATCAGGTATGTTGTAGGTCTTTGCCTCATCCCTGCTTCTTGTCTTGTCAGGTTCGCTGCCTTGTTTTGTCTGGCCTGGCACCGCCGCATATGCAAAGCTGCTTGACAGCAGCAAAAATACAATCAATAATGACAATGTTTTCCTTATCATTTCAGCACCGGCACCTTGAAGTTTGTATTGTCTGCATTCTTTGCAATCTTCTCATTGGTCTTTTGCAATTCTTCCATTGTCGTTGGCAGCTTGTTTCCTATTGCATAAACAATCAATCCCTTTGCATCAGCCAGCTCTTCCCTGTTGACGCTCCACTCGAATTCCTCGCCTCCGCTTATTGCTTGGCTTAATGCCATGCCAGGTATTGTCGCTTCAGAGCATTTTTTCTCAGTAATTCCAACTATTCCAAGCAGGCCTTTCTTAGGCATTTTAATGCATGACTTTACCTTCTGCTCCTTTAACTGCAATGGGCTTGTCAAGTTTGATATCAAGATTACTTTGACATTATAATCTCCTGCTATCAGTTTTATCTTCTTGCTGTACGGATAGAAAGCACCCGCATAATATCCTTGCTCATTGTCCTCAAATTGCAACATTGCTAATTCCGAGCTAAGCAATCCCCTATCCCCCCCATCGTCTCTCGTAACAACAACGCTTAAGTCCTTCTCGTATATTGGCTCTAAATTTATAGTCACTTCTTGCTCTTCATTGGTTGAGATCACAGCGCTATTCTTGTTATAACCATCCCTTTCAGCAATAGCCCTGCCATTCAGGCATTGTGGAAACGCCAGTTCCTTGTTTCCCTCTCCAATGTCGCAAGTTGCCCCCAGGCATTTGAAAGAAATCTCTGCATTGCTTAATGGCCTTAATGTCCCATCAGCATCAAAGCCCATGACATTTACCCTTACATTTGTCATTGGATATTCGCATAGCCTTGCCTGGCTTCCCTCCATGTAATTTACATCAACCTTGCTTTGCTTTGGCTGGTTGTTGTTTATTATTACCTGGGTGCCAAACTGGAATGTATATCCCTCTTTGTTAAGCGATATAAGCACAGGATACTTTACATTGTAAACGAAATGGTAATAATTCAGGCAGAACAATTGCGCCAAGTATTTTCCTGCACTAGTTGAAGTAAAAGACTCTCCTTTCAGTATCGCATCATCAGGAATTACATCAACAAGCATTGGCCAGTTCATTGAAAACATGAAATTAACCGCCAAATTCTCATCATCCCTTCTCAGGGCATCAACCTCAAAATACTTGTTGTCTTCATCAGACAAGCCATAATTCGTTCCCTTTACCTTCATGTACTGTATGTTATTGCTTACTATGTTTTTTATGTTTCTCATGGCTTCAAGCTTGGACCATGTTCTTGGATTGCACTCAAAGTCAACCCCCTCGTATGGTATTTCATCGTAAACAACGAACATGTCTAAAGTCTTTTCCTCAAGGAAATTTGTTTTTGCCTCTGCATCCATTATCTGCTTCGCATCATTGTACAATTCTCCCAAGGGCTTTGCAAGGCTGACAGAAAAATCATCTAGGTCATAAGAAGTTTCGTTTCTGACTAGTTCTATTGGCCATTTCATACTGACTATTATGCTTTTTTCCTTTATCTCAACCCTTGTCTTTGGCCTCTTGTAGCTTATTTCTCCAGTAAATTCACTAAAGTCGCCTGTGCACTTAACCATGTTTTCATCGATATATTTTGCAATCTCATTCTCCATTGACATTACAGTTGGTATGTTAAGCCTCTGCACATTGTTGCCCTCATCATAAAACCAATATGCAGTTTCCAGCCCTGGTAAGACTGTAATCCTGTTAGGCATAGGATTCGCTAAATTTATAGGGATTTCATTCTCAGGCAGGCTTATGTATCCACCGTGCATCCCAAGCTGGTTCGATGCATCATCAGCAAGAACATTCATGCAATCAGCAATATTCTCCTTTATGGAAGCTATCTCTGCCTGCACATTGCTTTTGGCTATCTCTTTCTCCCCAAGTTTTTCCATTATAAAACCCCTATAATAGATTCCAATGAAAAGCAATGCAGCAATTATGATTCCAATGACAAAGAATGCTGTTACCTGCCCTTTTTTGCTGCTAATAACATCTTTATAGCTCATTTTCCCCTCGCCATTACGAGCTTTGAGCCGCCAAGTTTCTTTATGCTGACAATGCCCTTCTTTTCCATCGAGGCTATCATGTCAGAAACAGTTGTGTTTTTTATGCCAAAATGCTTGGCAATCATGCTGAAGTTCACTAAATTGTTCTTCTTTTTGATAAAATCTGTTAATTCGCCTTCCGTTGGAAACATAAGCCTTTTTAACCTCTTTTTTACTTAAAAAAGGCATTTAAACCTTTTTTAATGATTTTAAACTTATTTAAAACTTAGTTAAAATTTTAATATATCGAACATATATATAAATACTCGCAAAAAAGAGGCTTTGTAGAATAACTCACCTAAAAAGCCAAATTGCAGAATAACCTCAAAAATGAAGAATAACTATCTATAGGTGCGGACGTTAATAATAGTAAACTTGAATGAAGTCCAAGTATGCTTTATGGATGTAAAACGCTAAAATGCAACATTTCCACCAGTCTAGGACTAGTGGAAATGTTGCATTATATAGGGTTCAAAAAAAAACCATTAAAGTTTTTTTGGCTACCATAATATTTCGCCACCCCGCTAAAAAGATAAGATCTGACCTAATTCTTAATATGTTAAAATAAATGGGCCCAGCAGGATTCGAACCTGCGATATTGGCGTTGTATCAATTTCGCCACGTCAAGGCGACATCATAGCCGCTAGACCATGGGCCCAATCACTTGATCTAAAACTCATTGCATCTATTATAAATATTTCGCTGATGGTGGCTCTGTCCTAAATAATGCCTTATCCGGCTTGAGTGCAGAAGAACATAATAATACTGGAGATAAGATATGATTCTAGAGGTGAAAACCATTCCAACACATATGCAGGATTAAAGGAAATTGCAATACTTCGCCAAACAAGTTATTATCAAGCCATGAAAACTCAAAAAAAGGCACTGGACAAGATTGTTAATTACTCGAATCATGGCAGGCATTCACGTGGAAATTGATAAAAAAAGCCTCTGGCCAGATTTGAACTGGCGACCTGCTGATTACAAGTCAGCTGCTCTACCAGGCTGAGCCACAGAGGCATAATCCGAATTAAAAAAACTCTTCTTTTTTAATGTTATGGATTGCTTAAAAATAGTCATAGTTAAATTTATATACACGGATATCCCTATATATCTTGGTGGTTATCAATTGTTTATTTACGCGCAGCCCGCCTTGGAAAAATTAGACGCATTAGGCATATTAAAATCAGATGTAGAAAATGCAGTTAAAAAAGGAAGCAAATGGAAAGAAGATAAATGCGAAAAATGGCATGCTCAAATGGCAGGCATTGAAATTGTGTTCATTAAAGAAGACCAAAATTTTATTATAATAACATCTTATCTTGCAGGGAGGAAAAAATGAAATGCATCATGTGCAATGGCAAAACGATGAGTAAAACAGTGGAACATAAAGAGTTCGGAGTTTCATTGGGCAGTTTTCCTGCATCAGTGTGTGAAAAATGCAGCGAAATATACTTCGATGAAAAAACAGCAGAAACGATACAAAAAAAATCACAAGAGCTAGGATTGTTCGGCCTGGCAAAAAAAGTAAAAGTGGCAGAAATAGGCAATAGTATAGCGATAAGGATACCAAAAAGCATAGGGACATTCTTAAACCTAAAGAAGGGTGCAGAAGTCACAATATTTCCAGAAACAAAACACGACATACGCATACATGTTTAACAAACCAATTGTAAATTATTAAGATAAACGAAAGTTATACATATTAGTAACTTACGTTGATCCTGCAGAATATAATACTAAAACACATCTAAACTTTTTCCATAGAAAATTCAAAAGCTTTAAAAATTTATACATCTTATATTGCCATATGATCTCGAACTGGATAAAAACAATTGTACTTTTAGGCATATTGAGTGCTATCTTGATCTGGATAGGCAGCCTTTTCGGGTTTAACGGCCTGCTTGCAGGGTTGATAGTTGCATTGTTCATTAACTTGCTTAGCTTTCTGTTCTCCCACAAGATTGTCTTGTTCATGTATAGAGCAAAAGAGGCAAAAATATCAGAGCACAAGGACCTGCATTCCATGGTCGAGGAAATTGCAAGTCAGGCAAAAATACCAAAACCAAAAGTTTACATAATAAAATCAGAAACGCCTAATGCATTTGCAACAGGCCCAAGCTACAGCAAGGCATGCATAGCAGTAACAACAGGCATAATGAAATTGTTGTCAAAAGACGAGCTAAAAGGCGTTATAGCCCATGAAATCTCCCATGTAAAAAACCGAGATACTTTAATAATGACTATAGCATCTGTCATAGCAAGCATAATAACATTTGCTGCAAGGTTCGCAGGCATGTTTGGCTCAAGCAATTCAGAAGACAACAGAGGAAATGCATTGACATTGCTTCTTTTGATGATATTAACACCGATAGTCGCTATAATAATCCAGCTGGCAATTTCAAGAGCGAGAGAATACCTTGCAGATGAGTCAGCTGCACACATAACAAGGAAGCCAAGTTACTTAGCCCATGCTCTTGCAAAACTTGAAGCAGGCAACAAAGTACATCCAATAAGCGCTGAAAACAGTGCTACTGCATCATTGTTCATAGTAAATCCATTAAGCGGCTCCTCATTGCTTTCATTGTTCTCTACGCATCCGCCGATAAAGGAAAGGATAAAAAAACTAAATGAATTAAGGGTTTAAAAACTTTGTTGGCAAAACCCGGAAGTCTTGCGGATTTTTTTGTTTTTTTTTGAATTTCCATAGCAAGCTATGAGGTATTCACCCGAACAGGAATAAAAACATTTAAATATTACTTCACAACTATTTATGTGTATGAATATTAGTAAGGATGATATATTAAAGGTAAATGTGGGTTTTGAGGGGAATTTAAGAAGTGGTTCAAGCTTAGATTTTGCTCTGGCTATGCAAAAAAATAGAAAAATTGGAGAATACAAAAAAGTTGCATACTTATTAAGGGCAATATTAGTAGACCATCCTTTTTCAGATGGCAATAAAAGAACTGCAACATTTATTGTGCTTAAATTTGCAGAAGATCATAAAAAACAAGTTAATATGGATAGGCTAATACACTACTTAATCTCAATTGCTAAAAAGAATATTATAGAAATAAAGAATATAGAATGGAGGATAAAAAATGCAATCGAATGAAATACAAAAGATCTTGAAGAAATACAAGTATGTATTTGATGCTCTGGAGAATTATGACAAAACAAGAGAATTGCCATTTCAAAAAAAAAGGATAGATATAAGCTTATCAATTAAGACCATTAACAAACTAAAAGAATTAAAAGAAAAAACCAACAAGTCTATTTCACGAATAATTGAAGAAAAAGTATGTCCTTAGGAATTTAAGTATTCAATCTCTTCATCGCTCAATTCCTTGATAGGGTTGTTTCTCAGTATTATCTTGTAGTATCCAAAGTCTTTTATGGCCTTCTTGTTTGACATGTTTGCATGCATTGCTATTTTTTCTGCTATGCTTGCCTTTTTCCTGTTCACAAGCCACCACAGTTTCTTGTTGTTCCTTGGCGACCTCGAAGTCTTTCTGTATTCTATGGCTGCTGGATTCTTGCCAGCTTTGGCTAAGCACACTGATGCAAGCAATGATTGTATGTAAACTAAATATCTATAGTGCTGCCATGTAAAAATTCTTCTGTGGAACCTGTCTGCCTTGGATAGCAGCTCAAAACCATTTAACAAAGCCTCATTATTGTATTCATAAGGCATATTTTCTTCCACGGCATATATAAAACATTCCTCATTGTCAAACAATACAGGTCTGACCCCCACCTTTGTTGTATCCACAATGTTATTTTCAAGCTCAAATAATGCCTTCATCACCACACCGAAATTCCTTGATTTAAACACCTTCACGAGCGCATCATCCATATTATCCTTTGACAACCCGACAAGCAATTCAACATTTTCTCTTTTCACTTCATTGTCAACAGTAGATATTCTTAAGTTTATTATGGCCTTCCTTACATCTCCATTGGCTATCATCGACATCTTGCTTAGATCCTTCTCATTATAACATATCTTGCTGCTCTTGCATATGCCTTCAAGAATGCAATAAATATCCTTGTCATTCAGTTTCTTGTATTCCAAAAGGACAAAGTTTTTCTGTATTTCATTCAATTTCTCTGTGTCAGTCATTGTGGCTATTATTGGAAACCTGGACTCTTCTGCTATGTCAATAAATGCCTTCATGCCTCCCCTGTCATTATTTCCGCTTAGTCCATCAATTTCATCAATGAGTATTATCTTTCCCCTGCCTGCCAAAGACATTTGATTGATTGCATTTCCAACTATAGATGTTATTGCTTCCTTGTTCCTGCAATCAGATGCATTTATTTCAACTACTTCGTAGCCGAGATCATTCGCTATTGCATAAATACTCGATGTTTTTCCGGTGCCGCTTGGCCCATAGATCAGCAAAGGCTTTTTATTCCTTCCAGTAACATAGCTTCTCAGTCTGCTGATATCCTGTCCTTTAATGTCTTCCAGTTTCCTCAATTCATGTTCACTCATCATTTCCATAGCCTGTTTGCAGCGAAATAAGCATAGATGTTTAAATAGTTTTATGCAAAAAAATATAAATGGACTTATCCCTTTGATTCTATGGAAAATCACTCTAAGCTATTGATGAATGCCTTAAAAAAAACACCTGGCTTTAGTAAAGTAATGTTCGTAATGCTCTATGGGAGCCATGCAGACAACACCCAAAATAAGTTATCAGACATAGATTATGCAATATTCTACAATGGGAACAAAAAAGAAAGGTTCAGGTTCAGGCTAAAAATACTTTCACGGCTGCCTGACAAGTTCGATATACAGATATTTCAGGATCTTCCATTATTTGTCCGCAAAGACATACTAAAAGGAAATCTCCTATATGCAAAAGATGAATCATATGTGTATGATATTGCCTATGAAACTATGAAAGATTTTGAGCATTTTAAGAAATATTATTATGATTATATAGGCATGGAAGCTATTTCATGAACAAAAAAATAAGAAAGGAGCTTGTAAGATCAAAGATAAGCAAAATTCTTGACACCTTAGAATTTATAGAAAGTAATTTTCCTGAGCATTTTGAAGAGTTCAAGCATTCAAGAATCTTGCGTGATGCAATATACAAAGAAATTGAGTTTTGCATAGAGCTTGTTTTGGATGTTCTTTCTATAATCAACAAGGACCTTAAACTAGGCATACCTGAGGCAGAAGACGATATGATAAACAACCTTGAAAAAAACAGAGTACTCAGCCGTAAAACAATGTCATTATTAAGGGAAATTAAAAAATTCAGGAATATCCTTGTTCACAGGTATGGAGAGATTAATGATGAACAGGCATACGAAACCATAAAAGATGGTCTTGATGATTTCAGCAACATAACAGAAGAAATTGAAAGATTCCTAAAGAAAAATTAGCCAAGGTAACTTTTTCTTGAATTAAAAACAATAAAGTTTGAGGCTTGTAAATATTTCTATTGCTTATAATAATCAAAATGATTATTTTAAGGTGGTAAAATATTCAACATTTAAAGAATTTAATGATGTCTTTCTTGAATTTCGGATAGATTTCGTTTGCTGTTCTCCATATGTAACCCTCTTCAAGCTTCAGCTCTGTTCTTAATACCTTAGTAAAGTAATTCTTTCCATACAAATTTTCTATTACCTTTCTTTGCACAATGAACAAAGGCAAATGCACCCTAAAATGCAGGTTATGCTCACCGTAATTCTTAGAAAGATATCCAATCAACTTTTCAGATTTCTTGTTTTGCACGAATAATATGTGTATAAGCTCGTGCATCAGGACTATACTTGCCCTTTCAAGGTTTTTTTCTACTTTCATGGTCAATGGATGGGATATTGCGTAATCCGCCATGTTCTTCACAACATAGCATATAATATCATTTTTTTTGAACTTCAGGCCAGAAACGCTTTCAATCTCCCCCAATATTCTCTTCTCATCAACCTTCCATGATTTCTCCAAGTCATATATGTAGGATTTAATGGCATCTTTTTGCACATCAGAATAATCACCCATGCTCATTATAGTCAGCATCCTGTCATATGGTGTTGAATACTCAAAATCTATCCTCATTTTTTAATCAAAACAAAGCCGGCCAACAGCGCCTCTATCTGCATATAATCATCAGAGCCCTCAACAAGCCTGAATTCAGCTTCGCCACACCTCTCAATCATTTTAGCTTTTATTTCATCATCAATTTCCATATTTATTATCTCGCCTTGCAATTCCTTTACAACATCAATTCCAGAAAGCCCTTGTTTTATCATTGTTTCAAGCAAAAGTTGCCTTGCCTTAATAAAGTTTTTATTTATCGCCAGATTAAGAATCTCCCTTATCTCTTTTGGTGTTGCTATGCTCACAACCTGGCTTATTGTACTTTTGCTTATCACCTTGCTTATTGCAGCGCAGCTCTGCATTATGTTCTGCACCTTCCTTGCATCCCCTTCAGAAACTTTGTAAAGCAAATCAACAGATTCGTTGTCTACTTTTAAGTTTTCTTTTGAAGCTATCTCATTTATTATGCCTTCAATATGCCTTTTTTCCAATGGCTTGAAATAAAAAACAGCGCACCTGCTCTTTATGGGATCTATGATTTTTGATGGGTAATTGGCTATCAAGCAGAACCTTGTTGTGTTGCTGTATATCTCCATTGTACGCCTTAACGCATGCTGGGCATCCTTGGTCAATGAATCTGCCTCATCAAGTATTATCATCTTATGTATGTTATTCATAGAGATTGTTTTTGCAAAATCCTTTATCTCCCCCCTTATGACATCTATTCCCCTCTGGTCAGAAGCATTTAAGTTCAGTATATTTTTCCTGTAATCCTCTCCATATAGTTCCATTGCAGCTGCCAATGCTAAGGTTGTTTTGCCAACGCCTGCGGGCCCTCCAAAAAGCAGATGAGGTATGTTTTTTGTTTCAACAAAGGCTTTCAGCCTTGCAACAATATGCTCCTGTCCCTTTATGTCTTCAAATCTCCTGGGCCTGTATTTCTCAATCCACAAAGAATTTTCAAGCATAACCTAAACAAATCACCTTGTTATATAAAGCTTTTTAAGACGTGGTCAAATATTTTTGTTAGTCATTCAATTTATATTTTTGTTAGTCATTCAATTTATATTATACTCCGCATCCTATATACTATTATTTTAAATATTATTTAAAGTATTAATTAATATATTATTCTAAATAGAAAATTATATATATACATTAATAGTTTAGATTCTCGAGTTACAGTGGTTAAGATACAAGAATTGCCATCTGGTCAGTATGTTTTGACTATTCCCAAGAGTCTTATCAAGTTTCTTGGCCTAAAAAAAGGTGATAATGTAGAATTCAATTTCATAGATGGAAAAATAGTTTTGAATACCAAAAAAGAGGATGAAAAAACCAAATAAAACCAGAAGAAAAAATGCCTTATGACATAATTATAGGAAGGGACAAAGCAGACAAGGCAATGTTCGGAAAAAAAGGCCTTGTAAACATAGGCAGAAGCTTCGTGAAAATGGGCCAGACAACATCCTTAGCCAATAATATATTGTTGGATGTTGCAAGATCGCATGTTATACTTGTTTCTGGCAAGCGTGGATCAGGCAAGTCGTACTCACTTTCAGTCATAGCAGAAGAAATATCGTTAATGCCTGAAGAAATAAAGGGAAACATGGCTGTGATAATATTTGACACAATGGGCATATTCTGGACCATGAAATTTCCAAACAAAAGGGATGAAAAAATACTAGCAGAATGGAACATGAAACCAAAAGCGATAGATGTCAGCATTTATACCCCTATTGGTTACTATGACGACTACAAAAACCGCGGAATACCAACAGACTATGCATTCGCATTCAAGCCAAGCGAACTAAACGCAGGGGAATGGTGCAATGTTTTTGATGTTAAAATGACAGACCCTGTAGGTGTTCTGATAGAAAAGGTTATTTCTGGGCTGAAAGAATCCAAAAAAAGCTACACAATGAAAGACATAATAAAAAAAGTGCAGCTAGACTCAAAGGCACAGCAATTCGTTAAAGACTCTGCAGAAAATTTTTTCATCGCCGCAAGTTCCTGGGGATTGTTTAGTGACAATGGCATAGAAATCAATGACATTCTAAAGCCAGGCACAGTAAACATAATAGATGTAAGCTGTTACACATCAATATCCGGTGCATGGAGCATAAAAAACCTTGTCATAGGAATGCTCTGCAAGAAAATCATAAACAGCAGGATAAGCATAAGAAAATATGAGGAATTAGAATCCATAGAAACAGAAGGCAAATATTTGGTAGAAGAAAAAAAGAGCGACCTGCCCCTGGTTTGGATTGTCCTTGATGAAGCGCACAGCTCGCTTCCTAAAACAGGCTTTACCCCTGCAACAGATGCACTAGTCCAGTTGTTGCGAGAAGGCAGGCAACCAGGAATAAGCATGCTATTGGCAACACAGCAGCCAGGAAAGATACACAATGATGTTCTTACCCAGTCAGATATAATTATCTCTCACAGGCTTACAGCAAAATTAGACATAACAGCATTGAACAGCATGATGCAAAGCTACCTTACAGCAGACCTTCAAAAGCACATGAATGATATGCCGAAAGAAAGCGGGTCTGCATTGCTACTTGATGACAATTCTGAGCGTATATATCCAATGAAAGTTCACCCTAAGCTAAGCTGGCATGGCGGTGAAACCCCGAGCGCAGTCAAAATTAAAAAAAAGTTGGAGTTCGATCTATAGAAAAGTTTTTAAACATATGTTTAATATTGTAAACATATGTTTAAAGAAATAAACATTTTAAGGCAATTTTTTGAATATCCATCAACTGAGTTTAATATAAGGGAAATTGCAAGAATATTAAATATTGCACCAGCAACAGCAAGCAAAGAACTATCAAAACTAGCAGAGAAAGGTATTTTAATCGAAAGAATGTACAAGAATCTCAAACTATACAAAGCCAATCTCGAAGATGATTATTTTACAGATTTGAAAATATTCTACAATATAAGGAAGATAAAAGATTTAAAATTAATCGAAGAACTTAATAAATTTTATTTAAAACCTACCATAATATTGTTCGGCTCAGCTTCACAAGGATTGGATGCAGAAGACAGCGATTTTGATATTTTAATCATCTCAGAAAATCAAAAAATAATAGACTTAAATGCATTCGAAAGGAAATTAAATAGAAGATTGCAATTATTTGTTGTCAATCAGTTAAAGGACATTAACAATAACCATCTAATAAACAGCATATTAAACGGCATTGTAATTCAAGGTGAATTGATATGGAACTAAACGAATGTTACAAGAGAGGTTTTATTAAAAAAACAAAGCCGAGTACTAATTTAATCAAATCATTAATAGAAATGTCTGATATGAAAGAACTGACTGTTAATGAAGCCAAGTTAAATGAAGTAAACATCTCTGTTTATGTTTCAATGGCTTATGATTCCTTACGGGAAGTTTTAGAAGCATTATGCATATCAAAGGGGTACAAAGTAACTTCACATATATGCATAGGAGAACTGCTAAAAACATTAGTTATTGGTTTTAATTTTGTTGATTTTGATAGATTAAGATATATCCGAAATAGTATAAATTATTATGGCACAAAAATAGATTATGATCAAGGAAGAGAGTTAATTAAAAAAATATTTAAAATAAAAAAAGATATAACCAACAACTTTAAATAACATGGAAAGGGATTTCTATTCAAGAAAAGCAAGGCAGGAAGGATATCTCGCAAGGTCAATATACAAGCTAAGGCAGATTAACAGCAAGCATAACATAATAAGCAAGAATTCAGGTGTACTTGACCTAGGTTGCTCTCCAGGAGGATGGGTGCAGTATTGTTCAGAGCTTGGCTGCAGCATAACCGGAATAGATATTAACCCTGTTAAGATAAATGGCAGAAATTTCAAGTTCCGCAAAATTGATGTTCTCAGCGATGATGTTTTCAGCTTGCCAGGGAAATTCGATGCAGTAATCAGCGACATGGCGCCAAAAACAACAGGTATAAAGGACTTGGACC
>Ga0209541_10011438_pt1 | contig 13897 bp, 14 predicted proteins | sample RifCSPlowO2_01_FD_184027 | JGI IMG/M metagenome (GOLD analysis project Ga0209541, IMG submission 184027) | Groundwater microbial communities from Rifle, Colorado - Rifle CSP2_plank lowO2_0.1 (SPAdes) (version 2) | ecosystem: Environmental > Aquatic > Deep subsurface > Groundwater | place... | reverse complement strand
CCCACTGCATTGTCTCGCCTATGCTCGCGCCAAGGGCTTGCTGCGCAACCACGCTGCGCCTCTTCTGCGCAGTTATTGCTATCTGCGAAGCTTTTCTATATATTTTCTTCTGGAATAATAGTTGCCTGCGGTCAATGGCCTTTGCAGACATTGGCCTCCAGATTTTTTCATACAGATAATTTAATGCGGATTTATAATCTCCTTGGACAACAATGCTATGTATGATTTCTGGTATTGCATCTTTTTCAAGCAATGTTGTTTCGCCGCGCCTGCCAGACGGGTCAAATCCGCTGCCAACAATGCAGCCATTTATGTGTGTCAGGAACCTTCCCTCGTCAATAGATAATGCTGTTTGTGCTGTGCCTATCGGCGCAAACAAGCCAGAGTTGCTGATTTCATCTTCAAGGCCAGCAGCATCACCCTCTAAAATAAGCATATTATTTGAGTAGTTAACAATACGCAGGCCGTTGCTCACTAAAAACTGCCATGCTGCTGCAGAATTATTCTGCAATTTTTCCCGCACATCTGATTTTTCCTGTGAGTATTTTGCATAAAAAACTTTGTCGGGACAGCCATGAAACAAATCAAACAGCGGCTTCTCGCATATTGATTCAAGTGCCTGCAAGTAGCACAGCCTTTCAAGGCCAGCCGAGTTTTTTGTGGCCTGAGCAAGCCGTACGCTTCCTGCAAGATAAAAACTTGGTATAATAGTGTTAAGCTGCACAATGTAAAAGCTGCCGTGGCGCAGCCCTTTTTTAATATTGGAAAAAGCCCTGTTTCTCCAAAATAGTTTTGTTTTTTCGTCAGTAACATCAAAATCCTTGAAATCCTTTTGCGCAAATGCCTTTGTCGGCAGCATGTTTGTTTCAATGAAATAACGCCTGTCCCAAAAGTCAGATGAGTTTGTTTTTTTGGAAGTTGCGCACACAGCTTCAGGGCTTGCGCCAAGCTGCATTGCAATTTGCAAAACCACATGCTTCAGTTTTTTTGCAATTTCAAGCAAGATTGCCGTATCTGCCGCATTATATTTGATAACGCGTTCTGCTGCCTGCCTGTCTCCGTGCTGTGCTGCAAAAACATTCCGGTCAAGGCCAGCATAGCCGCCAATATCTTTTTCAAATTTAATGCAGAGGAATCTGCAAAATCTCTCAAGTTTTTTAATCGGCAGATAACTAAAATAATTTCTTGCAAATGCAAGATAATCCAGCACAATGAAATCCTTTATCTCAACGCGCCTTGAAAAATCACTTACATGTGCTGTAATTTTCGGCTCTTCTCCATCCTGCGCAGGAAAAAATTCTTCCAAATCGCGCAGCTTCAGTAAGTCATAAGTCATTCCATTATAAGTATGCAGAAATAAAGTATTTTGTTCTATTCTTGCCCTGCGGATAATATCATCCAGCGTGCCAGCCACGCTGCCTTTTGGCACAAGATGTATCGGCACCTGCAGGCCAGCAGCATCAACAACAGGCATGCCCGGATTTAGCGTTGTGATGGCTTCAGCTCCAACCGCGCCAGATGACTGCCATGCAAATGTTGCAGTATTGATCTCAGAATACTCCAAATTAGAATTGCCAAGCTCTTCTTCTTTTTCAACTGCCTTGTTTGTTTCAATGTCTAGTGCAGCATCGCCAAAGGACAACAGCTCATTTAGTGTTGCGTGCTCGCCTGTGAATTTGCTGTCAAACATATTTGCAAAAGGATAGTTGGCATGCCAACGGAGATATTTTTTTACAGAAATTTCTGCAAGCCCTTGGTTTCTGAGCCTGCGCACAACATCTTTTAATTTATCCCTGCCGCCAAAAACCTGCAAGACATCTTCTTTTGCACTGCGCGCATATGGCTTGCGATATAAAGCAAGGTCAAGTTCTGAAAAAGGGTAGCTGCCGAGGCACTTCTGTATGTTTTCAATCCTTTCGCTTTTGTTTTTTGCTGCAATAATATGAGGAATTTTTGTTTTAATAGCAATAGGGCCCTGTGATGTCTGCAAAATTATTTCGGCTAGCTGGCCTTTCTGCAAATCAACAGGAAGCACACGAATCACAAAACCTGTTTGTTCAAACATGCCTGCCAAAGGTGTGAAAATCTTTTAAGCCTTTTGTAACTTATTGTTCCATGCCTCGCAGTTATAGCTATGAGCAATTAAATCCGCTCGATATGAGCTGGTTTTGGCATATCCAAAAGCCGCTCGCTGGAGATGTTGAAAAGCTTAGCAAAAAATACAAAGCAATTTTATCTGCAGCACAAGTGCTGCCAGCACCACCAATTCCAGAACACGAATATTGCCGCAAAATGAATCAGTTTTTGAAGTATGCTCTTGATGCTGGCCAGTTTAATAGTAAAGATATAATTTTTGTGCCAGGCATACCAACATCACCGATGCGCAGCTTAGATTATCTGATAGAATCAATAAGCCGCGCCTATTTGCTGGCAATGCAAAGATGCGCAGAAAAGAAAGTGCACCCCATACACAAGGAAATTTTTCTTGCAGTTGCGCCAGTATTTTTTGAGATTGATGTTTCGCGCGGACCTCTGGAACAATGTGTGCAACAGGCACATGCGCAGGCAAACAGTTTTGAAACAACTATTTATGATGCACAGCGCGCAAAAAATGTTTTTTACGATTTGCCGCGCAATGAAATTGTGGCAAGTAGGTATTTAAGAAGAAGAATAACAGCAGCAGCCTGCCAGACAATAATCCGCGGCTGCAGGCAAGCTTATTTGTACAGCGAAAGGTCTGGCTGGCTTGGCCCTGTTTCAGGAATTTTTAGGCACATTCCAAAATCAATGTACGAAGAAATCGGTGGCAGGGGCGGCAGCCTGAGGAATGCAGAATTCCCAATGCGCGGGCTTGCACACCATTCTGCTGAGAACATTCTGGCTGGCTTTTTGGCTGAGAAATGGCTTGGCGCTGCATAGGGTTTTTAAATTTATCATATCATACAAAAACATGGAAATTCAGCGCATAGCTCCACCGCATCCTGCTTTTTCTGAGGTTGGCCCGCGGCTGTTGATAAAAGAGTTTGCGCCGGAAAAAGCTGTTGATTTAGAGCTATTTATCGCAGATGGAAAAAATCTTTCAGGCCTTGAACTACAATGTGTCAGCAGGAAATGCGGAGAACTGCACTCCTTGAAAGAATTTTCCTGCCCGCGATGCAGCGGGCCAGTTGAGTTCAAGCACGACTTAGTTATTGAAGATGATAACAGCCAGCACATAAAGCCAAACACTCTTCGCATCTGGTGCGAGCCGTGCCAAGAGTCCTACAGCTCTGCCATAGACAATCTTCCGTGGCTTTGTGGCGCGAACGGGTGCAAAAGCATGCTGGCTTATGGCTTGGTTGGCAATGAAACCACGGAGTTGGTGTTTGCACTCTGCCTTGAGATTGCCAGCCGAGTGAACGCAACAACTAATCTTTATCGGGCTGTGCTAAGCGCGGATAGCACAACAAAAGCGCTGGAACTCTTGGTGGATGCCAGGCTGCTCGAATCGCAAAAAAACAACTTTCATATCGGCCGGATAATAAACGAACCCAAACACTACCAGATTACGCGCAAGGGAGACAAAAAGCTTGCAGAATATAGGACAAACTTTTCCAGGGCAGGATTGCTTGATATTTTGTACGGCTTTATAACGTGGAGAATTAATACGCTGCGCAAGGCTGAGTCCACCCGAAGCTACGATTTGCTAAAAGACGCTGTTGGGCGGATGCAGGCCAGGAATCTTCCGGAAGACGTGCGGGCAAGCCTGCTAAAGGACAAGTTGAGTGATGTGAGAATCCGAAGGGAACTTGCAGCCTACGCCGCAGAATTCATGCGCGAGGGAAAAACAAATGAGATGCCCGCCTGGCTAAGAGACTTTTATGGCATGAACACAATAGAATACTTTACAACACATAAAAAAGCACGGCGCCGGTTGTACGAATACAACAAGAATACTGAACTAACAGAAGAAATTGTTGATGCGCTGCTAAATGTGAGGGGACGACAGATAGCGCTTGCCGGCCCGCTGAAACTGTTCCGACAGTATGTTGATGCTGATATGCTGCGGCCGGTGGAGGAAGCTTATTTGAAGAGATTGTTCTCAACATCCAGGGATGGCATTGGGTTGGATTGGCTTGGCGCCATACAGTACTACCATTTTATTTGGGCTTGTAGCGCATCAGTCGACGTTTATCACGTTGCAGAAAAGGATGTCCAGCAAATTATGGAACAGGACTATAGTTTAATCTGGATTAAGAGCGGATTAAAAGAAAAATGGGAGCAGGCAGGTTTGGCAAGGGCGGGCCGATAGTTCCGGTCAGGGCAATCGCAGCTTATCTGGCTGGCAACAGGGAGCACGCCCTTGAATTAGTAAGCTGGCAACACAGAAAGCCAAAAATAGTTGGCGAGAGCGAGCCGCTGACAAGGCGGCTGAAATTTTCTGGACTGGAAAAAAGTCTGGCAGGAAGATTCAGCGGAACGGTGCCGTTTGCAGTTGAAACTAGAAAAACTAAATACACCACTGCGGGACTGCACTATTTTGTAAACCGCGACCTTGGTTTAGGCGGCGAGCCAAATATTATTTTTAATATTCTTGGTGAGCTGAGCGCAGCGGTTTTGCGTTTTGAGTTTAATGCACAGGCAGGCTATCACGCTGCTGGCCTGCAGCTTGTGCTGGAAGCAAATGTTGCTGGAATTAATAACTTATTCAAGCCAGAGTATCGCGCCAAAAATCCGTTTGCATCCACTCTTGCGTATGTTATGCGCACAAATGGCACCCTTGTTGTAATTGATGTGGATGCAGAAAAGCGGGTAGAAATTATTTCCGGACGGAATGGTTTGTTAGGCTTGCTAAGTAATAGTAAGTAAATTAGAAAATATAAGGTTGTGCTGAAACCACGCGGGCTCCAACACAACCTTGGAGGTAAGCAATGGCCACGAGTTTTTTTAGAACTCAATGACTCTGCTTGAAAGCTAAGCAAGCTTCACATATCTGCTTGCTTGAGTATGAGCGAACCGCATTAAAATGCGGCGTATCGAACTCGCGCTTCGCTATGGGCGAATTCCCTTGCGAACTGGACAACCTCTTCGTTGTTCATGAACTCTTCAACTATTGGCGCGAATTTTTCATCGCACTCCACTATGCGCAGATGCTCGCTGTCCCTGACAGCAAACTTTACGCTGTTTTGCCGCAGGTATTCAACCAGGCCGAAGTACTGCGCAGCGTCGTCGCGGAACTTCAGGTTGAATGTCTGCCTGTATATCTTTCTAATCGTCCTTGTCATCTTAGCACCTCCATGCTTTCCTTTTGCAACATTTGTTTTCATTCTACTTACAAAATGTAAGTAATATGTTTATAAATATTTCTATTCAACAGTATATATTTTCAATACGTAATCGTATCACGATTTATCTTACATTCAGATACCTTTTTATAAGAACATTTTTATGTTTATGTGTTGGTCGCTGACTGGCAAGGTGTGAGATTGCAATGCTGGATCGCATAGACAAACATATAATTGGCAGGCTTAGTGAGAATGGCCGAATTTCGCTGACAGAATTGTCAAACGGCTCAGAGCTCTCGCGGGTTGCTATTGCGAACCGCATCGAGAAATTGATGCAGGCAGGCCTGATACGAGTCTCAACTCTTTTGAATCTTGAGAAATTAAATTACCAGACTTTGATTGTTGAGCTGCAGGTCGAGAACCAGAAGAGGGCGGAATTCAAAAAAATAATCTCCGAGTGCCCGAAGATTTTGCAGGCCTTTGAGGTTACAGGGCAGTACAGCCATCTGCTGATATGTTCTGCAAAGAACAATAATTTATTAAGAAAGTTTGTCGAGGACGTTTTGAAAAAATACGCGACAGACTGCAAAGTAACACTAGCGTCAAATCCGGTTGCGAATGAGTTTGTCCACATCAAGTTCAGAAAAGAGTGCGAGCATTGCAGGAGGCATAAGATTGAGTAAATAAAAATGGCAGAATTCCTTCCCCCAGTTTATTCGTTTGCAAGCATCAGCATAGCTGCGCTTGTCTTGCTCGGCATTTCGTTTCTTCTTGCGCTTAAGCTTATGAATTTGATGGGCAAGGGCAAGGACACAGCACCAGTCAAGATTTTAATGATAACAATTGCGACTAACGGATTGCTCGGCCTCTACGCAGCGTCAGCAATCTACTGGAAGTACGTGCACAACTATGTGAATTATGTCAGGAACACTGACATAGTTTTATTAATAATCGGGCTAATATTGGTGACATCAATCTATAAGGCATACAAAGATTATTCCAAATTAATTAAAAGGAACGAGCCAGGGGAATGATTATAGAAGCAGTAAATTTATAAACTTCTCGTAATACTCCAGTCCATGGTATCTAATAAAGAAGCAATGTTAAAAATCTGCGGAATATTAGTTGCAGTTTTGGGTTTTGCGCTATTAGTTCAACCTCAAAGTTTTAACGCGCAGGCATCACCCACGACGTTAGTTTTTGGAATTGTAGGCATGGCACTAGGCGCTTTTCTTTTTATGAAATCTGAAAAATGACGTTGGCGCTAAATGATTTAAATTTAGAAACACTCAAACTAGAACACCAATACAAATTACAAAAGTATTGGGCGACATTGTTCGCATCAGTCACATTACCACTTACTTTGTTTAATATTATTTATGGCTTGGTCGGAGATGTTTTAATTTCTGGCGTGCCAGCAGGGATATTATTTATAGTATTTAGTATTTATGTAAAAACTTTTGAAAATGAGCTCGAAGGAATTCGCAAAATGATATTAGCAATACCCGTAGACAAAATTAAATAACGTATCAGCCCTTCACATTCCCCACAGGAATCAGCCTGCACACCTTCTTTGATGCATTTGCAAGATGCATCGTCTCAACAACTTCGTTTATGTCTTTGTATGCGTTTCCGGCTTCTTCCGCGAGTTCTGGCATGCTGACTGCATGCACATAGATTCCGCGCTCCAGCATTTTCTTCTGAAGCTCTTGTCCTCTGAAAGTCCTTTTTGCGGCAGAGCGCGACATTGTCCTGCCAGAGCCGTGCATAGTACTGCCGAAAGAAATGTCATCTGCCTCATCAGTCCCGACGCACAAGAAGCTACCGGTTTCCATTGAACCGCCAACGATGACTGGCTGGCCTGTTTCCTTGTATATTCGGGGCGTTTCTTTTCGCGATGGGCCAAAACATCTTGTTGCGCCCTTTCTGTGCATCACTAACTCTTTTTTCTTTCCATCAACTTTATGCTCTTCCACTTTCGCGATGTTGTGCGCGACATCATAAATTAGATTTAAGCCCAATTTTTCCGCATCCCTGCCGAAAACCTGAGAAAAGCCTTCGCGGATTCTGTGCATAATTAACTGGCGGTTTGCAAACCCGTAATTCGCGGCGCACCGCATTGCCGCAATGTAATCCTGTGCCTCTTTGCTCTTGAAAGGCGCGCAGGCAAGCTCAGGATCTCGCACTGTAATTCCCCAGTCCTTCATTTTCGGGTTGAAGTTACTAACATAATCAGTGCAAATCTGGTGGCCGAAGCCGCGGGAGCCGCAGTGAACCATAACAACGACTTGATTTGGAAAAATTCCCAATTTATCAGCAAGCTTCTTGTCATAAATATTTTCAGGCTTCACAACCTGCACTTCAAGATAATGATTTCCGCTTCCTAAGGTTCCAAGCTCCGGCGCGCCCCGCTTCATTGCTTTCTCAGAAACCTTTTCAGGATTTGCGCTCTTGATTGCCCCTTCGTCCTCTGTGCGCTCAATGTCTTCTGGCCAGCCATATCCATTTTTCACACACCACTTCACGCCATCAACCATTACTTCTTTGTGTTGCTGCGGTGTCAGCCTAATAAATCCGTGAGCGCCGACGCCGGCTGGCACGAGCTTGAATAAAGTGTCAACAAGCAGTCTTATTTTCGGCTTTACTTCATCCCAAGTCAGGTTTGTGCGGACAAGGCGCATGCCGCAATTAATATCATAACCGATCCCTCCGGGCGAGATTATGCCTGTTTCTGTGTCAAAGGCTGCAACGCCACCCACTGGGAATCCGTAGCCCCAGTGCGCATCAGGCATTGCCATTGCCGCTTTTTGTATTCCTGGCAGGCAGGCCACATTGCTTATCTGCTCAAAAACTGCTAAGTCCATCTGCTCCAGCAGCTTCGGAGTTGCAAAAATACGGGCTGGCACCTGCATTTTTGGCTCGTCTTTTTTATAGTCCTGAGAAATTTCCCAGACTACATCAGAGATTTTTTTCAATGGTGGCCTTTGTGTTGGTATTTTTATCATCTTATTATGCTCCTGAACTGATTTATTTCTTTTTCAGTCGTATTTGATATTAATTCATGAAAGTCAGAAATAAATATCTTTGCATCGGCCAGCATCTGCTTTACTTCCGCTTCTTTGCTGATGCGCATATAATATTGCGCGTCAATTCTTTTATCGTGAAGCGCACGGGTTTAAAACCCCGCAGTTTACTGCGCTTCACAATTCAAAAACCCGCGGGTAAAGCGAGCATCGCAAAACCACGGGCTTTAGCCCGTGGATAGATGCGAGCAGCGAGTTTTTGTTATTTTTGTGCTCATTAATTATTTTTGTTTTTTCTTCACCGAGAATTTTTGTTGCAGCAAGAATAGAACAAAAATGATTTTCGCATTTTAATCCGATTTTTTGCAGGAATGCGTAAAGCGCATAATATTCCGCATAGTAAATTACAACTGTCGCCCAGAGCAGATCCCCGTCTTTAAAATTTTTTTCAGCACGTTCAACAGAAGATTTTGCTTCTAATAGGTATGATTTTGAGAGATTTTCATTTGGCTCTGTGATTTTCAGGCCATCACTTAATTTCAAGCACCACTCAATATCTCTTTTCATTCTCCCACATCAAATCAACATAAAACGAATGATTATTTAAGATTATGTGGTCTTTTTTAATTTCGTTTATTAGCGGCTCGCTTGACTTCAGCGCATTAAAAAAGGATTTTTCAGATAGATTTATTTGCTGGAGCCTGTTTGGCAACAGGTGTTCGGGCAGACTTTCTTTTCTTTTTGAGATTACCAGCAAGTCAAGGTCGGAATTCCTATCGGCTGAAAATTTTGCAAAGCTTCCGAAAATTATTTTTGTGGTGTTTGTTTTTAGCTCTTTTGCGAAAATTTTCAGCGCGGGATATTTATCAAAAAATAAGTTTGTTCTATAAATTTCTGCCTGAATTAGCTGCAATTTTGCCTGAATGTTTTCGCGATTTAGCCTGAAGTATTTGTTCTTTCCATGAGTTCTGCTGAGAATGATTTTTTGCTTTTCAAGGCTTTGCAGGCCATTCTGCGTGGCTTTGAGCGATATTTCCGCCAGCCTTGAAATCTCGCGCAGGTAATATTCTGCTGAGTAATCGCGCAGATACAAAGCCAATATTTTTATTTCGTATTCATTTGGATACATATGTATTTTTATGGATACTTTGTTTAAAAGGCTTTTGGTTTGTATTTCGGGCGCTGGATTATTTTAGGGGAATTAAAATATTTGCTCAGACATCCAACACAACCCGTGCAATCCAATTTTTCTTTTCCTGCTTCAGCTCAAGCATATGCCATGTCGCAGCCTTGACGTCTGCACGCAGCGGATGCCTTTTCTGGTTGAGGGGCTCGCCGCTAATCTCTGCTGTCAGCAACCAGACACCGCTCTCGGGCTTTTGTTTTATTTCAACATCAAACTCTGACAGGAACATCTGCTCTGCATCCTTGTAGTAAACCAGCTCGTTCAGGAAATCCACAAGAAGCGCCTTAATGTCGTTGCTTTGCAGTTTTATTATCTTCTGGAGCTTTGGCTGGACTGTCTTTGTGTCAACCATTGTATCCATCGTGGCAAGAGCGGCGTTCTTGAAAACCTCATTCAAGTCCCTGCCGTATGCCTCAAAGGTTAGCTCCGCAGTCACGCCCTTGATAAACTTGTATTTAGGGTTTTTCGGTGTTCGCTTTTCGCTTTTAGCTGGTGATTTTTTTTCTGCCATGTGTTTTTGCAATAGTGGCTTGCTTATTTATTTTTTGTAACTACTTAAAACAAAATAAATTATGTGTTAATACTGAAACCTTTGGCAAAAGCCTAAAAAAGTTTATGCTTTCTACTCTCTGAGCATGGTGCGGCTAAAGGATTTTCTTTACGGGCATGCAGTCCAGCTTTGCGCTGCACAATACGAGCCGCTCAGCCGTGAAGACTAGGCCGCCTGCCACCCGCGGCACGTTTCTCCAGCAGGAACACTGCACAGCAAAGTGGTTGTATTTCCGTGCAACAATATCGGGCTTTCAAAAATTGTTTATTGTGAAGCGCACTAAAGTGCGGGGAGGTCCGAGCGCTTTTTCGTGGATTATCACAAAGCCCCGTTAAACATAAAACATATAAAGCGGCATAGGCTATAAGTTAGAAACACAAACCAAAATGAAAGTAACACTAATATCTCCGCTCGAGGATATCCAGACGTATGGCTTGCGCGTGCTATCTGCGTGCCTGAAAAAAGAAGGGTTTGAAACCCAGATAATATTCATACCGGGCAACCATAACGAGGCATACAGCGAAGATTTACTAAATAAAATAGCTGCGCAGTCGGCCGGCAGCGGCTTGGTGGGTTTGTCTTTGATGACGCATGTTTTTGAACGCGCAGTGCAGATAACAGGTAAGTTGCGCTCTCTTGGCATGCCGGTTGTTTGGGGCGGAATTCACCCGACGATTGCCCCGGAAGAATGTTTAAAGCATACGGATATTATTTGCAGGGGCGAGGCCGAAGCGACGATAGTAGAATTAGCCAAGTGCATCGAAAGCGGACAAGGCTATGATAACATTAAAGGGCTTTGGCTGAATCGCGGCAGCGAGATTATAAGAAATCCGGTGCAAGGTCTTATCGAAGACCTGAACTCTATACCAGCCCAAGACTATGATTATGAAACGCACTATGTCTTAGATGGCAGCGATATTCGAAAAATGGATGCCAGATTGATGGCAAAGTACTCTGAAGGCGTTTACATGACTATGGCTACAAGGGACTGCCCATTTGTATGCACTTTTTGCTGCAACAATGCGATTAACAAGCTGCTCAATAAGAAGGGCATACGAAAAAGAAGCGTTGATGACGTAATAAAGGAATTAGCCAACGTCAGGGATAATCTGCCGTTCATAAAAAAAATCAAGCTTGATGATGATGCTTTTTTCATCCTTCCCGAAAGAGAAATAAAAGAATTCAGCCAGAAGTACAAGGAACAGATAAAAATACCATTAGTAATTACGGGCGCAGCTCCATCAACGGTTACCAGAGAAAAAATGGCTGCGTTGGTAGACGCGGGTCTCATTGCAGTCAGGATGGGAATACAGACCGGAAGCGAGCACACAAAACAGATATATAAGCGCTATCACACTAATCAGCAAATAGGAAATGCAGCGAAAATATTCAATGAATTCAAGGACAAAATTGAGCCGCCGCAATACGACGTTATTTTAGACAACCCATTCGAAACTGAAGACGATGTAATTGAAACCCTGAGATTTGTGTCGGGATTGCCACCGCCATTTACGCTGTCGCTTTTTTCATTGGCATTTTATTCCGCGACTGAGCTATACGAACTGGCCGAAAAGGAAGGCATGCTTAATAACAAAGCATATACGCACCGGTTTCATAATCTCAACAAGACTTACCTAAACGGGCTGTTCTATTTAATAAATAGATATGCTACAATAGGCTTGAGAATACCTAAAGTAGTAATTTCTTTGTTAGTGAATAAAAAGGCACGAAGGTTCAAAATTAGCAATTTGGCATACCAATTTTTGAAATTGTCGGTGAGCCCTCTGCGATTCGGCCACTATGCGACAGTAGGCCTTAAAGATATTAGTATTGGGGACTTCTCGCGCATAAAAAGGAAAGTAATGACTTCTTTGGGCGCGCAGGCCAGCCGCACTGTTTGATATAGATTTTGTTGCGAATGCTGTTTATTGCCTTTGCACTATTTTAATATGGACTCTATGATGTGTCAAATCAGTTTTCAGTCTTCAGTTTGCAGTAAGTAGTAAGCAGTAAGCAGTATTCAGTTAGCAATAAACAGTCGGGAGTATTGAGTTGCGTGGCGGTTTGTTCGTTATTAGTGATTCGTCTTTCGTTGAACGAATAACTAAAGACCAAAGACAGAGCATAACTAACGACTACAAACTACATACTCATAACTGCCTACTAATATAGCGAGCGGCGAGTTATGAGCTATGGGCTGGGAGCTATTAGTATGAGCCGGAAGCCTGCGGCCGGCCGCTGGCGGCTAGCTTCTGGCGTCTGGCGGCAACAGATTTCTATGTAAAATAATAAGTTAAATAATATGTTAATTAGTATGTTTTATGATATCTTATTACATAAATTTTATAAACCCCCAAAGCGCTTAATTTTCGGCCACCATGCGTAACAGCGACTTTAGCAGGCTTCGGGAAAGGATTTTAGGGTTAATCAGGGCTGGCCCGGGCGTTGTTACCACAGCCGAAGTTGCTTCCGAGTTTAAAATTTCATGGAACACTGCTGAAAAATATCTTCTCGAGCTGGCGCTGGAACGCCAGATCATTCGCGTTAAAAAGGCAGGCGCGAATTTATGGATTTTGGCGCGCCATGCGCCAATTGCCGTAAAACGCCGGCGCAAAACAAGTTTTGGAAGTGATTTTGATGAGTAAAATTTTCCGGAGAAGGAAACCGAAAGCAAAACAAAAAACTGCAAAGGAATTTGCATTCAGGAAAATAGGGCTGCGGAAAATGAGGAAAGATTTGAAGGAGATAGAAAAACTATTAAAACAGCAAAGCCGATAACGGGGGGGAAGGCATTGGGCCACGTAACTAAAAGAAAGCGAAGTGTAAAACGAAAGCAGCGAATTGGCAGGCAACAAAGAAGCAAGCTTGACTTTATTGTGAAGCGCACCAAAGTGCGGGGCACTAAACCCAGCGCTTCACAATTCAAAAACTCGCCACTCAGAGCCTATTTGCGGACTAACCAGAATCCCGCAAGGATTATGGGCGTAGGAAAGCTATGCTTTCTGACCAAAGTCCGCAGTTTTACGGCTCCTCGTCTTAACAGGCGAGTTTTTGTTATCTTCTTGCTCAGCGCAGCAATATCTGTCCTGTTCTTTGCTGCTTTGTATGCAGGGCCAGCCATCACTGGATTTTATGCTTCCGCCGGGGCGAGGTTTTCTGCAGCAGCAACGAACATAAATGAATGCACAAATATTTCAGCCAGCGATACATATGCGTTGACAGCAAGCATATCAAATTCTGCTAACAGGGTATGCATGAATATAAACATCAGCAATGTTACGCTGGATTGCCAGGGAAATTCAATTGATGGCGCAGACACATCAGGGACATTTGGCATTAATGTATCAAGCGTGCCAAGTTCTGACACGTTTAATGTAACAATAAAAAATTGCAGGCTTACTGACTGGAATTTTGCTTTGGCGTTTACTGATGTCAACAGCAGCACAGTGAATAACAACACCCTGACTTCAAATGGCGCAACGCCGGTGCAGCTCATACGCTCGCACCACAACACAATCTCAAATAACAATGCGAGTGCCAATACGCTTAGCGGAATCCAGCTGGCAGTAAATTCGTCCAATAATACGGCATCCAGCAACATCGCAGACAGCAACACAAACCACGGCATACTGATTGACGCCTCTGCGAAAAACAACATAGTGTTAAACAATAATGTATCTGACAATACCCAGGATGGCATCCGGCTTTCAAGCGATGCCGGCACAGGCAACAACATAACAAACAATAAGGCAATATCAAACAGCCGCCATGGCATAGCGGTTTTAGTTAGCAATACAATAATTGATAAGAATACTGCTGTTGCGAACACACAGCGCGGTATAGATATGTCTGATGCAGCAGCAGGCAATAATAT
>Ga0209541_10011436_pt1 | contig 13899 bp, 18 predicted proteins | sample RifCSPlowO2_01_FD_184027 | JGI IMG/M metagenome (GOLD analysis project Ga0209541, IMG submission 184027) | Groundwater microbial communities from Rifle, Colorado - Rifle CSP2_plank lowO2_0.1 (SPAdes) (version 2) | ecosystem: Environmental > Aquatic > Deep subsurface > Groundwater | place... | reverse complement strand
CGTCGAGCTGTGCATCGTGGATTGATTGGAATGCTTTTTTCAGGATTGATTTGCTCTTGATGATATTACAATGGAAAGGAAATAAGTTTGCGTCGCCGGCGATGTAGTTTCGTTTACTCATATCGTCGTAAAAGTAATTGCCGTTCCAGAAATAGTTCATCAGTATTTTTTCGTAATCGAAGTGTTCAATTGGATTGTTTAGTTTTAAAGCTTTCATATCCTGCTGCAACATGCCGAGCATACAGTTGTCGTAACAGGAGCTTTTTCTGATAGCAAAATCTTTGATGGATGAGTAATGATAGGGTTTGACTAGTCCAGACTGGTCGACGAATGTTTTTGTGAATTTGTTTACTTGTTGTTCTAGGAACGGACGGAAATCATCGACTAACTTCTTGTTTTTTGTGAGTGCGATACTATGGATGAGCCATGGCAGTGTGTCGACGGCGTGCGTGGGAAAATCAAATAGCCTGTCGTCCGGTGTTATGGTTGTGGTGATCTTGTTGTGCAGTGAGAAAATAGCGAGCGCGTACCTCAAGGTTTGTTCGACTTCTTTTGTATAACCCAGCTTGATTAATGATTCTGTGCACATGCCGAAATCTCTGGTCCAGAATTGAGGGAAGTTTGTGGTTGAGGTCTGAAAGAATCTGCCGTTCCAGCAGTTTTTTAAGATGTGATTGCAGATCTCTTCGGCATTGCCAGCATAACGTTTAAACTGCTTGAACTTATTTCTGAGCATACGCTGGCCTTGGGTAAGGTAAAACTTGATGTTTGTCATAAGAGCTTTTCAAATTCTTCTCTCGTTAATCCTGCTTTGTTCATAATGCTTAACAATGTACCTTTCGCTCATTCTTTGTGCAGCGGAACGGGAAGAGTGATTTTTCCATTTTCTGTAACTTTCTTGAGAATCGCATGACTTCCAGCAGTTCGCGTGTGTTGAAATCCGATTTTGCTTAGAATTTTAATTACGTCTTTGCCGGATAGCACCGGAAGCTTTGGCATTTTCAAACCTCAACGAAAGAAAACGTCGGCGGCTCTTCTGAGTCTATTTCTTCAAGAACTTCGGGACATTCCTCTACATATAGATTAATCGCTTCTTCAATATTTTTCTTTGCCTCTTCGATTGTGCTCCCTTGACTTGCAATACCGAGTTTTGTGCAATGTGCAACAAAGATAGGCTCTCCTTTGCTTAATTTTTCTTTTACAATAACTATATCTAGGTAATGTTTTGACATGGGAGATGATTGACTTTAATGGATTATAAAAGTATCGGAAGAAACGAGCCTGGGAGGAAAGTCACCCTCGTTCTGTCGAACTGAGAGATTTGAACCCCCGGCTAACGGCTTAGGACGCCGCCACTCTATGTGCGCTACGTGCTCATCCCTGCGATTAGCAGGTATCCAGGCTGAGTTACAGGCTCGTGAATTAGAAACTGTAAAGTATCTTTAAAAACGTTTGCACAGAATCTTTAAATATAAGTGTACACGTACATGTACGTATGGTAGTCAAATCATTGACGATAACAGAAGATGCGTATAAGCTCCTCAAATCATGGAAGCATGGCGATGAGAGCTTTAGCGAGTTGATCTTACGGTTGGGACATTCGCGGGCTGAACATCTGAAGAAATTCTGCGGCATACTCAAACGCAGTGAGAAAGAAGTCCATGCGTGGGAAAAAGAGATTAAAGAAGCACGAATCAAATCGACTGCTTCAATGGAGCATAAACTAAAGAAAATCAAAAAGAGTGTGCAGGATGCTTATTGACTCATCTGCGATTATCCATTTATTGAATGGGACTTTAAAAGGGAAAGAGATTGAGCAGTATATAGCTGAAATAACTTCAACTTCTGCTGTGTGTGTTCACGAGGTATTAAGCGGAGCAACACAAAGTGAACGATCCACGATTGCTGATTTATTTAGAGGATTGGAAATACTGCCATTCGATTGTTCTGCTGCACAGATGAGTCCGGAAATCAAAAAGAGAATAATAAAAGCTGGAAAAACAATTGGAGAATTAGATGTTTTTATTGCAGCTACTGCACTTGCGCATAATATCCCACTCCTCACGACAGATAAAGATTTCAAGAACGTTGAAGGGTTGCAGGTAGTGTTGGTGTGAAGGTTAAATCATCTTCTTATACGTCTCACGCAAATTCTCGGCGATTGACGGGTTCTTGAACAGGATGAATTTGATGCCGCCGGTTTCATGTGCGAGTTTTGTGATTTCAGATGGAGGAATGTCTTGGGCAGTTTTGTATGTTGAGAATATGCGCTTGATGTCTGCGACTATTTTTTGCGGATATTTCACTTGGATGACGGCGTCGCCCATAATGTTTATGTCAACGATTTCTTCTGCTTTCTTTGATAGAACCTTCGATTTGACGTTCATCGTATGGTAGACTGATGCTGCCCATCGATTTAGAGGCACATTTATTGGGATTATGAACTTGCTCGTGACGTTTCGTTTCCGAAAATGATCAAAGATTTGCGTCTCGTGTCCGAGATTAATCAAGAGCCACCAATGATAATGACTGTAGGAAAAGTATTCTTTCTTTCCTTTTTCGTGATCCGCCCAATACACCATGATATCACCCCAAAAGTTGTCCAAGTCTAAGAGATTGTTGAACGTGTAGACGGCGTAGTCCTCCTTTGCGAATTCATTGTGGAATAGTTTAATGGGCGTTTTAGTTTCGTAGGTTGTGAGTAATTTATCGAAGAAAGATTTGAGTTTTAATACCCACTCTTTGTTGATTGAATAAGTTTTATTGGTTTTCTTGAGGACGTTTTGACTGTGAAGTGCGTCGACGGCTTTGCGGACGGCCTGATAGGTGATACCGAGATTGTAGTTTCGCTTGATTTTGTTAGTTAGTTCCATTATGGAGAGATTTGGCTCTTGCGTGAGAATTGTGAATACGATGTCCTTGACGTGCTTGGATTCTTCGCCGGGCTGTGGGATGGAGAGGTCGATCATTTTAGAATTTTGTTTTAACTACCCCTTTTAGTTTTTTAATGATTAGTGTAATTTCTGAAATTTTTCTTTTTACATAATCAGTCTGCACAAAAAATCCGTCGTATTCTATCCTATTTCTGAGCATTCGCAAATCGTCCATAAATATTATTTCGGATTGTGAAAATTCAGAATATTTTTTGAGGTATTCGATCAACGCTTTATGTGCACCATCGCCTGTTGTTTTATAGCCGTCGAGAAGCAGAATGATACTGATCAATTCACGAATGACATCATAATAATCGCTCAGAACGAGAGATGAAAATTTTTCTGTGTCAGTTGAATGAATGCGCTCCAATTTTGTCTCCACCATACGCAGAATTGATTGTGCTTTTTCAGGGTCCGGAGTGATCTTTATGATATCCATCAAAACACCTTGAGATACCCTTTCAGAGGAATGCCATTCAGAATATTGTTCTTTAGTTCGCTGCTGAGCTTGTTGAAATGTGGTTCGAAAAGAATATTGATTGTTCGTCCGATTGCTTTTTCGTAGGCGGCGAGATTTAAGGCAACTTTTTTTGAGCTAACGAATACGTCAATATCACTTTCTTTCACATCTTCACCCCGAGAGGCTGAGCCAAATAGGATAATAACGTCGGGCATGCAGTTGTCATTAAGATAGTTGATAAGAGTCGATTCGTATAATTGCGCGAGCGTGTGTAATTTTTTGAGGAATGTGAAGTAATCACTGTCGCGGTTGGCAAAATAGACAGGATAGCCGCGGATAATACGCTTTTGGATGAAGTGTTCTTTCTCAAATTCGTTGAGATACCGTTTAATGGAAGGGGGAGCTACGTCTATCGTGCGGCTTAATTCGCGCAGTTGAAAGCCTTCTTTGCGCAGCGGATCGTCCATGAACACGGACAATAGCTTCGTTCTGTTATCTTTTTGTAGCATCTGTAATATAATTATAACAACTGTTATTTAAATGTTGCGGTTGTTGTTTTAGGATGATTATATTTCATCGTTGGAGACTAACTTTAGCTTGTTTTTAAACTTTTTGGTACAAATATTGTTGTAGCGAAGATTGATATAATAGACGAGAAGACTACTATAACATGACGCTGAAAGAATCATTGTGTGAAATTGTTGGAATTGTGAATGCGATGGTTGATGCTGAGCCATGGAAGGAGCCGAATAAGGCAACATTAGAGACAGCACTCCGCCTGTATGAAGCGATACCTCAGCCATGGGAGGAGACTATTGGTGAGAAGGCGGCGGATGGATTTTATAAGCGTGGTAATGTGTATTTCAAATTAAATGATTTTGAAAAATCAATTGCATCATTTGATAAAGCGATCGAACTCGATCCGAATGATGCAGTAGCATACAACAATAGAGGAGGTACTAAAAGGGAATTAGGGCAATATGAACAAGCAATTGCAGATTTTGACAAAGCGATTGAACTCAATCCGAATTATGCAGTAGCATACCTCAACCGAGGATATACTAAAAGGAAATTAGAACGATTCGACGAAGCACTTCTAGACTTTAACAAAGCGATTATAGACTTCAGCAGAACTATCGAACTAAATCCGGACGATGCCGTTACATACCAGTACAGAGGATTTGCTAAAATTGAATTAAAACAATATGAACAAGCGATTCCAGATTTGGACAAAGCGATCGAACTCAATCCGCATATAGCAGCCTACTGCCATAGAGGATTTGCTAAAAAAGAATTAAAACAGTTTGAACAAGCAATTGCAGATTTCGACAAAGTGATTGAACTCAATCCGAATCATATAGCAGCCTACTACCATAGAGGATTTGCAAGAATTCAGTTAGGGTTATATGAAGCTGCGATTGATGACTACGACATGATGATTGGAGTGGATCCTGATGAATATGCATTCCATAATCGTGCTTTTTTGAAGTTTAAAATAGGCAAAACCGATGATGCGATTGTAGATTTGAAATGTGCACTTCAGATAGCTGGAGATTTCTTACCATCATATGCTGTGCTTGGCGACTGCTATCGCGCATTAGGAAAAAACAGCGACGCTGAGACTGCTTATACAAAAGCACTTGAACTAACTACCCCTGAAAATTTAACACAAAATTACCGTCCCCCCATACGTGCCGAACGCGGCTTGAAAGCGCTCGGCAGGGAAGTTACGACCAACTACACGCAGCTTGCGATAGAGAAGGGACTGATTACAGAGAAGGAGATCGAGGTGTTATGATCATTCGTATTTCAGCATTAAACACCGACGCTCGTTCAAGTGAGGTTTGTGCCTTGCTTTGCATTGCGAACGTTCCGATTTCATAAGTGAATGCTGCACGCTTCTCTTTTTCGTAAAGATAATTTTGGATAAGTTCATCAGCTTTCTGCTGTCCGAGAAGTTCTGCTGCGTTGCTCTTTGCTTCGGCGTATGAGTGAACTAACTCTTTCTTGAGTTTCCCGGTCAGATAGAAGAAATAGACAAGTGCATCAAATGCGAGTGCATGTATTGATAGGTCGGATTTGAGTTTAACACCACTATGCGCGAGCAATGCACGCGCGTTATAAAACATTGAATAATAACTTGCGTTGATTACCCAGAGGGAGCCTTTTAGATGTTCATAACCAATGTAATTATTCTTTGTTGACACGTCGAATAAACATCGTGCAGACTCGAGAGAGTCACCAGCATTCTGTAAGAAAAATTCAACATCTTCAACTTTTTGTTTGGTCAAAATAGTCTTGTCTTGAATGTAATGTTTTGCTCGACGTTCTATCTCAGCTAATCGTTTCTGATCGAGCATTATTTTCTTCCTCGACTAATAAGCCTATAAAAAAGTTCGGCGCCATGAATTATAATGTGTTTATTTAGTAATTCATTCATCACGTTTCTCTCTTCTCGTTTGCTTAACATCTCGTAAACGCTCTCATAGGATATACAAACAGTGTGTATCTTGTCGTTCAACGCATGATCTCGAGCAGTGTTCTGCAAAAACGTTTCAGAAACTTCTGTTTTATTGATATTGTCGACGATAAGAAGAACATCAATGTCTCGAGGATTGGTTGTAATGACAGCTGAACCAAAGATGAGCAATACAAAATGTTCTTCTTTGAATTTTTGTATGAAATTCTGAAGAAATACTGCAATCTCTTGGTTTTTTGATTTATTGAGAAATTCGTTTCTTCTTTGATATTCGATATGTGTAGTGAGATCATGATTATGGCGATAGTTTAATGTTAGGAGGTTCTGTTTATTTTGAAGGAGGATGTTATTCTTAATTAAAGGCTTAATTGACCGATGCACAAGCGAATAATTCATCCCAAGGATTCGTTCAATACCACGAATAGTAAATAATTCTGTGATGTGCGCAGCGAATACTTTAAGGATGGTTTCTTGGGTTTTGGTGGCCATATTACTATATAGTAATTATTTGATTACTTTTTAGATATATAAATGTTTCTAATTAAGAAGGTTATGAGAAATTTTGAGGTAATTACTTTTTAGAATAGAAATATTCAATCAAATCATCAAAATAACCTTGAAGAGAAACTTTTAAAACATGAGAAAGTACTTTCTGATCTTTAATTTCGCTCATTGACAGAAAATTTTTGATGATAGGGTTAAGCAGCTTATCTTTCTCTAACATATCTGCTTTTTCATAATTTGACCAGAACTTGTGCGGAATGTCGAGCTCCGTCTTTTTTGATTTCATGGTTGCGAGTAAATCGTTTGAATTAAATAAATGTTTCCAAAGAACAAAGTGAGAGCCATAACGTTTAAATATCTCGTTAAAACACTTTCAAAAATGGACATCTATCAAGAATCTTTAGACTTTCACAAAAAATACAAAGGCAAGCTGCAGACAACGTCACCGTTCTCATTAAAGACGAAAAAAGATTTGTCATTAGCATACACGCCTGGCGTGGCAGAGCCGTGCAGAGCAATTGCGAAGGATCCGTCGAAAGTCTATGATTACACGATAAAATCTCATACAGTTGCAGTCATCTCAGACGGCAGCGCAGTACTTGGTTTAGGCAATATCGGCGCAGAAGCTGGCATTCCAGTCATGGAAGGCAAATGCGTGTTATTTAAGGAGCTTGCGGGACTGGATGCGTTTCCTATTTGTGTGAAGACGCAGGATGTTGACGAGATAGTCACCATAGTCAAGAATATTGCGCCGGTGTTTGGGGCGGTTAATTTAGAAGATATTTCTGCGCCGCGCTGTTTTGAGGTTGAGGCGAAATTGCAGGACATCGGAATACCCGTCATGCACGATGACCAGCATGGGACAGCAGTTGTTGTGCTGGCTGCGCTGGTAAATGCATTGAAAGTTGTCGGTAAAAATTTTGAAGATATTACCGTTGTTGTATCAGGTGCGGGTGCGGCTGGAACTGCGATTACGAAGATGCTTGTCTGCGGCGGCATCTCGACTAAAGTGTGCATTCCGGTCAAGGATGTTCTTCTGTGCGATAGTCATGGCATCATCCATAAGAAACGAACGGACTTGAACGGCTCGAAGAAAGAGTTAGTGAAGATAACGAATAAATCAGGCAAGACCGGAACGTTTGCGGATGCATTCAAGGGAGCTGATGTTTTTATTGGCGTGTCGGCGCCGAATATTGTTACTTCTGATATGATCAAATCAATGGCTCAGCATGCAATTGTTTTTGCGATGGCGAATCCTGTGCCGGAGATCATGCCGGATGCTGCGCTATCTGCAGGGGCGATGGTTGTTGGAACTGGACGAAGCGATTATCCGAATCAAGTCAATAACGCATTAGGTTTTCCGGGCATCTTTAAAGGTGCACTTGAAGCCAGTGCAGTACGCATCACGCCGGAAATGAGACATGCGGCTGCATATGCGCTTGCAGGTTCTGTTGTGCCTACACGAGACGCGATATTGCCGAGCGTGCTTGATAAAAATGTAGTTCTGAAGGTTGCGGATGCGGTGCGGAAGAAGGCGATTGAGCAGGACGTTGTGAGGAAATAATGGGTACAGAACAATTTGATATAGAAAAATACTTGCAGCAGAGAAAACGCTCTGAGGACGAAGAGAAGCTTGATGCTCTCCTGAAAACGATAAACATGCCACTGAGTGTTGAGCAACTTCAAATTGAACTGGATAAAAGTAAAAGCCCGCTTGACATACTGAGGAGATATAAACCTGATTTTCAAAGCGAAGATAAACTTAAGGAGTTTATGCAATTATTACACAATGTTTGGAATGCAATGCCGCGAACAGAACTGGAAGGTAAATCCCCTAATGATATAATTGGAACCGATGAAGATGCTGAGAAATACCTGCTGGACATCATAAATACGTTTGGCGAAACACTGTCTCAAAAAGTATGGGCGGACTTTAAAACCGAGTGGAAAGAGTTTTCCAAGAGAGAAGTTGCAAATGAATCATTTAAAGTGGGAATGACGATGACATTGAGTCTTTTACGTGATGGCGGAATGCCCATAGAAATACTCAAAAGTATTGCAGAAGCAGGATTGAAGATGAATGATTTGGAATAAGTACTTGTTTAGCAGAGTTGAATAATAGAAAAATAGGTCTACTGTGATGTCTATAATCAACTAAGGGGGAACACTTATTGCTACGCGAACTCGTCGTCGTGCTGCACCCCATTAGCTGATTAATAGTCGAGAAAAAAAACAATTGATTGCTGCACACTACATTAGAGGATTACACGGTTTAGTTCTCATCACTTCATTTTCGGCCCAACTTTATAGAACAATACCCAGCCACCATCCGCCTCAATCGGCGCAGGGTCGCACACAATTGTTCCGCTGTCTGCATTGATTCTTGTGCCGCTGTCGTCTTTCCAATTCAAACCGTCGGATGATGTGGCGGACTTGATACCTTCGCTTTCGCTGCAATAATATTGCCGCCATTTGTTGTTTTCTATTTGAACAGTATTTGAAACGGAGCCTCGGTCACGGATCGTTTTTTGTTTGGTGAATATTAGACCATCAGGGGATGAAGCGGCGACTAATTGCGGTCCTTGCGCGAAATAGATGAACCAGGTGTCGCCGATCTTTGCAACGTCAGGGTCGGTTAATCGTTCGTATTTGAAACGGATGCCATCTTCTTCGACAAAATTGATACCGTCAGCTGATGTTGCGCTCCAGACTTCGTTGGTGGACATTTGGTCGTTTGGATTTGGGAAAATAACGTAGAACATCCGGATGGTGCCATCGGGAAGCAGGACGACTTCGGGGTCTGCTGCGCCTTGGTGGTTGAGGCTGCTTGCTAGTTGAAGCGAACCGGATGTCCAGGTTTTGCCGTCGTCGTCTGAGAAAGCAACGATTAATCCAGATCTGCTGCGGCCGTAGCCGTCGACTCCGTAGAGAGCGATGCGGCCGTCGTTCAATCGGATGACGTCAGGCACGCTCGTATGTTCGAAAATCTTTTCTTTGCCGCTGAATGAAAGGCCGTCGGCTGATGCTGTTCGGTATAACGTGTGGTAAAAAGGACCGGCGGGATCAAAATCTAACGGATGTGCGTTTTCTATCGATAGGTCGAAGGAGAGTTTGTTGTTGTCTGTTTTGGTTTCGAGGGGTTGTGGTGGTGAAATAGGCTGTTTTTCCTGCTGAATTTGCAGTGGTGCTGATTGTATAGGTGGAGCATCGAGAACCGGCTGCGGTGCGCAGGCTGCGATGAAGAGCAGCATACATATAATGGATATTAGTTGTTTCATAAGGTGTTACCTCACATACACTTTTGCGTTTTCAGTGAATCCGCTCACCTGTGATGCCTTCTTGCCCGGGAATGATTCGAATTTTATTTTTCGGTCTTCGAGCATTTGGACCAGAGCCGTACCCTCAACAACATTTTGCGGCTGCACTATGATATCAGCATAATGCCCTTCATCCCAGACTTTTCCGTTGTTGAGATAATCGTACTTGACAAGTTCATATTTAACCAGGCCATCTTCCGGTGTAACATCTCCAAAATCAGGCGCGTTGCCTTTGACTGCATAGTTAGCTGTTTTATCGTTGTAGTCGCCCATTGATACAATGATGATTGTAGGGTCAATAGGATTATAGACAAATGCGAGATGAGTTGTCCAGTACCCCAGAAGTTTATTGTATTCAGGCAAGCCCGCGTAGCCGTTCGTATCTTCAACAAACCAGTTGCCTGAGAGCTTACCGTCGATATCGTAATCCATTTTACCACTCAGAGGATTAGCTTTTCGGATATTTTTTTCAAGCAATTGTGTTTTGATTGGCTCGACAAAATAGGAAAGAAATTCATCGGCATTAAGCATGGATAATACATCTTTATATGACTCTAGGTTAACGACGTTTCGAGTTACATTTTTATTGAAGACGGAAAAATCAAACCCGGGGGAACGGCCGATTACTTCGCCCGCTTTGACTGATGCAGGAACTCGTGTTTCTAATATTGTTTTGAGCTTTTCAGAAATTTCATTGACGTGAATAAAGATAGTGTAGAATGTGCAGGTATGATAAATGGTGATATGATAATCACCGAGCGTGCTTGTGGCGAAGTCTGAAGGCATACGATCAACGCCAATGACCATACCATCAGCAGGCGCCAGAACATCAACAAATTTGTCAACGTTATCCTCGCGCTTTGCGCCCGGATTTGTCCATTTATTTGAAGTTATATACCCATGGTCTGTAGGCGTGACGTGATGGCCAGTCATGACTCCCATCGGCATGATGAATCCAAGATCTTCGATATGGGCAGGAGGCGACGTGAATAAAACTGTGCCGCTGCCATTGCAGTATCTGAGCACATGCTGATCTGACTGCTGTTCAGAACTCAGAGCATTTGATTCAGCTTGCGGCTGCTGAGGTTCCTGCTCAAGATACATAGGGTCATCTACGAGAAGGATTGAATTCAATTTTTGGATGTATTCTTCTTTGGTTGCCGGATCAATGTTCAATGGTGCCAAACGGTTCATCATCTGCATTTTGTGTTGACTTCCGATGCTTCGCGGCGGTTTGTTGTACCAGTAATCGATCTCGCGCTTTACTTCGTTGAAGCGGTCAACATCAGTCGGCGGATGGTCGAGTACAGTGTTTTTGGATTCGGGAAATTCATTGTTATTTAATTCTGCAGCATTTAACTTATTTTCAGTATTTTGTATAGATGAACAAGCTGCGATTAATAGAATACATACCACTAAGATACATTTGCACATTTTCATTTTTTCATCACCAATTTTTCTGCGTTTTTGTATGCGAATTTTTCTTGAACTGCTGGATCAAGTTTTGCTATAAAAGCACGGCTGTAATCATTCAGTGTTACTGCAACCACAGGATCAATCGACCAGGGAGCACTCCAGCCACGGTCTGTGCCCCACAGTACTTGGTCGGGATGCCGTTCGATAAAGTCTTTCCAGGTTGCACTATCCTTTGCGAGCAGCTCTTCTTTATTTTCAAAATGCGCGAGAAATTCTTCTTTTGTTATTTCAGGACGCAGCAGCCAGGTGTCGCCGTACAATTCGTCCACGCCATAGTATGCGTTGGGGTGATTGCTTAAGATTTCGTCGAGGGCTTCAAGATTTTGTGTGCCGTTCTCATAAACGATTAATTGGTCACCATGCCAGATGAAATTGAGGTCCGGATTTGCCGTCAAAACAGCTTCAAAGCTGTCCTGCTGTCCCTCGCCAAGATGAAAATAGACCAACAGACTGTTGTTTTTGAGGATGGGATAGATGTCGTTGAGACGGTCTGAGTTAGGTGGTAAAGCTTTCGCGCCTTTCGGACCGCCATCGCCGCTGCGTTCATATAATCCGATTTCGCCGTAGCCTTTGAAAAGATTTGGATAGACTGCAAGATATTCTGATAGTGTCTCTGCGTTTACGGTTGGAAAACCATCTGCACGGTCGTCGTGGTCAGGCGTCATGATAAATGGAATAAAACTGTCTGGATATGTTTCCATCGTGCGTTTGACGAGGTCAAGAGATTCCCGCGTTATCGGGTCCCAGACGGCAAAGAATGCAAATGTTTTTGTTGTGCGTTCGGCATCGAGCATGCAGGTGTAGTCCGTTATTTTGACGTTGACGCTCATTGCCGGGCGTCCATTATTTTCGTCGTAGTTTGGGTTGTCGGGAAGCGGTGCAATGTGGACGTGTGTATCAATCATTGGACCGTCATATATATCATTAAAATTTCGTTTGAATGTTGGACAATCAATGGGCTGAAATGCGTTTTCTATCCGCTGGTAAAACACTTTCTGATCGTAATTTAATTCGGGATTATTTGCTATAATTGGATGAGGATTCAGAGGTTCAAGAGGCGCACATGCAACTAGAATAAATAGTAATAACACAACCTCTTTTTTCATTCAAATTGGGATAATTAACGAGTTTAAAAGGGTATCTGAACGAATAGTTTAAATTGCTGAGCTTTATTTTTAGCGCATGCTCATAAAACATATCCCTGAAGATTTTGCCGTTGAAGAAATAACGAACGTCAAGAAAAAGGATAAAGGCAATTATTGTTATTTCTGGCTGGAAAAGAAGAATAGGAACACTCAGGATGCGGTTGATGCTGTTGCGCGGGCGCTTCACGTTCGGAAGATTGGTTTTGCGGGGACGAAGGATAAAAAAGCGATAACGAAACAGTTGTGTTCGGCGGAGAATGTTCGAAAGGAATCAATCGAGAAAGTTTCGGTGCGTGGCGTCACACTTACATTTTATGGGTATGGCGATGAGCCAGTGTCGCTTGGCGATTTGAAAGGAAATAAATTTAGTATTGTTGTGCGCGATGTTGATTCTGACATTAAAGTGAAGAAGTTGAAAGAAATAGTAAATTATTTTGATGAACAGAGATTTTCCAGGACAAATGTTGATGTCGGACGAGCGATTGTTAAAAAAGATTTCAAGAAAGCTGCTGAGTTGATTGCGTCGGGCGAAGGGGATTATAATTTGAAAGTTAAAGAGTTCATTACAAGGAATAAAACGAATTTTATTGGAGCGCTTCATCTTGTGCCGAGAAAGATTCTGCGGATGATTATAGGGAGTTATCAGAGTTTCTTGTGGAATGATACAGTTGCGCGATTTATTGAAGGAAAAACGAAGTTTGTTCGAGTACCCTATTCACAAGGACAGCTTGCGTTTCCGACGGGAAAAATAGTGGACAGAAAAATACCAATGATTGGGTTTGATACGCAAGTGGATAAAGAGATTCGAGTTATTGTTAATGAGATTATGCATCGCGAAGGTATCACGTTTCGAGATTTTATTATTCGCGAATTTCCAGAATTGACAATGGAAGGTGCTGAACGGGACATGATAGTTCCAGTGAAGAAATTCTCGGCGAAGATGGTGAAGGACGAATTGTTTGACGGACGGAAGAAGATAATGCTTTCATTTGAGTTACCGAAAGGAAGTTATGCGACGATGGTGGTGAAGAGGTTGAGTACTCAGCCGTAGACTCGTGATCGCTTGTCTACTTTTACGATGATTAATTTGTTTTGATTCTTTCGAACGATATATAATATTCTTTGATCGTCGACACGAACGCGGAAAAGAAGTTCATTTTCAAACATGCCGACGCGCTCGATATCCTGTGGGAAAGGATTTTCTTCAAGTTTGTTTACTCGATCTTCAATTCTCCTTTTTGTTATAGTATCAAGTTTTCTGATATATTTTGATGCACTCGTGGTGAATTCCGAGAGAAATGCCATGTTAACCAAACACGAGTTTTTTCGAGAGAAGTTTTCCTTCTTTTTCTTCTTTTAATGCGGTGCGTACTGCTAGTTTGTCGTCATCGCTTAAACTTCTATCATCCATTAATTCAAATAGAGCATCCATTTTTTTCTCTACGCTTTCCAAACGCATCAATATTTGTTTTTCTAGTATTTCGCTCATAGTAGTCCTAAATGTCGTTTAAAGTATAAAAACGTATCGTCTCATAACTTCAACACTTTTTTGATGTTTTGATACACCGTTTCAACGTCTTTTCCG
>Ga0209541_10011435_pt1 | contig 13900 bp, 14 predicted proteins | sample RifCSPlowO2_01_FD_184027 | JGI IMG/M metagenome (GOLD analysis project Ga0209541, IMG submission 184027) | Groundwater microbial communities from Rifle, Colorado - Rifle CSP2_plank lowO2_0.1 (SPAdes) (version 2) | ecosystem: Environmental > Aquatic > Deep subsurface > Groundwater | place... | reverse complement strand
TACGCCTCGCTTTTTCGTACAGCGATAGTAAGTGTAAATACCACCGTTGCCTTTAGCGTATTGTGCGGTAATTGAGCAACCACACGAGGCGCATTTCATTAAGCCAAGAAAAGCAAAACTATGTTTTCTATCGGGACGTACTTTCCCACGTTTCGTCATAACTTCCTGACATTTATCAAAAAGTTTCTTTGAGATTAACGTTCTCTCCCAGCGAGCGAGTGGCTTGAACTATATTTTGATTGCACTCTAGGCAGCTTAAGTTTAGAGGTAGAAAAGAAAATTTTCATAAAGCTTGACTCCCCGCTTACTTTTTACTACTATATTAAAGTATGAGCTTACAAACGCGAACAGAAATGATGATAGGGATGATGACTTTAGAAAATGAAGGCGCTTTTTCTCGTACCTAAACTTATAAAACAGATTGAAAGAAAATGGCCTTCTCGCGAAGGCCATTTTCTTTCGTGGTGAAAATATGAATATCACAATTATAAACGACTGCCGAGACGCAAACGCTGTCGGCAGACAAATAGCCAGGACAAGCTCGCTTTTGGATAGCCCAGTCTCTTTTGTGGGCGTTACAAGCGACATACAAGCCGCAGGAAATATTATTGATATTTTGGATGCTATTGAAGAAAATCCTGGAATTATTCTAGTCAATGTCGCACCCAGAAATGGCAGAGCAAAAAGATGGGAAAACGGAACACCGTTTGGTTATTTTTGGTACAAAAAAGTTCTTGTACTTGCGAGTATAGACGGTTTTACGCTTTCATTCGTAAAGAAATTCAAACTCACAAAATTTGTAACCGTTCTTGATGTACCAGAAACCCTCGATCAACTTATTGCTGGCGGCGCCTTACAGAACAATCTAAAGGACTCAATCACGAGAACGCAGTTCCGGAGTTTTGATTTTTTGCCTCGTGTTGCGGCATATTTATCTAACGGCAAAAAATTAAGAGGTGAGAAACTATACATCGAAGATGTTTCGGATGCGCCGCCAGCGATTTGGTGGATTGATAATTTTGGAAATTGTAAGACTACTCTATTGCAGGAAGACGTAAAAGTTAAAAATCGTTTTTCGTCTAAAATCATCAATTTGCCCTATTTCTCAAGATTAAAAGATGTGCCAGATAAAACTCCTGCTATAATTTCGGGCAGCTCTGGACTTGGCGAAGAACGTTTTTTGGAAATTGTAGTTCAGGGTGGGAGTGCTAAGAAGGAGTTCAATATTTCTGCCGGAGATGCTATTATCTAGACAATGGGACTTTTTTATACAAAAAAAGGAGATAAGGGCAGGAGCCATATTGGTAAGAAGACGGTGAGTAAAATTCGACTTGAAGTTGAAGCCTTGGGTCAGTTGGATGAGCTAAACAGCATGATCGGAGTTCTTAAGAGCCTACCTACTGGTCGGGCAGGCCAGAAGATATCGAGGGATCTCCAAAAAATTCTTCATCAAATTCAGGAAAACCTTTTTATTATTCAAGCGAATATTGCCAATGTAATGATGGGCAATGAGTTTAAGGCTCCTTATTTCGGAGCGGATAAGACTGAAAAGGCTGAGAAAATAATAGACAAGATCGAAGCTGAACTTAAGCCGGTTCGCGGGTTCATCATCTCAGGTACTAATAATACTTCGGCTTGGCTAGATTTTATGAGGGCTAAATCTAGAAATGTTGAAAGAGCTGTTTTGAAGATAAATAAGATCAATAGTTTTCCCGAGATAAAGTCATATCTAAATCGTCTCTCCAGCTTGCTGTTTGCGCTTGCTAGGTGGGAAGCAAGGGGCAAGAAGGAGAAGAATCCGAAATATAAATAATTAGCCAACCCCTCTATATATGTGGTTTTTTGTTTTGATAATGTTTCTGTTCTTAGGCACCTTTGCCTATGCCGGAGTCAAGGCGGCACCATGGTTCCCGACTTGGTCAAAAGATGTTGAGAGATTTTTAAAGTTAGCCGATATAAAACCGGCCCAAAAATTTTACGATTTAGGTTGCGGGGACGGTAAGATTGTATTTGCGGCAGCTGGAGCGGGTGCTCAGGCAATTGGATTCGAGATATCTCTACTCCCCTACTTGATAGCTGTTTTAAGATCTTTTTATATAGATAGATCAAAAATAAAATTTAGGGATTTTTGGAAAGCAAATTTGAGTGATGCCGATATTGTTTATTTATTTCTTACCCCAAAAGTAAATCCAAAAGCAAAATTAAAACTTGAACAGGAGCTCAAGGCGGGTGCTAAAGTAGTTGCTTATACTTGGCCGATCGAAGGCTGGGAGCCGATGAAAATAGATTTAGTACCTGGACAGCCGGCCATGTATTTGTATATTATGGGCTAAAATCTTCCAGAGGAGGAGCACTTTGAAAATTATAGCTTTTTTGGTTGGTCTTATCTTCTTGAGTCCCAATATTTCTGATGCTCAAGCTAAAAGTTTTTACATTTTAAACCCAGAAGTTGAACAAGGGGATGTGCTCATAATCATAATCGAACCGCAATGGCAAACTAAAGCTATGGGTTTTTCGATATGTGCTTCTGTGAAATGGGATGGCTCGGATAATCCAGGCCAAGAATATACGCCCAATAATTACGGAAAAATTTTTATTGGCATTGAGGTTGACATGAAACCTGGCGAATATATTGTTTTTCTTGTCGAGTGTGGCCGCGGTGTTAGACTAGATTGGTATTACGATGTTATCAAAATTTCGGAAAGAAGTTTTGGAAAACCTTGGTATCGGACTTTGCCAAAAAGAAACCCTAAAATTTCGGCTCGAAGAGAAGAAGAGAAAAAAATCAAAAATGAAGCCTATGCAAAGGCTAGTGCTGGTGAGGATTATACCGACGGCGATTTTGTTAATCCGCTTGATAGCATCACAATCAATGATAGTTTTGGAACTCCCCGTATTTATGGCGTGTACAACAAAAAAACTAAAACCTGGATGGCGATAAAGGGCATTCCGTCGGTTCCTCATGGTGGTGTAGATTTGCAAGCAAAAATTGGCACTCCGGTTAAGGCTATTAATTCTGGATTAGTTCTCCTGGCTCACGACTTCCCTCTTAGCGGTACTGAGGGTAAAATGATAATCCTCGATCATGGTTCAGGAATTTTATCCCTCTATCTTCATCTGTCAAGATTTAAAGTAAAGGCTGGAAATAGTGTTAAAAAGGGCGAGATTATTGCTCTATCGGGAGCAACACCGAAGGGTACTCCCCCGCATTTACATTTTATGACTAGGGTAAACGAAACAAACGTTGATCCGCTGAGATTTATCGAGCTGGCTAATCAGTACTTAGTAAAGTAAAACCCCCATGACGGGGTTTTAATTTTTTGTTTAAGATTGAAAGACCTTGCAAGATCACCGACTTCTCTTATTGTGGAATTTTTGGTGAACTTCTCTAAGCTGTTTATCGGTAACGTGGGTGTAAATCTGGGTAGTTGTGACAGAAGCGTGACCTAGCAAGGCTTGGACTGAACGAATATCCGCACCATTTCGCAAGAGGTCTGTTGCAAAAGAATGTCGGAGAGTGTGGGGCGAGACTTGTTTACCCATTATCCCAGCCGCTATTGAATATTTTCTCATTATTCTCTGGATGCTTCTTGGTGTAAGGCGGAGGTCGGCATCTTTAGAAAAATTATTATTCTTGGGAATTCTTATGAAAAGGGCTTCGTCGGAATCTGAACGTTTTGTAATATAATTTTGGAGATACTCCCTAGCTTCAGCTGATAAAAAAACTATCCTTATTTTTCCGCCCTTGCCTTTTATCGGAAGTTCACCCCTCCTGATATCTATTGAGTCGCGATTTAGAAAACAAAGCTCAGATACACGCATGCCGGTACTGAAAAGAGTCGATAGGATTGCTCTATCCCGAAGGGCACCCAGGGATTCCCCTTTCGGAGAATTAATGAGTCTAGTCAATTCTTCCAGTTCAAGAAAATTCACCTCCCTGTCTTCCTGCTTGCCCAGTTCAATTCTTTCAGCGGCCACAGTTTTAATGCCGTTTTTTGCTAAGTATTTTAAGAAGTTTCTCAAGGTTATTATATGGTAATTCTGGGTTATTTTTTTCAAACCCTTTCCCTCGTTGCTTCTAACTCGATTCAGGTGCAGCCGGTATTGGCGAATCAGTTCCTCATCCATCTGGTCAACAGTTTTGATTTTAGCAAAGCCGAAAAATCTATCCAGGTATCGCCCGTAATTTTCAAGAGTTTTGATGGACTTATTCTTCTCTATCTCTAGATATTCAAGGTATTTTATTTTTAAAGGTTTGATATCCATCCCATACGAAGTAGCTGCAATGCAGTGATACGCATAAGTTATGTATGCAAAACAAGCTACTCAATTAATTATAACTTTGGCTCCCGAACCTGTTAAGGCTACTTCGTTCGGGATCCATGGGTCGTATAATGCTATTTTATACATTTTGGGATAATGTTGCAAAATTCTTCAATTCTGGTACAATGATTGGGTTATGTTGTCATCCCAACAGAAAACCAAAATATTATCGGAACATAGAATCCACGACAAGGATACCGGCTCGCCGGAAGCCCAAATTGCTCTGTTTACCGAGGAAATTGAGAAGCTAGCCAAGCACCTCAAGAAGCACGGCAAGGATAACAGTTCTAGGATGGGTCTCTTGAAGATGGTTGCTAAGCGCAAACGACTTCTAGACTATCTTAAGGGAGAGGATCCAAAGCGCCATGGATCTGTCACTAAGAAATTAGGTCTCAAATGAGCAAAATTTCTGTACCACAACGCAAGAATCACAGAGTGGGCGTTTTTGTCGATGTCCAGAACATGTATCACTCAGCTAAGAACCTATATGGGGCAAGGGTTAATTTTAAGGAACTTTTAAGGATAGCCGTTGCTGGGCGAGAGATTGTTAGGGCTGTTGCCTATGTTGTTAAATCAGATACAGAAGAGGAAAAAGCTTTTTTTGACGCTCTTGAAAAGTCTGGGTTTGAATTGAAGAGCAAGGACTTGCAGATCTTCCCTGGAGGAATGAAGAAAGGCGATTGGGACGTAGGGCTGGCCATTGATGCAATAAGCTTGTCTAAGCAGCTAGATGTGGTTGTGATCATATCTGGAGATGGCGATTTTGAACCCCTAGTCAATTACCTGAAGTATAGTGGTTTAATAGTCGAAGTGGTAGGGTTTAAAAGGAGCACCAGCTCAAAGATTATTGAGGTGGTTAACAATTTTACGGATTTGGAGGAGGTTTATGATAGAGTTATATTAAGAAATAAAAGCATTAAGAGATAATTAAATCAGCGGATAGCTGGAAGGGTTGAGGAACAAGAAGCGAATGGGATTTTCCCTTATTTTTTCTAGGCTGCCTAGAATACATAAGAGAAAATCTCGCGTTACTCACCCCAGTCGACTTATCCGTCCGTCTCCATGAAAATTAGGAGGTATGAAGAAGAATTTGCGGGAAAACCGCTTATTGTTGAGTTTGGAAAATTAGCCGGTTTAGCTAATGGCTCTTGTTATGTTCAGTATGGTCAGACAGCAGTTTTGGTAACTGCCACGATGTCTAAAAATCCAAAGGAGGCTGACTACTTTCCCCTCTCAGTTGATTACGAAGAAAAGTACTATGCTGCCGGTAAAATTAAGGGTTCCAAATGGATAAAAAGAGAAACAAGACCTTCCGAGGAAGCCATTTTGAGCGGAAGGCTTATTGATCGTTCCTTGCGTCCAAGATTTAACCACAATATAAGAAACGAGGTTCAGGTTGTGACTACAGTCCTGTCTTTTGATGGGGTAAATGATCCTGATATGCCGGCTTTGTTCGGAGCCTCCCTAGCTTTAATGGTGTCCGACATCCCATTTAATGGGCCGGTTTCTTCTGTCCGTCTAGGAAGATTGGACGGTAAATTAATAATAAATCCTACTTACGAAGAGAGAAAAACAAGCGATTTTGATATTGTCGTTGCCGGTACCTCTAAGAGAATTAACATGATTGAGGGCAAGGCCCAGGTTGTTCCAGAAAAAGATGTTTCAACAGCAATAAGCCATGGCTTTGAAGAACTACAAAAGTTAATTGTACTTCAGGAAAAAATTGCCACCGAATTTCATCCCGTTAAACAATCAGTTTCTATCTTTAGCCCCAATGAAGAGTTAGTCAAAAAAGTTAAAGAGTTCGCTTTAGTGAGACTCGATAAAGTTATTTATACAGCCAACAAATCAGAATATGTTGAGGGTCTAAGGAAAACTCAAGAAGAGCTTAGAGAGTATATAAAAAAGGAATATACTGGTGACATTGAGCTTGGAAAAAAGATCAAGGACGCTCTCTCGGTTTTTGAAGAAGAGGTTAACGATGTTGTTCATCTCAACATACTCAAGAATGACAAAAGACCCGATGGCAGGAAGCTTGATGAGCTTAGAGATATAAATATTGAAGTTGGAATTCTCCCCCACTCTCACGGCACGGGGCTTTTTAACCGAGGCACTACACAAGCTTTATCGATTCTGACTCTTGCCGCTCCTGGTTTAGAGCAATGGGTAGAAACTATGGAAATAGATCTTACCAAGAAGAGATTCATGCATCACTACGTGTTTCCTCCATTTAGCGTCGGAGAGGTAGGCAGAATCGGTTTTACAGGAAGAAGAGAGATCGGCCATGGTTCTCTTGCAGAAAAAGCTCTTGAACCCCTAGTACCACCCAAAGATGAATTTCCCTACACAATAAGAGTCGTTTCTGAGATCTTAGCTTCGAATGGGTCATCTTCCATGGCCTCTGTTTGTGGAGCTTCTCTTGCAATGATGGATGGTGGTGTTCCTATCAAAGATCATGCTGCCGGAATCGCAATGGGAGTGATGTTCGATAAGAAAGGCGAGAAGTTTAAAGTTCTCACCGATATCCAGGGGCCAGAAGATCATCATGGAGATATGGATTTAAAGATAGCTGGCACCAAGAATGGAGTTACGGCAATGCAGATGGATGTGAAGGTGGAGGGTATTAACAAAGATGTTCTCGATACGGCTTTAGCTCAAGCTAGAAAGGCCAGATTGGAGATAATAGAAAAAATGTCGGCTATTCTCAGCGGTCACAGAGCTGAGTTATCTCAGTTTGCCCCGAGGGTTAAGATTATAAAGATTAATCCTGAGAAAATCGGCGCGGTAATTGGTCCTCAAGGCAAGGTCATAAACGACATAATAGAGAGAACTGGAGTATCTATAGACATTGAGGATGATGGCTCAGTCTTTGTGACATCGAATAGTGTCGACGGGATGGAGCAGGCCTTGAAGATAATCAGCGATATAACCTATGAAGTTAAGTCGGGAGATGTATTTGAAGGCAAAGTTAGTCGATTACTCGACTTCGGTGCTATGGTAGAATATCTGCCTGGCAAAGAAGGTTTAGTTCATGTGTCAGAGATATCTAGGGAAAGGGTAAATAAACCCTCAGATGTTCTTAAGGTTGGCCAGAAAGTCAATGTAAAAGTGAAAAATATTGATGATTATGGTAGAATTAACTTGACAATGAAGTAAACTGCAAGTTAATGGAAGACAAAAACCAAGATCAGCTTACTGTTGAAAATATTCTTGATCAGTTGGTCAGGCCAAATGTTCTAGAGACTCCGGGGATCAAACAACGTTCAGTCTTGGCTTCCCCTCCTTCTTCTGTGGGCGAAGCCTTATCAATTTTCTCCAGACCGACATCCCCCTCCCCTATACTGCCTATTGGGGGCATTAAGTTACCTTCTTTAAAAATAAGCCCGGGACAGACTATTACGGAGTCTGGTATGGCAACATCTGTTGAATCAAAAAAAGTTTATTCGTCGGCGGATTTTAGATTGTCAATAAGAACAATGACCGATGATCTGAGTAGGCTCAAGAAGGGTGAAAAGCCATCAGGTTTAGAAATTCAAAAGGCCATGGTGGTCGAGGAGAGAGGTAAACAAGCGGAAGTTCTCAAGTATCAGTCGCAAGTTCCGGAAGCCCGGATTCAGCTGCCGTCTAAGCCGCAGATTAAGCCTCCGCCGCTTTCTCGACAAGAGTTATCTTCAGTTGGGTCATCTCCTCGTTTATTTGCCTCTCAAAAATCTCGAGTTAAAGAATCCACTGAAGAGAAAGTTGAGTATAAGGTTATTGCCAGGGTTGTTAGCAGCGGTATGGTGACCGGAGTGTTGATCACTATGGTGATAGGAGTTGTAGTTTACTTAGGATTTTATTTCTATGTTTTGAAGCAGGACGAGGTGGTTATTGTCACTCCAATTCCAACGGAAAATACTCAAGCTAGCTCAGAGTTCGAGGTTAGTGAACTGGAGATGATATTCAAAAATATAGCCGAGATAACCTTTCCATTCCTTGAATCTGATCAAGAGTCGCTACCTAAGCTTAGAGGTTCAATAGATAAAGAAAACCCGGATAGAGGTCAGTTCATAAGAATAAATTTCACCATTCCAGGACAAAGTTCAAAACCTAAGCTCCCCGATATTTTAAATAAGCTTTCCGTTAATTTTCTGGCAGAGCTTAGAGATCAGGTAAAAGATGATAATCTTACCCTTCTCTATGGACAACAGGCATTATCTAATAATAGGGGTGAGCCAGTTGTTGGGGGTGTTGCTGACAAGAGGATTATCTTTGTAGTTGAAATAAAAGATCAGGCAGCAACTCTCGAGGTGATGAGAAAATGGGAGGAAACTCTAGGCAGTGATCTTGGCGACTTATTTAGTCTGGATGTTAATCAAAAAGCAAGCCTGAATTTCATTGACAATGACTATAGGGGCCTGAGAGTAAGATATAAAAATTTCCCCTTTCCAGATAGAAGCATAGATTATGCTGTAGTAAGATCTTTGGCCGGTAGAAACTATCTTGTAATCGCTAATTCAAGAGAATCTATGTACTCTTTCCTCGATAAGGTAAGGGGACATTAATTGTTGTCATACTGTTAATAACTAGTTTCTAAACTTAAAATTAAATATATCTTAACCTGTTTTGTCACTAAAAATTCTATATTTTAACTAGCTTTCTTCGTTTAGTGTCATATTTTTGGTGACAAGTATTTTTGGTGACAAATTATCCACAGTTTTATATTGACCCCATCTTAATGTATTGTTATAATCTAGTTAGTACTTTATATTGCTGGCGCTTATTATAAAGTTTTAATAATTGCTGGCGGATTTTGAGAATCTCTGGCGGAATGGATATTTCTTTGAATTTTTGAAAGGAATCTCTATTTCGCCGGAGATTCAACTGGCCCTATTAATGCTCAAGCTTGTCCACTTTGGACTTTTGTATGAGCAATTGAACGGGCCTTTTCTTTACTTCAAAATATTCGTTATGATATACTAGCTTAGTTTATTATGGACAAAGAAGAACAAGGGAGGTTAATAGAAAACCTAAAGAAAGAGCTCGATCTTATAGATAAAGAGCTACTTCAGATATCATCAGAAAGCCCATCAACGAGGGGTGATTTTAATGTCAGGGTTGATGATATTGGCACTTCGTTTGATGATATTGCCCAGGAAGCCGGAGAGTTGGATCGTTTACAGGCTATTGTAGATAATCTTGAGAGAAGAAGAAAAGAAATAGCGGGTACTCTCCAAAAACTAGAAAGTAATAATTATTAATACTTAAAAGTTCTAAATCTTCTAGGAGGGAGATTAAAGGCTTTTGCCTATACACATATTTTCGGCTGCCCTCAAGGGTATAGACGCTCAATTAGTTGAAGTAGAAGTAGATTCCAATCCTGGCATCCATGCTTTTAATATTGTTGGTTTAGCTGATAAAGCTGTCCAGGAATCCAAGGAGAGAATCGGCTCTGCAATTAAAAACAGCGGGTTTTTACCTCCAAAATCAAAGACCAAAAAAGTTACTGTTAATCTGGCCCCGGCTGATTTGAAGAAGGAGGGTCCATCTTATGATCTGCCAATTGCAGTTGGGTATCTCTTTGAGACTGGCCAAATAAAACTGGATCCATCAGGAAGGATGTTGGCTGGCGAGCTATCTCTTGATGGTAGATTAAAATCTACAGCCGGAGTTCTTTCAATGGCAATTCTTGCCAGAAGCTCAGGCTTCAAAGAGATTATCGTGCCTTTCATAAACGCCAGAGAAGCGGCAAATGTTGCTAAGATTGGCGTTGTGGGGGCTGAAAATCTATCACAGGTCATAGCTCACCTTAACAGGACATCAATTATATCCCCTACCTTGCCAAGCCCCATTAAGCAGGAGGACTGTTATCCAGAGTCATTTGTTTCAATAAAAGGTCAGGAGTTTGCCAAAAGAGCATTAACTGTCGCTGCCGCTGGTGCTCATAATATTTTTATGTCGGGACCGCCTGGATCTGGCAAAACTCTTTTGGCTAGATCTATAACTGATATTCTTCCCTCCCTCTCCGCAGATGAAGCGATAGAAGTGGCTAAAATATATAGTTCGCTTGGTCTTCTTGATGCCGAGAACAGCACTTTATCATTCGCGAGGCCGTTTAGAAATCCTCATCACACTACCTCCGCAGTTGCTATTGTTGGGGGTGGAACTTCACCTAAGCCGGGAGAAATAAGCCTTGCCCATAGGGGAGTTCTTTTCTTTGATGAACTACCTGAATTTCCAAGGAATGTTCTGGAAGCTCTCAGACAGCCCCTAGAAGATGGTGTAGTCACTGTTTCAAGAGCTTCGGGCTCAGTAAAATTACCGGCAAAATTTATGTTTGTAGCGGCCATGAATCCTTGTCCATGTGGTAACTATGGGAGCGAAACTAATGAGTGTATATGCATGCCATTTAGTGTCTTGAGATACAGAAAGAAGGTTTCAGGTCCCCTCTTGGACAGGATTGATATACAGGTTAATGTTCCGCGCGAAACAATTAGTGAAGCCGTCACTGATGGTGCGGAGATACTAGATAAAATAAAGAATATTAGGCAGAAGATAGCTGGGGCTAAAGAAATCCAGCTGGCTAGATTTAAAGACCAAGGAATCTTCAGTAACTCAGAGATGAACTACAAAAATGTTGAAAAGCTATGTTTAGTTGAAGTAGGCGCTAAAAATATGCTCAAAAAAGTTGTAAATTCGAGGGGGCTGTCTCTTCGTACTTTCCACAAAACTTTAAAAGTAGCTCGTACGATCGCTGATCTGGGTGGTTCAGATATGGTCAAGGAGAGTCATATTGCCGAGGCCCTAGCACTTAGGATGAATGAGAAGATGCTGACTGAATTGGGTTAGAGAAATCATCTCTATTTTTGATCCAGCGGATTTCTGCGGACAAATGCTTAAATTAATCCTCAATTTAGCTTATTGATTTCAGGCCCTGTTTCCCGGAGGCGATTCCCTGGAAGTTCCTCCAGTGAACCTTCGCCTTGAAAGTCTCAACACCCGAAATACAATATAGCTAAATTATCGATTAATTTAAGCATTGTGTTACCTTTGAAACCGAAAGATCAAAAATAGAGATGATTTCTCTAAGTATTGCTGGTTTTATTATTTTTGTTCCGCGCGGAACAATTAAAAACGAGCTGTTTTAGCTCGTTGCATGACTTTTTCGTAGCGAAATAGCATTTAAACTTACCCCGGATATACTTATCGAGTCAATATCTTCTCAGATTGTCTTATGTCATCTGGGCAAGAAATTTATTAATTACATTAGCCGGTAGCAATGTAATTATTTCAGTCTCTGAGTTATAAGTTATATACCCTTGTTTTTCAAGGTAACGCATAATATCTTTTATATATTCGTCTGGACCATCGGGGTCTGCGCTAAATCCAAGAACTCGTCGAGTGATCAATTCTTGAATCAGTCTAGTAAAGTCCATTCTAAAACTTGGTTGCTCAACAAGGACTTGTAGGGTAGCTTTCGATACAGACATTCTCTACTCTCTTTCGGGTGCTTTGCGAAGCTAGTCAATATGTTACCAGCTCATTTGATTATTGCAAGCCTTTGTTCCGCGCGGAACAATTAGAGATGTGGTTCCTCGGTGAACTTAGGACAAAATATTAGAAATAGCCATTCTCAACCATTTTTAATATTTTGCGAGAGGGTTTCGGGCGCCGTGGACTTCAAAGTGGAGGTGGCAGCCCGTGGAACGCCCCGTAGAGCCTATTAGAGCGATCATTTGGCCTCTTTGGGCATATTCTCCTTGTCCAACTAAGAGCTTGGTAGCGTGAGCGTATAAAGTCTCTGTGCCGTTTGAGTGGATCAGCTTGATGAACTTACCAAATCCGCCGTTATAGCCAGAGCCATCAGATATGGCGACAGAACCTTCTGCGGCTGCATAAATAGGCGTTCCGCAGGAATTAGCTATGTCAACGCCATTTCTTCCGTGAATTCTTCCCCAATTATATCCAGTTGTTGGTTGCATGAAATAATCTCCCAAATTTGGTAGGTAACCGAATCTCTTAGCCGTTGAGCTAGCTCCAGATAAAGCAATATGGTTTGATTTTATCTGTCCATCAGGAACAACAAGCTCATCTCCTATCTGTAGCCCTCCCGTCTGGGGTAGACTATTAAACTCTATTATTCTTGCCTCTTCGGCACCATATTTTCTAGCAACTGAAGCGATTGTATCGTTTTTTAAAACTTTGTGAATTACACCCGAAACTGGCGGAATTTTAAGGATTTGGCCAGGGCTTATACTGTCAGCATCTCGTAAGCTGTTGGCCCAGATTATTGAATTAACGCTTACCCCATAGTCAGAGGCTATAAATGACAAAAGATCCCCAGCTTGGACTGTGTACTCAGTAACTTGGCTTCTCTGAAATCCAGTCGAATCCATGTAGTCCATGTTTGTCGGATTATGGGCCATAAGAGAATTATCATTAATAGGGGCTGGAGTTATGGTTGTTCCTTGACCACCTTGACCAGAATTTGTTAACCCTGAAGCTGAATGAGGTGTGACAAATGAACTTATCTCAGATATATTAGCTGATGACTGGGTATAGCTGACAACTGATGCCGAACTCTCCTCGATATACTTGCTTACGAAGTTACTAAAAAGCATTGGTTGACCTTCTCCGCTTGAACCCTTGAATACCATGACTATAAAAACCAAAGTTATAGTTCCCCAAAAACCAAAAGACTCGCTTCTCACTAAATGCCAGATTTTTATAATTTTGGATATATCAGTTAGTCCCTTTTTTAGTCTAGTCCAGAGGTTGTAGGTATAGCTACTAATAGGTTTGAGGTTAGATTTTAGTGGGAAAATTGGCCTTACACCCCACAAAGCAAAAATTCTCTGCCAGAGAATAACCTCCTAAGGGTAGCATTTTGGTCTAAAATGTGTCAAGAATATTCTGTTGACACTAAAATTAAATATTTCATGGATACAAGGTCAGAATTTGGTTTTTGGGCTGAAGATTACGTCGCACAATATTTAAGGTCCAAAAATTACTCCATCTTAGGTAGAAACTATAAAAAACCCTGGGGTGAGATAGACATTATAGCTGAGAAAAGTGGAGTCTTGATTTTCGTTGAAGTTAAGGCTAGTAAATCTGGTTCGGTTGGTTTTGAGCCAGAGAATAGAGCTAATCCCGAAAAGCTAAGAAGATTAATGCGGGCAGTTGAAACTTATTTAGCATCGAAAAAATATAGTCCAGAACAAGAACGACAGATCGATATTGTTGCTCTAACCCTTAATCAAGATAGGGGAGTTGTCAAGATAAAGCATTTTAAGAATGTTGATTTGTAAAGTACCCCTTATTGTATAAGGACTTTCTTACTATTTACAAAATGATTAAAATTTGATATAATATAAGTAATCGGTGAAGACTGATCTTCGACAAAAACGGTTCTGCTAAGGTGGGGCCAAAAAGAAAGAGGGAGAAAAACCATGAAGAGTCTGATTTCGTTTGTCGTTGTCGTCGTGGTCACGTTTCTGTCCATGACCGACATCGCGTCGGCTCAGGTCAGGGGTGGCTGGGGTGGTGGCCGGAATGCCGGCTCCATCATCAACAGTCGCGGTGGTGGCTATCGTGGCGG
>Ga0209541_10011434_pt1 | contig 13901 bp, 11 predicted proteins | sample RifCSPlowO2_01_FD_184027 | JGI IMG/M metagenome (GOLD analysis project Ga0209541, IMG submission 184027) | Groundwater microbial communities from Rifle, Colorado - Rifle CSP2_plank lowO2_0.1 (SPAdes) (version 2) | ecosystem: Environmental > Aquatic > Deep subsurface > Groundwater | place... | reverse complement strand
GCATATGCAGAAAGCACATGATGATACAGATTTGAAAGCAAATGATGCAGTGGTTTATCTGTCGAAGTACGCCGATGAAAATGCGTTGACACGTGCGCTGAGCGTCGGCGCGCTGGGCATCGGTAAAAATAGGAAATTAGTGCCGACGAGATGGTCGATCACTGCGGTCGATGATACGCTCGGAAAAAAAAACATCAATGAAATTAAAAATTATTCAACAACTGATATCAAAGCATATTTCGGCGGATTCATGGGCAATTATTTTCTTGTGCTATTTCTGCCCGATGTGTGGAGCTATGAGCTGTTTGAAATGTATGCGCCCGATAATTTTTTGAATAGAAGCAGCGAGATAAAGTTTACTACTGATCATGAATTTTATGATGGCAGAAAAGATTATGCATCGAATACTGCAGGCGGCTATTATGCTGCACGGCTGCCGATTCTCGATGAATTGAAGAAACAGAAAAGACAAGCGACTGTGGTTGCGCTACGGTTTATTACGTCAGAGTATACAACGCCGCTCGGCGTTTGGGTTGTGCGTGAAGCGGTGCGGAAAGCGATGGATTCAACGCCTATTGAATTTGCGTCGAAAGAACTGATGCTGATGTATGCTGCACAGATGGGAATAAAACGGTTTGGGATTAATATTTATGAGATATTTCGACAGAGCAAGGTGTTGAATTTGGTTAAGGAACAGAGGAAGCTGACGCACTTTAAAAAATAGGGCGCCGGAGGCGGGAGTTTCACCCACGATTTTGAATCCATATAGTACCTGCGAGGTATTAACTTGGCTTCGGTCATTTTCTTATTTTTTTATAGGCATATTTTTTACCAATGAACAATGCCCATCTTATTGAGCCTTCGTTTCTCAGCCAGAATTCTGCCGACCTGAATACACCCCGAAGAATGCTTTAATTCAAATATTTTTGAACTCTCACGCTCTTTGTCTGTAAGTTTGCTGTCAAGAATGAGCTCAACAACTTTGCGCTGAACAAATTCAGATCGGCTCAGGTTATTGCCTTTAAAATGGTGATAATCTGCCATATCCACAAAAATGGAAAACTACTATTTATAATTGATGTGAACAAAACCACAAAGTTTAAATATTATAACAAATAGAGTAATAAATTATAATAATAAGAGTGACAGAATGAGTTTTTGGATTGAAAAAGTGTTGAAAACGCTCAACAGAAAAGCAGAAATCTTGTTCGGCGAACATGCTGCCAAAGACAAAAATCTTACCATTCAAGACGTCGATTATGTCATAACAACAATTCAAATCGGCAAAATAGAGGAAAGCAAATGCACCGAAGAAAACAAGCGCATTTGTTTTAAGAATTATTATAAAGAAATCGGAGAAACGTATTTCGTGGTAACACAAGCTTATCCAGATTATATCAAAGTCGTAACAGTCATGAAGAAAAGAGGGAAATATTAACATGAAAGAAAAAACCTGCACCTGCGGCGGAAAAATCAAACTTGATAAATGTATTGTTGATGAATTTATAGTCCATTGCCTCAAATGTGATAAGTGTGGAGAAATTATGTTTACACCGGAGCAGACAAAAGAGCTTATTAGATTAAGGGATGCAAATCAAAAGATTGAAGCTCAACGTAAAATAATAAAAGTGGGCTCTTCAATCGCAGCTCTCCTTCCGAAAAAGATAGAAGAATATGGAGTTCACGAAGGTGTCGTTGGCGTGCGTGTATTGAGTGCAAATTCATTAATGCTCAAATTCAACAAGAATATTATCTAGCACCATACTTCATTTCAAGCGCAAGCACGTGCTCAATTCTTCTGCGATGCACAACGCCTTTAATCTTTCCTTTGACAACAACAGGAAGCATGCCCATGTGCTGCTCTTCCATCAATTTTAATGCATCATATGCTGTACCCTGTGATGGCACTTGCAGCTTGTCCGCAGGAATCATGATGTCAAGCACAACAATTGTATTCCATAACGCTGGAGACAGTGCAGGAGATTTTTTGATATCAACAATGCCAAGCAAACGCTTCTGCTTTTCAACGATAAACGTGCCATAATCAGTCTTCTTATACAGATCAATGACTTTGCCCATCGAATCATGAGGGCTTAATGAGATGTATTTTTGGTCAGTAACGGTCGACAATGGGATTTTTGCTAGCACATCCTTGAGTACAACGTTTTCATAGCTGCTCTTGGCAATGAACCAAATAAATGCGCCGATGAGGATGAACCATAGGCCTTGGATAGTCCCAACAAGAATGGCAAAGAAGCCAAAGAAGAGCAGCACGCCGCCGAAAAATTTCCCAAAGCCGCTTGCAATCCGGGTTGCTTTTTTGAGGTCTTTATAGTACAACATCAGCAATGCGCGAAATACACGGCCACCATCGAGCGGGTAGCCTGGCACCATGTTGAATATTGCAAGAATAAGGTTAAGCTGCCAGATGTAAGAGGTAACGGCCTTGAAGAATAATGGAATTGCTTGAAGATGAATGAGATAGACTGCACCAGCAAGCAGGAGACTGAATAACGGCCCAGATGCTGCCATCGCAATCTCTGTTCTTGGCTCCATGTCTTCTTTCGGAAGAGATGCAACGCCGCCAAAAAAGAACAGCATGATACTCTCGACATTGATGCCATGTGCACGAGCAACAAGCGAATGCATCAGCTCGTGCAGCAGGACAGATGTAAATAGTAGAATTGCGGAGAGCAACGCCATGAACCAGTACATCAATGGAGCTTGATTCGGGTAATTTTGCGGGAAAAAGCTGCTGGACAGGCTGTAGGACAGCAGTATAAAAATGAGCCACCATGAGGGATGCAGATAAATGTCGATGCCATGTACTCTGAAGAGCTTCATGCTTTGCGTGACCATGGGGAAAAGAAGTTTTGTTGGTATTTAAACATTTAGATTTCTGCTGGTTTAGACCAACAGAAATCTGATGTGCTCAAAAACCACATCAAATAAAATATGCTAAGATATTCATCTGTTGCGTCTGGTGGTTTTTGACAGGTGGTTTAGAATGACTTATCGGAATGACAACTCCGACAAGTTTATATATTACAAAAGTATTCTTTTGTATTACAGTGGAAAAAATAGCAGCAGACTCATCAACTCTGATTTTGCTTGCAAAAGTAACACTATTAAGAGATTTTACGGCAGAAAAAAATATTGTAATAACCTCAATGGTGGAGGCTGAAGTGCTGAAGAAAAATGAGTTAGAAGATGCTCAGATCATATCGGCACTGCTTAGAGAAAAACGAATCAGGAAACATAATGAGAAGATTCAATTTCAGCGGTTTATGACCGACTTTGGAATTGAAGCAGGTGAAGCAGAAGTACTTGCACTAGCTTATAATGATAACATTATCTTAGCAACCGATGATTGGCGGGCGATTAAAGCTTGTAAAATCCTTGGAGTAAGGTTTATCACAGCAATTCATTGCTTGATTTATCTTGTAAACAAAGGCAAAATTGATCGTAAAATGGGACGGGCAAAACTCAAAAATTTGGAAAGATTCGGACGATACAATATGGATATCATAAAAGATGCAAAATATATCATCGAGGGTGAAAAAAATGACTGAGATTGTAAGCTTCAGATTTAAGGAACATGAATTAGGACATATACGGGGATTATCGACAGCTAAGAAAGTGGATAAAACGGCAGCGGCTCGCGAACTCATAGAGTATGGATGGAGATACTATGTGCTCCAACAATATAAAGAGGGTAAGTTGTCATTAGAGAAAACTGCAAAAGAGCTCCACACTTCAATAAGTGAGCTTGTTGACCTTCTTGCCGACTTTGGTATAAAATCTCCCATAACGTACGATGATTATCTAGAAGGGCTAAAAAATATGACTTAGACACTAAAACCTAAAATTCTTCAGCACGCGCTGCACATTCTCAACTCTGTTTCGCGTGAGTTTGTGCCTCTCGCCTATGGAAATAAATTTAAAGTGCTTACAACTTTGGCATTTTATGATTTCTAAAGATAAAAAAAGCATGGTCTTTATCGATGCAAGTAATCTATTGGGTGGATGGTGGACTTATTGTAAGAATAAGGGGTATACACAGCTCAATTCAAAGACTAATAAATTGGAACTCACTAAAAAAATTGATTATAAAAATCTGATCGACAATATTACGGATGGAACAGACTTTATTCGCGGTTACTTTTACGATTCTGTTGATGAACCCCTCGATTCTAGGAAGCAAAGCTTCTTCGATTTTCTAAGGTCTTTAGGTGTCACAATCGTCACGAAGAAACTCCGCCATAAGTCTATTGAATGCAAACATTGTAAAACCAAAGATGTCAATGTTCCCTATCAAAAAGGTGTTGATGTTGCTTTAGTCACTGAAGTAATGAGCTTGGCAAACGAGGGTGCCTATGAAATCGCTATAATAATCAGTGGCGACAATGATTTTGTAGATGCAGTTAATTACATAAAGAGCAAGGGTTTAAAAGTTTGGGTAGTTTCATTCATCAACTCATTAGGAGAAGACACAATGAGATGCGCTGACAAAGTAATTCAGCTTGACAAAATTTTTGATTCTATTTATAAATAGCAAAGAAAATTTTATATATTACATTACATATTGTTCGAATATAACAAAGGAAGGGGAGATAGGGAGATACCCAAATTCTTCCCTTCTGGTATATCTTTTTTCGCTAAAACCTAAAATTCTTCAGCACGCGCTGCACATTCTCAACTTTGCCTTGCCGGATGCCTGTGCCGCCGCCCTTTGCGCCAAACTTGGCAATGAGCTCTTTGAACTGTTCATCGCTGCCTTTAAACACAAAAGAGCCTGCGCTGTCAATCAGAAGAACATGATTCAAATTTGATGCAATATCGCGCAACACCTGCATTGTTGCAGGTATCTGGAGCACTGATTTTTCTTTGATGGTTTTTAACTGGTCTTGTGCACTCTTCTCGTTTTGCTCGGCAATCTTTTTATTCTGCTCTTTCCAATAATCGAACAGCTCGGATGCAAACAGATCGAGCGAGGACTTGAATTGTTTTGGCTTGCTGCCAAGCACGGCATCGTTTTCCTTGACTTTTGCAGTGAACTTTACAAGCGTATCCTTGAGCTGTTCAATAGAGACAGAGAAGATGTCTGCTGCCTGCTGCATACTGTGCGGGGTAATTTTTACTTTTGCGAGCCCGCTGACGACAGACTGTATTTCATCACTGCGCTGTTTCATTGTTGATTCCCAGTCTCTAGCAGCGCTGCCAGCGACAAACTCGATGCGCACAACGTCGTCTGCAACTTTGGTTGAATTGATGATATGGATGAGCTCAGCTTCTTTTGTATTATTCAAGTGAGTGCCGCCGCAGGCTTCAACATCAGTATCTTTTATTTCAACAATGCGCAGCAATTTGCCGGGTGCAACACCACCTTGATAGATGGATGATGTAAATTTCTTTTCTGCCTCTTCACGCGGCATGAACGATTTTTTTACAGGGATTGCTTTCTTTATGATTGATTGCGCTTCTTTTTCAATCGAAAGAATCTCCTGTTCTGTCAACCGAGCAAAATGAGTGATGTCAATGCTGCCTTTTTCCATGGTCTTGCGCGCGCTTGCCTGGTTGATATGATGGCCAAGAACTTTTCGTGCGGCTGCGTTGATAATATGTGTTGATGTATGGTGTTGCGCAAGCTGTTTTCTTCGCTGGATGTCGATTGTGCAGATAACCGTATCGTCCTCTTTAAAGCCGGGCTTGCTGTGCAGCTGATGAACAATGATTGAGCCTTGTTTGAATACCTCGGTGACTGCATATGAGCCGATGCTGCCGATGTCGTGAAGCTGGCCGCCCGAAGTGGGGTAGAACCATGTTTTGTCGAGGATGACTGCGCTGCCAATTATTTTTATGGCTCGGGCGGTGAACTGTGCGGGCGGCTGCCAGTCGTCGAAGTATAAAGCTTTTGTTTCAGGAACATAATCTAATGGGAGCATTGTTTCTTTTGATGTTTCATGCACTTGCTTTTGCTTTTCGTGCAGCGCTGCAACGCGCGCATAAAAGTTGTCGGGAATTTTTATCTTTATATGAGATTTTTCTGCTTCTTCCCGCACGAGCTCAGGAGAAATGCCATTGCTGTCGTACAACTTCAGGAGAGTTTCGTCAGTGATTTTTGATTTGACAATAGAGCTGATAATGGAGTGTGCTTTCTGCCGCGTTGCTTCGTACTTGGTTTTTTCGACGTCGAGAATCTTTGCAATGTCATCAAGATGGCTGCGAAGCTCAGGGAATAACGGCTTCAGGAATTGCGCATGCAGTGTACAGAGTTCAGGGAGGTGGATGTTCCATCTGTATTGCTGAATGAAATCCTGTGCACGGCGATAAATGACACGCAAATTGTAACCGCCTCCGACATTGCTTGGCAGTGCGCCATCATTTAAGGTGAATAGCAGCGCACGTGTGTGCTCGGCAATGGAGTATAATGCTGCCTGCTGCTGGATGTTTTGCTTGAGCTCTTTGACTGGTATGTTGATTTTGTCTGCAACTTTTTGCCAGGCTTTGTCAATGTCTGCTATTTCATCAATGTTGAGCCATGCAGCATACGGCAGGAAACGTTTCATCAGATCGCTGTCGACAGTGATGCCTGTTTTTTTCCTGAGAAATTGCATCACGGTTGGAAAAGTTGTTTCGTAACTTGTTGTTTCGCCTTGGGTAAACCAGGGCACGCGCTCATGGCCTTGGCCCATATCAAGCACTTTAATGCCCAGCTCTTTTATTCCTGATGGCGTGCGCTCGTACTGCATGTACACTTGGTTGCTGAGTTCCAATCCTGCGGAGAAAAATTCAACACTGGGGCCAAAGTTGCCGCCGCCTGCCCATGCATCTTCATGAATAGTAATGTTGTTGTTGCTCAAGCCCATGCCCTTGTTGAGCCAGGTGAGATGATCATTCAGATATTTGTTGACGTTGTATTCCTTGGGCGCGACAAACGCATGCTGGCCCATCATCACAAAACCTGTATAATGAGCGCCAGTTATCCCGACGTTGTCAATGTCGTTAAAACGGACGCAGAATTGGGGAATAACTAAAGGGTTTGCTGGAGGCGCAATTTCACCGCTGACGACAAACGGCTGGAATGCTGCGATGCTTGCAATCGTGTAATCTGTCGTCGGATTCCAGCGTGAAACAACAGGGTACCGGTTGATTGGCGTGTAGCCGAGCGACTTGTGGATTTTGGCAAACTGCTGCCAGGTTTCAATGTAGTCAAGCCTCTTTTTTGCAGGGCTGTTATTGACGAATTGAAAGCCGCCAGCGCAGGAGCTGTCACCGCAGATGCTTCGTTTTTCGGTTGTCCAGAAGAAGTTTTTGCAAGTTGTACATTGTTTTCTTGCGAAATTGAGATCTTTTAATGCCTTGACGGGGTAATGCTTTTCTGGCGCTTTTTGTGCGTCGCGCTTAAATTTCAATTTGAACTGCTTGTCATCCATTGGAACGAAAAATAGATTCTTGTTTAAAAATGTGATGGGATTACGTCAATCCCTGAATCGTTGTCATGCCGTCGTACTTGACCGTATCAGTTCCTGGGCATACACCTGGATTGGAGTATTGAACTGCAGTATCAGAACATGCGGCGCAGGAATTGCTGTATGTCTGGCCGTTGCTGCCGCAGACTGGATCGTAATCTGTTGTGCAGACTTCCGGGCGGGCTGCGGCACATTGGATGCTGCCGTCGGAAGCAGGCTCTTTTATGTCTTCTTTTGAGTCAGTTGCTGCTGGCTTGGTAAGCAGTGAACAGGATGCGATTAAAATGAGCAATAATAATACAATGCCTCTTTTCATGTGGTTTAGGAAGATGATGTTCTTTAAAAGGCTTTCGACCGTTAAATTTAAATGGTTTGGGGAAATGGCAGGAGTATGCTTTCGAGTGATGTAAAAAAGAGGCTGGTGTCGCTTTCAGGACTTGTGCTTGCTGATTTTGGTAAAGAGCAGCAAATTGACCGCCAGTTTAAGAAGGTAAAAAAACGATTGGTAAAAGATTATACGCCTGCGAAAGTTGAAAAGCTCCAGAACAAATATTTGAAAAATCCTGAAGTTTTTCGAATGAAATTTGATGCATTGGTAGAACAATTTGTTGAAGATTATGCGCTTTATAGAACCTCATTAAAAGACTTTCTTGAAACAATACGAGCCCAATTGCAAGCGTTAGAGAGGGAACAATACGCTGGATTAGTGAAAATGGAGAATTTACTTGCGCAGATTGAGAATAAAGGTCCTGCTGGCATTATTTATGTTGGACCGAATATCAAAAGAAGATTTGAACAAGAATTTTCAATTGCTATGCGCTCATTGACAAAGCAGCTCCAAAAATCATATGCTCGCCTTGAGCTTGCCCGAACATATATGCAGCGGCAGCAGACGAGATGGTTTGTTGCACGCTGGTTTCAGAATTCCCGATTTGCAGAGCGGTTAGGGATGCGTTCAGCAGCTCGCCTCAGAGATCAAATCGAGCGTACAAAACAGTGGAATGACCGAATTGCTGCACAACTTGCTATGGGTGTTAGACCTGATTTTATGATGCTCTTGCTGCGTTTTATCACAGAGATGGAGCAAACGCATAAGCTATTGGAGGCTGTAAGAAAAGACATCATAATTATGGTTCAGGATGTTTGTGATACGATTACAACTGTTTCACTTTATACCGCAAAGTTTGTTACGATTATTATGACGGACAAAAATGCACTGGCAAAAATACAAGCTGCGCGAAATGCGATGAACGTGAATCTTGCAGCTGTTCTTCAATTGATTGTAGAAGACGAAAAAATGTTGAGCGGCTCAGCAGCTGAGGCTCAGCAGCTGACCAATAGAGAAACACGATTTATTGCTGCGTTGACTGCTATGAATGAAAATGAGATAAAGAAAAATTTTACACAAATTAGACACAACGAAGGAGCAGCTCTCCGCCAAGCAGCATAATTTCTAGTTTACATATCGAAACTATTAAATACAAGATTTGTCTTGTAAGTAAGATATGCCTGAGCTTATTGAGATTGGAACAGTGAGTGCACGTGGACAAGTTGCGATACCTTCAGAAATGCGGAAAAAGATGCACCTGAAAGATGGAGAAAAAGTACTGTTTGTACTTCAGGATGATGCGTTGCTGCTCAGACGAGTCAGCGGCTTGTCGTGGGATGAATTAACCAAACCATTGAAGGATGCACCAAAGAAGATATATGAGTCTGACGTCAATGCACTTGTGCACCAGTTACGAAAGAGATGAGAGTTACTTTAGATACCAACATTGTTGTGAGTGGCATGTTTTGGAGAGGCGTATCATCCAAGATTCTTGATCTTGTTATGCAAAAGAAAATAATTGCTGTTGCCTCACCTGAGATTGTTAAAGAATATATTGACATCGTGACGAGCGACGAGATTATTGCTAAGACAGACGAGCTTCAACAGGCTCGGTTAGAAGCGTTTCATACGCTTATCTCCTGCATGGAAACAATAGAACCACATGATACTCAGAGAATTGTTCCAGATGATGAGGATGATGACAAATTTCTCCATTGTGCACATGAAGGGCATTGTGATTATGTTATTACACAAGATAAGCATTTGCTCAGAATTAAACAGTATGAAAACATTAAGATAGCGACGCCTCAAGAAGTTCTTGATAAAATAACTTCCACCACCGAATAATATATAAATAACAGTACTGCGTGGCAGGTAGAGGTGGAACCAATGACAATCGTCGGTGTTCATTTAACGAAAATAACTGCGGCACGCAATGTGAAAAGCGCAGCACAAAAAGTAGGCATAAACAATAACATTTCTATCAAAAACGTTGAGCCGCATGACTTCGCGCTTGGCAAGGCAACCCAGCAAGGATTGAAGTTTTCATTCGTCTTTAACTGCATATACACTCCTGATTTAGGCACGATTGATTTTGAAGGCGATGTCTTGTTCCTCGGCGAAGAAGAAGAGACTGAAAAAGTGAAGAAAGAATGGGAAGCAAACAAAAAACTGCCTGCTGACTTTGCAGAGCCAATCTTAAACGCTGCACTGATGCGAAGCAACATCCAGGCAATCAAGCTCAGCACGGATATGGGATTGCCAAGCCCAGTGCCACTGCCACGCATTGAGAAAAAAGAAGTAAAGACTGAGCAACCAAAGGCAAAGGCGAAATAAGGTGTTTAGTTGATTTTTGTTACTTTTTAGTTATTAATCTCCTAAAATGAGAGTAAGGAATATATAACACCAACGAGTGGGCGATGCTATGGACGAGGTCAAGGAATTAAAACTCAGGGTAACGGAAGCTGTTCAGGACGATGTCAATAAAGGCATTGTTCGCGTCGATTCACAGCTGATGAAGCAGATAGCTGTTGCACCAGGCGATATCATCGAAATCGAAGGCAAACGAAAGACGGTTGCAATCGCAGACCGAAGCTACCCCGGCGATTTAGGGCTTACAATCGTACGCATGGACGGCATCAGCAGGAGAAACGCAAAAGCAAGCATCGGCGAAGTCGTCATGCTGAGAAAAGTTGAAGTCAAAGAAGCAAAGAAAGTAACGATCGCGCCTGCACGCAAAGGCATCATCGTCAAAGCAAACCCCATGCTGTTCAAGCAAGGCTTATTGGGCAGGGTTGCGGTCAAAGGAGATATTGTGTCATTAGGGGGAACGAGAAATCGACGCACCGCAATGAGCGGCAATCCATTCTTTGAGGATATGTTTAATGTTGTTGACGAGCTGAGCGTGGGATTTGGATTTGCAAGCGATCTGAAATTTGTGGTTGCACAAACAAATCCGCAGAAAGTGCCGGTCATCATTACTGAAGCGACGGAAGTCGAATTAAATCCTGAAGCTATTGAAATAAAAGAAGAAGCAACCATTGAAGTCAGCTATGAGGATATTGGCGGCTTGCGCGAGGAGATTAAAAAAATTCGGGAAATGGTTGAGCTGCCGCTGAAACATCCAGAGATCTTCGGCAGACTTGGAATTGAAGCGCCCAAAGGAGTGTTATTGCACGGGCCGCCCGGCACAGGAAAGACGCTGCTGGCAAAAGCGGTTGCAAGCGAAACAAACAGCACGTTCATTTTGATCAATGGACCGGAAATTATGTGTGTTGATGGCGATACAGAAATATTGACAAATCCAAAAGGCTGTGTTCAGGCACGACAGATATTTGAAAAAGCACGGGAGAAAGGAAAAATAAAGAATGAAGGAACATTTGAGGTTGTTGAGCTTCAAAAACCAGTCAAGACATATGCATACCACGACGGAAAAATTGTCAAGGGAAAAATAACGCATGCAACAAAACTACGTGCACCTGCATTCAACGTTGCGCTGAGTGATGGAAATTCTATTCATGTATCAAAAAATCAGCCGTTCCTTGTATATCGAGACGGAGAGCTTGTGTGGAAGCGGCTTGAAGAGCTCCGTGAAGGAGAGCTGGTTGGGAAAGTGAAGTCAATTGATATGAAAGGAAAAAGCCATCGAATTTCATTCTTGGTTCGTAACATGATTGAAAAGAATGGGCGCGTTACGCTGAAAAGCAGGAATCTATCACGAAGCAATTGGATCAGACTACCAAAGCAAACGTCTCCCGAACTTATGGAATTGATTGGCTTGCTCATGTCTGATGGGCACGTCGACAAAAGAATGGAGAGCATAACATTTGCAAACAACGATGAGAAATTACGGCATCGTTTTATTGAGCTTGCACAAAAACTGTTCGACGTGGGCACAAAAGAGTATGCAGATGGTCGTGTGGCTGCTTATTCGGCACTATTAGCGCAGTTTATTGTTTCATTAGGTGTTGATGCTGGAAAAAAAGAAAGTAAAATTTTACCTTACTTTTATTCGCTGCCAATTGAGGAGATTCAGGCATTTGTTCGTGGATACTTTGACGGCGATGGATGCGTTGCAATAACACCATTTACGACAACAACAGGGAAAAAAGTGAAATACCCGACACCCATCATTTATTGTGTTTCTGAAAAATTCCTCAAACAGCTGCAATCCCTCATGCAATTGCGGCTTGGAATTTCAACAAAGCTGCTCGAACACAAAACAGCGAAAGGAATGATGTATAAATTGACCGTGCGGGGAAATGAAGGGCGGCAGAAATTTTTGGCTGTTGGCAGCTCGTGTGATAAGTTAGAGAAGTTACGAATGATTGAAAACAATGAGAAACATAAAGAATTTGAGCAGATACCAACACCGCATTTTCTTGTTTCATGGATACGAAAAAATATGAAGTACAAAGATTACAGAAATAATGACTATTATATTTATGGAAAGCGAATTTTTACACGATATGCGCTGAACAAAATGGCCACGCTTGCACAAGCTCATGGGCTTGAACAGGATGCTGTGCTTTCGGAGCTTCATCTGCTGAACAGAAAAGACATCGGATGGCTGAAAATTGAAAAGATTCAGCCTGCGGGTGAGATGGAGCTGTATGATTTTACGGTTGACAAAGATAGTTTTGTTACGCAGAATTTGTTACTACTGCACAATTCCAAATATTATGGGCAGTCTGAGGAAAACCTTAGAAAGAAATTCGAGGACGCACAAAAGAATGCGCCGAGCATCATTTTCATAGACGAGATTGACGCGATTGCGTCGAAGCGTGAAGAGACGCGAGGCGAAGTTGAACGTCGTGTTGTTGCGCAATTGTTGAGCTTGATGGATGGGTTGCAAAGCCGCGGAAAAGTTATTGTACTTGGAGCGACGAACAGGCCGAATGCACTTGATCCAGCACTGAGAAGACCAGGGCGATTTGACCGTGAAATAGAGATTGATGTGCCGAGCAAAGAAGGCAGGTTAGATATTTTAAAAATTCACACGAGGAATATGCCGCTGGCAAAAGGTGTTAATCTCGAGCAAGTTGCGGCAGTCACCCACGGTTTTGTCGGCGCTGATCTATCATCACTTACAAAAGAAGCGGCAATGGTCGTGCTGCGGCGCGTGCTGCCTGATTTAAAATTAGACGAAGAAGAGCCTGTTTCAAAAGAAGTGCTGGAAGAATTAAAAGTCAGCATGAAGGATTTTAAGGACGCATTGAAAACGGTTCGGCCAAGCGCAATGCGTGAAGTATTGATAGAAATTCCAAATGTAAGGTGGGACGATATCGGCGGTCTTGACACAGTGAAGCATGAATTAATTGAAGCAGTTGAATGGCCACTCAAGCATCCCAAAGCGTTCCAGCGTTTAGGCATACGGCCGCCGCGCGGCATTTTGATGTATGGGCCGCCCGGCACGGGAAAAACACTGCTGGCAAAGGCGATTGCAAAAGAAAGCGAAGCAAATTTTATTCTGGTGAATGGGCCAAGCATGCTCAGCAAGTGGGTCGGCGAAAGCGAAAAAGCAATGCGCGAAGTGTTCAGGAAAGCACGCCAAACTGCGCCCACAATAATTTTCTTCGACGAAATTGACAGTATTGCACCAAAGCGAGGAGCGACATCAGATAGCCATGTGACAGAGCGTGTGGTAAACCAAATATTAACAGAAATGGATGGCTTGCAGGAGCTGCAGGATGTTGTTGTGATTGCAGCAACAAACAGGCCAGACATTGTTGACACTGCGCTGCTGCGGCCAGGGCGATTTGACCGCATCATATTAGTTCCTGTACCTGATGAAGCGACACGCCAAAAAATATTTGGTGTGCACCTCAAGAAGATGCCGCTCGATGACGATGTCAATGTGAAAGAGCTTTCAGAAAAAACACAAGGCTATGTTGGAGCAGACATCGAAGCGATCTGCAGAGAAGCTGCGATCTTTGCTTTGCGCAAAGACATGGAAGCAAAAAAAGTGTACAAAAAACATTTTGATGAAGCACTGCAGAAAGTACGGCCAAGTGTCACGGAAGAGATTGAGAAAATGTACGAGCAGATGAAAGAGTATTTTACCCAGGCGCGGGCGAAAGAGATGGAAGATGCTCGGCCGA
>Ga0209541_10011431_pt1 | contig 13904 bp, 14 predicted proteins | sample RifCSPlowO2_01_FD_184027 | JGI IMG/M metagenome (GOLD analysis project Ga0209541, IMG submission 184027) | Groundwater microbial communities from Rifle, Colorado - Rifle CSP2_plank lowO2_0.1 (SPAdes) (version 2) | ecosystem: Environmental > Aquatic > Deep subsurface > Groundwater | place... | reverse complement strand
CCATGAAGCCCCCGCTCCATAAAGTGAAATTCAGCGCGCGGATTATTTTTAAGCGCGTCTTTCAGGCGCTCGGCGTGTGAGAATGGGATCTGCTCGTCTTCGCGGCTGTGCGTCAAGAGAATGGAAATGGTAATCCTTTGCGCAGATTCAAGCGGAGAGTCGCGAAGCACATTTTCATCGATAAAGAACTTGGCCCACAGGATCATCAATTCAACCAACGGGTATTTGAGCGGTCCTAAAATTCTGTATGTGTCGCGCCCGATGGAGCGCAAGTCCGTATGCGAGGCGTAGGCGGCGACCGCTCGGATGCGATTGTCTTCGGAGGACGCCATGATCGCGATGGCGCCTCCAAGCGAGAACCCAAACACGCCGATTTTCTTGAATCCGCGGCTTTCGAGAAAATCAATCGCGCGGCTCGCATCGCCGCGCTCTTTGAAACCGAGCGTCGAGAATTTGGCGCGGCTCTCGCCGAAATAGCGGAGATCCATAAGCAGCACCGCGAATTTTTCATGCAGGGCTTTGGCGAATGAAAGCATGTCTGATTTATCCGCGCCGTTGCCGTGCAAGATTATGATCGCCGGCGCATCTTGGCGGTTGCCAGCGTCGGGAATCAGCCATCCGACGAGCTTAATTCCATCAGGAGCCGCAATTTCAATCTTATCAAAATGAAGGTCATACGTTTCTGGGGTTGATTCGCTCATTATTTTCGGCGGCCGCGTGACAAGCCAAAAGCTCCAAAGGCTCACGAGGCCGAATCCCAACACAAATGTTGCCGAATAGATGATTATTTTAGTCATCCTGGCTTTATATTTGGTAATTAGTCGAAAACGTAACCAAAATAGATGTCGAGGAAGCGTCTGAATATGTTTTCCTTCCGATGATTGAATCGGCACTCCACCTCCTTAAGATACATAGGAAAATGATATTTGGAAACTCCTCGGTAATTGTACAAGATATGCTTCGCAAAACTCCAAAACCCCTCAACGCCGTTGATATGGTTTTTGCCGCGAAGCGTTGCGCCTTGCCCTTCCGTAGCTTTATGCCAAGGAGGGAGGCGGTTGCCTCCGGCTTGTCTTTTTCTCTAGTGTGGCCCCAAGAGGAATCGAACCCCTATTTCAAGCTCCGCAAGCTTGCGTCCTATCCGTTGAACGATGAGGCCGTAATCAAAATTAAAAATTAAAAAATCAAAATGTAAAATTACAACTCAAAACTAAAAACTTTTTAATTTTTGCATTGCAATTTTAACTTTTCCCTTTTAAGCTTTAATTTAAGTCGCTATCCGCCTTCGCTATCTCCTTCGCTAAAGCTTCGGCGGGATGAAGGTTTGGCGACTCTGGCAAGCCAGAGGCCAAGCCCCTCAGAACCCCACTATCCGCGCGATGATGTCGGCAAAAGATTCTTCATGCTCGGTTTCAGGAACGTACTCAATCAGAACTTCACGAAGCCGAACCGGATTCATCTCCCCCAATGGAACGCGCACGAACGGGATCATAGCTTTTTTTGAATGCAGGCTAAGATGCTTTATACCATCTAGCTCGTAAAAAATCCAGAAAGAGTGGAGACTCTCAAAATCATAGACATTCCGACCGATCTGAACTCCATGGGCGCTAATCGAGCATAAAATTTCCTGGGGATGGCGCTTGGCGTATAAATACACAACCAAGGAGGCTACGACGACAAAAAGCACGAAAAAATAATTTTGCATCAGAAGCCCGATGATGGCCAAAACTACTGCCGCGATACCGCCGTATAGAAACCAGCGTCCTTCTTTCGGGATATGGTCATGCTCCAATGTCCACCACTCCAAAATCGGCGGCGGAATAAAATCCGCCAGCTCTTCTTCAATCTCAGCCGCGCGCAACTCCCGCCGCGTCGCCTCGGGGTGCTTTAAGTCAATGACTTTGGGGTCAGGGGATTTAGTAACCATCAACTGATATTCTAGCGCGATTGTTAAGGATTAAAAACTCTAATCTATGGCCCCACCGGGAATCGAACCCGGATACTAAGCTTGAAAAGCTTATGTCCTGACCATTAGACGATGGGGCCGAAACTAGTAGCTAGCAACTAGTGCCTAGCGACTAGTGTTGATTGCGACGAAACTATATCGTAATTATGATATGCTGGCAATCCAGTAAACAACTAATGGCTAGATTCTAGTCGCTAGTGGCTATGTTATGAGAATTCTCGCCATTGAAACCAGCTGTGACGAAACCGGCGTTGCTGTAATTGATGCCTCAGGAAGCATTGTGCGTCCAAATTTTCGCGTGCTCGCGAATGTGGTGGCATCGCAAGTTGAGATACATAAACCTTATGGCGGCGTGGTGCCGAATCTGGCGAAGCGCGAACACCAAAAAAATCTCGTTCCTGTATTGCTCGCGGCTCTCAAAGATGCAAAACTATACCACCGCACTCGCACTATCATACTGCACAGTATGATAGTGTCACAACTTCAGGAGATTTTCTCGCACGAGCCGGAGTTGTTAAAGCAGTTTATCGCCAAACTACCGAAACTTATGCCGCCCGAGATTGACGCTATTGCCGTCACATACGGCCCGGGGCTTGCGCCAGCGCTTTGGACAGGCGTCAATTTTGCGCGGGCGCTCGCGACACTTTGGGATAAACCCCTGATTCCGGTTAATCATCTCGAGGGACATATCTATATCAATGCTATCCGCGGAGAAAAACTTTGCTTCCCGGCACTAGCTTTGATTGTTTCCGGCGGGCATACCGAACTGGTGTTAATGCCGAAAGTTCGCATATATCGTGTAATCGGGGAGACACTGGATGACGCAGCGGGCGAGGCTTTTGATAAAGTGGCAAAACTGATGGGGTTGGGATATCCGGGAGGGCCGGCCTTGTCAGCTTTAGCTGACAAATTAAAAATGAAAAATGAAAAATTAAAAATTGTGTTGCCGAGGCCGATGATTAACTCAAAAGATTTCAACTTTTCGTTTTCCGGATTAAAAACCGCGGTTTTATATCTCCTGCGCGATCAGCCAAAACTTCTGCAGTCGAAAAATAGCAAAGCGGCAGTCGCCGGCGAATTTCAAAACGCGGTTGTAGAAACATTGGTGACTAAAACTCTCCGCGCCGCGAAAGAGTTCAAAGTGAAAACCGTAATTCTTGGCGGGGGAGTGGCGGCTAATACATTGCTACGCGGAGAACTTGCAAAATGCGTCGCCGAAAAACTGCCAAAGGCGAACCTGCTTCTCCCTGAAATTTCTGAAACGACTGATAATGCTTTAATGATCGCAGCCGCCGCTTTTATGGGCAAAAAAAGAAAATCGGCGTGGAGGCATCTCCACGCCGATCCCGGCCTGCGGCTAGACAGTTAAGCTGCGCTCTACAGCCTTGTCACCTTGCTAGCCCCAAGAAGGCGAAGCATTGTGTCGCGCTCTTCATCAGTCGCGTCTGCCATTAACCTGCCCATGGCAACAAGAAGCTTTTCGTCTGGCCGTTCAGCCTGCTGATGTGCCAAACGAGCGAATTCCCCAACCCTTTCGGTTATCATCGCTTAATCACCTCCCATTATTGTTGGATGTAGGACGGCGCAGCTATGCTAGCCAGTTATTAACACGCAAAGAACTGTCATAAACGAAAACCGACCGCGTTTGATGCGGTCGGTTGAAGGTTCTTTTTGTGCGAAACGCTCATGCATCTTCAGCCAACCGCGGTCGGAAATAAAAGCTAAAGAAGAAAACTTGGCTGTTATTGGAGCGCTGCATATTAAGAAGAATTATATCGAAACAGTTGTGGTTGTCAAAAGCACGCTTGAAATCGCGACCTAGCCCCGATACCCTACATATATCTATTACGATTGGGGTATGACAAACAAACTGAACGCGACATACGAACCGAATACGGTTGAAGCTAAAATCTACCAAAAATGGGAGGAATCGGGGTACTTTGCGCCCGAGGCGCACCAGCCGCGGGCTGGCAATCCGAACAGTAAAAAAACATTTTGCATTATCATGCCTCCGCCCAATGCCAATGGGGCATTGCACGTCGGGCATGCGCTATTTGTAACACTGGAGGACATTATGATCCGTTTCCAGCGCATGCGCGGGAAAATTACATTGTGGCTTCCCGGAGCGGATCATGCCGGGTTCGAAACCCAAGTCGTTTTTGACAAGAAACTCGAAAAAGAAGGTAAAAAACGCAGTGATTTTTCGCGCGAGGAACTGTATCAGAAAATTTGGGACTTTACGCAGGAAAATAAAAAGGTGATGGAAAATCAGTTGCGAAAACTGGGCGCTTCTTGCGATTGGTCGCGCGAAAAATTCACGCTTGATCCCGACATTGTTGATAAAGTAGAAGACACTTTCATCAAACTCTACGAGGACGGATTGATCTATCGCGGCAACCGGATCGTCAATTGGTGCGTCAAACATCAAACCACGCTCTCGGATCTTGAAATCCGCTACGAAGAGCGCACCGATTCTTTGTATTACATCAAATACGGTCCACTGGAGCTGGCAACAGTTCGGCCCGAAACCAAGTTCGGCGATACGGCTGTTGCAGTCAACCCCAAAGACAAACGCTACAAGCATCTTATTGGCAAAGAAATCGAATTCGAGACGCTTTTGGGTACTGCAAAAATGAAAGTGATTGCCGACACCGCGGTTGACCCTGCCTTTGGGACGGGTGTGATTAAAGTGACACCAGCTCATGATCCGGTGGACTTTGACATCGGCCTACGACACCAGCTCGAAGTTCGCCAGGTGATTGATAAAACCGGCCGCCTGAATGAAAAAACTGGTCCCTACGCCGGGCTCAAAGTTGCGGAAGCTCGCACCAAAGTCGCCGAGGACATGAAAGCCAAGGGACTGCTCATAAAGATTGACCCGGACTACAAGCACAACGTTGCTGTTTGTTATAAGTGCGGGAACATCGTGGAACCGTTGGTGATGCCACAGTGGTACGTCGCTACAACGAAGTTGTCGCGAAATCAAAAATCAAAAATAAAAAATAAAAATGTTGGAAAATCGTTGCGGGATATGGCAGTTGAGGCGGTAAAGTCGAAACAAATTAAAATCATCCCTAAAAAACAAGAAAATGTTTTCTTCCATTGGATGAAGAGTCTCAAAGACTGGAATATTTCCCGCCAAATTACCTGGGGCATTCGGATTCCGGCGTGGTTCCGTAATGAACAAGAAATCGTTGTGAGTAAATCAAAACCAGAAGGGGATGGGTGGATGCAAGACCCCGATGTTCTGGACACTTGGTTTTCATCGGGACAGTGGCCGTTCGCGACTTTGATGACTACGGGTCATCAAAGTCGCTTAAATTCAAAATTCAAAATTCAAAATTCAAAATTGAGGAGCGATTTTAATGAATTCTACCCGACATCCGTCATGGAAACGGGTTATGATATTCTTTTCTTTTGGGTGGCGCGGATGATTATGTTGGGACTGTATCGCACGGGAAAAGTTCCTTTCAAAACCGTTTATCTGCATGGGCTTGTGCGCGACAAAGACCGGCAGAAAATGTCGAAATCCAAAGGCAATGTGATTGATCCTCTAGGTGTTGCCGAGACCTACGGCACTGATGCCCTGCGCATGGCGCTGGTTATCGGGAGCACCGCCGGGAATGATCCGATTATCTCGGAAGATAAAATCCGCGGGTATCGCAATTTCGCCAATAAGGTCTGGAATGCGGCGCGGTTTGTTATGATGAACGCGGGAGACAAGAAACAAGAGATAAGGGACCAGAAGCAAGAAGCAAGAAAAATAAAATTTACGAAAGAAGACAAAAGGCGGCTGAAGGAATTAAATGTGCTTGTTAAAACTGTAACCCAAGACTTGGAAAATTATCGTTTTCATCACGCCGGCGAGAAGTTATACCACTATTTCTGGCACACATTTGCGGACAAAATTATCGAATCCGCGAAACCCCGGCTTGCCGGCGCTAACGCTTCCGATAAAGCGGCTACCGAAGCTTTGCTACTGGAAATCTTAAGAACAAACTTAATTTTATTGCACCCATTCATGCCCTACGTCACCGAAGCCATTTGGGAAAAACTGCCCAGCGAGCGACAATTATTAATGATTGAACCGTGGCCCACCAACAAGAAATCCTAAACAATACCAAAATTCAAATGAGTAAGTTCGGAAACGTTTTAGAATTTAGAGTTTAGTACTTAGAATTTATTTTTTATGGATCTCGCACAAATTGTTACATTCAGCAGTGCTTATGTCGCGCTCGCGTTCTTGCCCCCAATCATTTGGCTTTTGATATATCTCCGGGAAGACTCACACCCGGAACCATCATATCTCATCATCCTGACCTTCCTTGGCGGTATCGGAGCAGCTTTTGCCGCGCTTCTTGCTGAACGCGCACTAATTAATTTCATCAACCCCGACACGCGTCTGGGACTCTTTTTCGGTTTGATCGCCCTGATTGAAGAATATGCCAAATATTTGGCCGTTAAACTCCTTGTGCTGAAACGCAAAGATTTCAACGAGCCGATTGACGCCATGATTTATATGGTAAGCGCCGGTTTGGGATTTGCCGCTATCGAGAACGCGCTCTTTTTGTTCCTGCAACAAGTGCCAAGCGCCGAGCTCCTGATCCTGCCGGGGAATTTAATCGCAGGAGCAGGGCTCTCGGCAGCACGCTTCATCGGCGCGAACCTCTTGCATGCTCTGGCGTCCGCCATTGTCGGGTACTTTCTCGCGCGCTCATGGTTTCATCCGATGCGAAAACACTTGATCATGGCTGGAATTATTTTGGCAAGCGTCTTGCATGCGTTGTTTAACTATCTTATTATAGTAAAAGATGTTTTCCCGGAAGCGATGCTGTATCTCACCGCCCTTCTCGGCTTTGCTCTAGTGGCAGTCTTAATTGACTTCCAGCGTCTAAAAAAAGAAGCAATCACCCCTTTTAATTAACCTTATAGTCGAATTTTTATACCCGGTATGCCAGGTAGTGAAAACTCGACAAAGGCAAAACTATGACATCAGCCCCAAGACAAGTATTGGCAAACAATAAGGTATAGAGTAAAGCTACAGACGTAAATCAATAATAGTCGAGTTTCTATTACCTGGTATGGCTGAAGCGAAATCATTTTTTGAACGAATCACTGGTGCGCGCACGGTCCCGGCAACCTCTGCGGAAGTCCCGCGTGAACGTGCCCTACCTGCCACCGAGCGTGGCCGGAATGTAAATGTCGGACAAAACGATGAGGATTACGCCCCTCAAACCGAGGAAGAGGGGGAACTTACAGTCGATATTTACGACAATGATGACGAAATTGTCATCCAGGCTTTCATCGGCGGCGTTAAACCTGAAGACATGGATGTACAAGTTACGGACGACTTAGTGACACTACGGGGCAAACGCGCACGCTCGCAAGAAGTCGAGGGCGAAAAATTTTTCTACCGCGAACTTTATTGGGGGGTATTCGCGCGATCGATTGTTCTACCGCAAGAAGTAATTTCCGACGAAGCCGAAGCTTCAATGAAAAACGGGCTTTTAACGATCAAACTCCCCAAACGCGACCGTAACAAGGCCCAGAAATTGCGCGTGAAATCGGACTAGACTAGTCAATAGTGACAAGCGAATAGCGACAAGTGAATAGTAAAAAATTAAAACTGCGAAATATGACAAAACGGACTGTTAAAAAGAAAGAAGCCGCGCCGGATGCTCGCGGTATGCGCGGAATACGCTCGCGGGTTAAATTAACTGGACGGCTAAGAAAAAAACGTGGTGATACTAAAATTGGGACACTCGAGAAAATTTATCATCGAAAATCGCTCAAAAAACTGATTAAATAAAATCCCCCGTGCCTTGCGGGGGATTTTATTGGCGCTCATTTTCCGAATCGACGCTCGCGCTCTGCATATTCTTCCAAGATTTTTAGAAACTCCTCTTTTGTAAAATCCGGCCACAGGGTTTCAGTAAAAAAAAGCTCGCTGTAAATAGACTGCCAAGGTAAAAAATTAGAAAGCCGCATCACGCCGCCGGTACGTATTATCATATCGGGATCGGGGGCCCCCGCGGTCCAAAGATGTTTGGCGAATTCTTCCTCCGAGAGATTTTCTGGAGTTACGCCGCTTTTTATCAGCTTTCTCGTAGCATTAATAATCTCCGGCCTTCCACCATAAGAAATGCAAAGAAGAACCGTGCCGCGCGTGTTTGACGCTGTACGCGCCTCCGTCCTTCGAATCAACTCCTGGATTTTAGGACTAAGCCGTTCCCGTTCGCCGATAATCAAGAGGCGCGCGCCCTCTTTGTTAAATTCTTCGATTTCATGCTCCAGTACCCAAGTCAGCAAGTCCATCAAATACCCCACCTCGGCAGTTTCTCTTTTCCAATTTTCCGTGGAAAAAGCGTAGAGCGTTAAGTACGGAATTCCCAGATCAAATGCCCAACGAATAAATTCTTTGGCGCGACCATATCCAGCACGATGCCCCTCAAGCGTTGGAATTCCCGCTGACTTCGCCCATCTTCGATTGCCGTCTAAAATCACGCCGATAGACCGAGGCAATGTTGCTTCTTTATCCATACTTAATCGCTATTATTGCGAATAATCAATCACAAAATCTTTAAACCGGCCACCTGGACTCTTCCATTCGATCTCAACATCTTCAACGCGGGCGAATATCGGCCCGCGATTCAGTTTGGCGAGCAATAAATTTAACGCGGCCTCCTCACCTTCTGCAACCACCCAGACACTGCCATCGGTTTCGTTGTGCACAAATCCTGTGAGCCCAAGTTTTTGAGCAATGCGCCGCGTAAAGTCGCGGAACATGACCACTTGCACCCTGCCACAAACTCGCGCTTCCAATCGTTTTACCATACCGGGTAGTGAAAATTCGACAGATCGCTTTCCGCTCTCACCGTCTCATGAAAGTATTCCTGTACAGTCTGTCTAATAAATACCATGTTTATATCTGTGCAAAGTAATTCCAAGTCGAATTTCTACTACCCGGCATATATTTCAATCAATAGCCCCACTTTACACGTTCCGCCGATAAAGAAAAACAGGGGCGCTATACTGAAAATACACCAGTCTCATGTGCCAAGCGCGCTTCAGAAGCCTTCGCTCTTGAGGATAAACTGCGCAGACTGGTACAATTTTAAAGTTACATGCAATCACTAATCCTGCCGTACCTGACAGCTTGGACGCCGTTCGGATACCTAATAATTTTCATCGGGATGATGTTCGAGGGCGACGTTACCCTATTTAGCGCCGCTTTTCTGACACAACAGGGATTTTTTCGCTTAGGCACGATGGTGCTCGTCGTTTGGGCGGCACTCTTGGCGGGCGATATCGTCTGGTTTTTTGCCGGGCGCCTGTTCCAGCGCCGCTGGCCGCGAATTGGATCTCTAATTGGAAAAGTAACCGGTCGCTTCGATCAAAATATATTGGAGCAGACAGGACGGACAATTTTTCTCTCAAAATTCGTTTACGGCTATCATCATATTTTATTATCGCGCGCCGGAGCGATTGGACTTGATTTTAATAAATTCATCAAAAAGGACATTGCGGCTTCGTTTTTGTGGATGCTGATTGTCGGCGGACTGGGGTTTTTCTCCGGCGCCAGTCTTTTCTTGGCTAAGGGTTATCTGCGTTACACCGAAAGAGCACTCCTCGTGGGACTAATCGGATTTCTGATTCTTGAATTTCTGGTAGGCTATATTTCTAAACGCCGCATGTCCCGATAACACAAAAACGGGGCGTGGCATAGACATTCCAATATTCTTGAGAATACGAGAATATCAGCTATATTGGTAAACCAGAACCCCGTTGGGGTCGAGCTAGAACCTCACATACTACAATATATAGGCAGATAGCAAGGCCGCTTGACCTTTTTCCTTGAAGCGCTTTAATGGTAGCAGTTCTTCTCACATAACCTCCTTGTTAGCTGGAAGTGTCTTCTGCTGAATGTATTGAAGTACTCGACCAAAAGACCTTTCCACCCTGAAAAGGAGGATGACAATGTCTACCCAAAAGAGAGCTCCCCCACCCTAGGAAGGAGGCAACCGTGTCCGAGATAATATCGCCGTGCAACGGTCTAGCGCGATGTTTCCGCCACCTTCACCCACCCGGATGCTCACGCATTGTGTGGACGTCCTGGGAAGAGTACGCCATACGCCAGAAATACAAGGCAAGGCGCCGCCGTCTCTGGCATATAGTCCGCGAGCACTATCGGATCGGCGCAAAGTGGGGACTCGACCCCGTCCCGCCACGGTACCATCTGCAAGCGGTTCTTCTCATGGAGCAGGCGCGTGGCGAGGCAGAACTGTTTGATAGAATCGAGCGGAGATCAGAAACCGCATCTCAACCCACGTAAGCAGCCGCCAATAAACGCCGCCCAACTGCAACGCGAAGCCGCCCACGCAGTTTGGGCGGCTTCTTCTTTTTCATAAAGTTTTCTATTCCTATCTAGGATTACTTCTCAACTTTATATTTCAACGTGACAATGCCTCCCGCAGACCGACCGCCTCGCAACCCACCTCCGCCGCACTCGTGGACCCGAGGAGAATCGAACTCCTGCCTCCACAATGCGAATGTGGCGTTATGCCACTTAACTACGGGCCCGCGGCTACGGCGGGCAGGTGCGAGCGCTTCGGTTAAATTACAAAACGGACTATAGCTGATTTTGCGAAAAGAAAAAAGCCCCGCCGCGCTTGCCTGCCGAAGATGGCGGGCGAGACGCAGCGGGACGGTGCGAGGACGGGCTAAGCGGCGCTTCCGCGTGACGGTTCGACTTGGGGATGAGCTTCGCGCTGGCCCATCCAGCGATGGCGATTTCTCATTTCGATGAAGTAGTTCCTTTCCTTCCGCCGCGTGGCATTCTCCCCAAAGACAAGAAACTCTTGCCCGCACTGCGGGCAGAGTGAGCGAAAACGGTATGTCCCACGTTCGCTTTCCTGCTTCGTGCTGGCTACATCCGCGAAAGAGAAAGTCGCCTCACGCTCGGGACAAAAGAATATCGTCCCGGGCATAATACCGACACCCTTAGCGGCATCGTCGAACTTATCTCGAACTGTGATCACAATCACGACCTCCTTATGTGGGATGAACAGCGAAAGCCAATTGTATATTACTATCACATAAAAGAAAAGGTTTCTTGTTGCGGACCCCGTTACCGCGGCCTTACAGCCGCGGTCCCTATCGAAACCCTTTGGGGGCCAAAATCCATTCCCCCCACGGGTTTACACCCGTGGTTTCCTGGCGGTAACAGGATTAATATAAAAAATTCGCCGGCGAGCCCTAAGGCTAACCGGCGATGATGAACTTCACTCAAGACGATGCCCGGCGAGATCGGTCGCGAAGTCGCCGCCAGGCGAACTCTGCGATTCTCCAAAACGCACCGCCGGCTGACCGCACTTGGGACAATAGCCGAAATACTGCATGAACCCACCATTGGGGCTCTCTTCCCAATGGCTGATATCGGTTATTGGAAAGTCCTCTCCCACAAACCAGCACCGAACTCGGTTCGCGTTGATCTTGATTCTGTCCCAGACCTTAAAGGCTTGGTCGCTTAGCATCTTATCACCTCATCGAGCCTGAAGGCTCTTCAGAACCTGAACGGTCCCTCCCGCGAAAACCGATAATCGAGAGCATGTTTTGGACGTTGCCCGCCTCTCTCTTATCGCGCCGATATGAGAAAAACTTCTCGCGGTTCTCGGGACAAGCGGTACATTCGCCGGAAACCTCGATGTGCTCGGCATGGATGCCGGCTTGGATCAGTTGGCGGCGGATGACGTAAAGAAGATCAACCCCAACCATCTCGGGGCCCGACTTCGCGGGGCTGATGCACTTCGGGTATCCCAGTTCGAAGAAAGTTATATCAGCCTTGTCGCGCTTATGATGCAGGATGTGACACTTGCCACAGATCCCGGGGCCGATGGCGACGCGTATCTCACTGAGCTTCTGGGCGCCGGCGAGATACATTGCCTCAACGGCTACGTTGGCGATCTTAAGCATCACGCCCGCGCGTCCCGCGTGAGCCATGCCTATGATGCCATGCGGAGCCATCGAACTTGTCGGGGGATAGTAAAAGAAGATGGGATAACAGTCGCTCGCGACGACCCCCAAAACAATCTCGGGGTTATACGTTACGAGTCCATCAACATCCGCGACGCGCCGCACTTTGGCCGCGGACCCATCGGGTCCGGTGGTTTCCTCTTTGGGGGGAAGCTGATGGATCCAACGCACGGACGCGCCGTGTACCTGCCCCGCGCGAACCAAGCGCTCTTTGGCGTCAATGCCGAAACCGTTTAGGAGTCTGGCGGAGTTTCTGAAAGATCCCCCGTCAGGGCCGGGATTCTTCGAGCTCCCCATCGGACCATCTGCTTTGGTGGAGCTTACAGCGAGAACCTTTGGGAACTGTTGAAGGAAATGTATGCTCATGATTTTAGCCCCTTTCTCCCTACGGGGGAGTCGCTAGATCTAGTTTTATTACTCTTTCAAATACCCAAATCGAAACATAGCCTTTCATCTATAGTGCTAACACGACTGCATAAAAAAATACATACCGCGCATTTTCGCCCTAGTCTAGACTGTACCTTCTTCCCGCGATCGCGGATATAGGGTACAGTCTATAATCTATTGCCTCTGAATATCCCCGAGCGTACGCTCGGGGATATTCAGTTTTTTTATCCTACCCCACAACAAAACCGCCAGCCATGTGGCTGGCGGTTTTGTTGTGGTCGGGCTGCCGAGAGTCGAACTCGGGCTAAATCCTCCCGAAGGACTCGTGCTACCACTACACTACAGCCCGGTGATTTTCTAACGGGGCGAATGTGCGTATCGCCCGCATCTTTATCTGCCAGCGCGAAGATAGCTTTTCTGGAAACCTGCCTACCGGCAGGCAGGCGCTCGTCCGAGGAGTTCGCATGGTTTCCCGACGCATCGGGAAAAACTCCGAGGGCGGCGAGTGCAAAATCCACGCTGGGGATTTTGCACGTTTTCCAAAAAGCTATCGAGCGGCCTATTTCACATAATACTTACTCTTTAACTCCGCCTCGCGCTCGTCCTCGACTAATTCTACCTTTGATTCAGCCGATGCCGCGAGCGCTTTCAGTTCTTCAATGGATAACTTATCCAATTCGCGCATACGCGAAGTTAGGTAATCTTTACTGTTTTTGGCCGGATCGTCAATGACCTCCTCAAGCATGGCGTCCAGAATAAACCCGATTTTAGGGCTGGGCGAAATCCCAAGAATTTGCATGACATCGTTGCCGTTAACGGCGAGCATTTTCGGCGTCGGGGCTTCCTCTTCGCGTAAAATTTTCTCGACGCGAAATTGAAAGTGACGCAGGCGATAGGGAACAGCCTTGGGAACACCCGAACCCATGCGATCGCAAATCCGCACCAAGACCAGATCGTCAATATTCTCAACCCCCACGCGCCGAACCAAACGGCGGATAGCCGAATCGGTGATCCCCTCATCCGGGTCGTACTTGAATAGATGCCAACGAATCAGCCGCGTGATTTTGCCGATAACTTCGCGCGGAAAATGCAACCGCTCAAGAATTGCCGCCGCCATTCTCCCACCAACTAAATCGTGCTGGTAAAACGTCGAATCCAGCCCGTCGCCCTGCTTGCAACGAGGTTTCGCCACATCGTGTAGCAAAGCCGCAATTTTTACCGGCCATTCGTACTTTTCTTTGTCTGCCCATTGGAGCGCCCGCAGATTATGTTCCCAGACACTATAGATATGATGTTTATTCTGCCCGACACCGATACCTTCTTCTAATCCCGGCATGATGAATTTCAGAAGGCCTAAATCAGCCAAAAGCTGAATGCCGAATGACGAACGCTCCGACTTAAAAATTTTTATCAGTTCATCGCGAATGCGCTCTTTGGCGATTGCTTGAATCCATGACACATGCGCCCTGATAGCATCGGCTGTTTTTTCCTCGATCGTAAATCCAAGCTCGGTTGCAAT
>Ga0209541_10011426_pt1 | contig 13910 bp, 12 predicted proteins | sample RifCSPlowO2_01_FD_184027 | JGI IMG/M metagenome (GOLD analysis project Ga0209541, IMG submission 184027) | Groundwater microbial communities from Rifle, Colorado - Rifle CSP2_plank lowO2_0.1 (SPAdes) (version 2) | ecosystem: Environmental > Aquatic > Deep subsurface > Groundwater | place... | reverse complement strand
AAGATAATGCGAAACCGGTAAAAAGTGAAGTCTATCTTTTGGACGGCAATCAGAATATGTATGTTTCACAGAATAATATTTATATCGCGTATACGAAATATATAAATGAATACCAGCTTGTTTTGGAGGCGATGAAAGAAATGATTGTTCCGCGTCTGAACGCTAAAGATCAGGCGCAAGTGAAAAAAATTGAAAATACCGATAATGATGTTTTGTCAAAGCAAGAAAAGCTGGCTAAAATCGGACAATTAATCCAAAAATATCAAATGACTCTGCCGCAAGCCGAGCAGGAAAATCTGCAAAAAGAGCTTGAAGCGAAGATGAAACAAAAATATACGGACATTTCCAAAGAACTGGAAAAAACCGTAATTCACAAAATAGCCATTGACAAAGACAGCTTGAAATATCAGACAGTCGGCGAGGCTGCGGGTGCCGTCCTCAATCAATTCTCAATGGATGAAAACGGCGAATATTTCAGAATCGCCACGACAAAAAATCGTACATGGTCGCAATTCGCTGACGAGAGCGGCCAGCAAGAATCGTACAGTAATTTGTATGTCTTGGATAAGGATTTGAAAGTCGTTGGCCGAGTGGAAAATTTGGCGCCGGGCGAAAGAATCTATTCCGTTCGTTTTATGCAGGATCGCGCCTATATGGTGACATTTCGGCAGACCGATCCTTTGTTCGCAATTGACTTGAAAGATCCGAAAAATCCAAAAGTTTTAGGCAAACTCAAGATCCCCGGATTTTCCAATTATCTTCATCCGTATGACGATACGATGATTATCGGCATAGGGAAAGATACGGAAGAAACTACTATTACTCCCGATTGCGCAGAATTGCCATTAGGAAGTCCGAGTAATGAGTTAAACATTGATTGCCTTCCTCAACCTGGAAGAGTTATAACCAAAGGAATTAAGATTTCACTTTTTGATGTATCTGATGTGGCTAATCCCAAAGAATCGGCCAAATATGTTCTGGGAGATTCGGGAAGCGATTCAATAGCCTTACACGACCACAAAGCGTTCTTATTCAGCCGCGATAAAAATTTATTAGTGATTCCGGTGCAACTTTTAGACGGTAGTGACTGTGATTCAATGAAAGGGCCTTGTCCCGCAGTAATAAGACAGATAAACTTCAATGGCGCGGCCGTATTTCACATAGAGAAAGACAAGATTGAATTAAAAGGAAAAATTGACCATATGGATGGCGATTTGGGCGAGGCGGGCAGTTGGTACGGTTATGGCTATTATGGTTCAAATGTCTTGCGCAGTCTGTATATAAAAGAAATTTTATACACAATGTCCAATAAATTCCTCAAATCCAATAAATTGGACGATTTGTCAGAAGTTAAAAAGCTGGAACTTAAAAAAGAAAGCGCTAATGATTATATAATAATTAATGAATAAAACTTCGTTCGGATTAGTCGCAAAAAAGACGCACTGATTTTCCCAGCGTGAAAATCAGTGCTCGGAGCTCAACCGAGCTCGTCCCGACTTTCGTCGGGACACCGTGCCCGCTCGGTTTCGCAACGCTTTTTTACGCCTAAATCCTCGCTCATAAATTGATATGACTAAAAAATCAAAAAAAGTCAGAATTGCCATTAATGGTTTTGGCCGGATTGGCCGGGCCGCGTTTAAAATCGCGCTTGAAAAAGTAAATGTTGAGGTTGTCGGGATTAATGATCTGACTGACACGAAAACTCTGGCTTATCTTTTGCAATACGATACGATGTACAGGAAATTTGGCAAGAAAGTTTCTTTTAATAATGAGAATATTATTGTTGACGGAAAAAAAGTCAGAGTTTACGCGATCAAAGATCCAAAGACTTTGCCATGGAAAGATCTCAATGTTGATGTGGTTTTGGAATGTACCGGCCGGTTTACGGATTTGGAAGGCGGAAAATTGCATTTAGAAGCTGGTGCGAAGCTCGTGATAATTTCAGCACCGGCCAAAGGCGGGGGAGTGCCGACTTTTGTTTTGGGAGTCAATCAGGATAAATTCAATCCGAAAAAGCATCAGGTTATTTCTAATGCTTCCTGCACCACGAATTGCATAACGCCGGTGGCGGAAGTGATTCACAGAAAATTTGGGATAAAAAAAGCAATGATGACGACAACCCATTCTTACACTGCGGATCAAAATCTGGTGGACGGACCGCACAAGGATTTGCGAAGAGCCCGGGCCGCGGCGCAAAATATTGTGCCGACCACGACCGGTGCGGCCATTGCCACGGGCGAAGTCATTTCAGACCTTAAGGGATTATTTGACGGATTGTCTGTAAGAGTGCCGACCGCCGTTGTTTCACTTTCCGATTTTACATTTCTTTTAAAGAAAAAGACAACGGCCGAGGAAATAAACGCGGCTTTGATTGAAGCATCAAAAGAAGCTCGCTATAAAGGCGTTTTAGCTGTCACTAAAGACGAGGTTGTTTCTTCTGATTTCATCGGCAATTCCTATTCCAGTATTGTTGACCTGTCTCTCACCAAAGTCGTGGACGGCGATATGGTAAAAATCATCGCCTGGTACGACAACGAATTCGGCTACTCCAACCGGCTTGTTGAATTGGCCGAGTTTGCGGGGAGGAAATCGTGAAAATTTGACAAAAATTTAAAAATACAGTAATGTATAAATAACGCACCAGTGTTGAGTCTGGTGCTTATTTTTATAAAATTTAAGATTATTTAAATCTGATATGATAAACGAGAAAATTAGAAATATCGCCATTATCGCCCATGTGGACCACGGGAAAACCACTTTGGTTGACGCGATTTTAAAGCAAACCGCAGCCAATCAAGGAAAGACCGAAATCACCGAGAGAGTAATGGATTCAATGGATTTGGAGCAGGAAAGAGGCATCACCATTAAAGCTAAAAACGCTTCCGTGCTATATAAAGACATAAGAATAAATATCATTGACACACCCGGGCACGCTGACTTCGGCGGAGAGGTAGAAAGAGTCTTGCGCATGGCCGACGGCGTTTTGCTTTTAGTTGATGCCAAGGAAGGTCCGATGCCGCAAACAAAATTCGTGCTCAAGAAAGCTCTAGAACTCGGACACAAAGCGATTGTCGTGATTAATAAAATAGACCGTCCGGACGCGCGGCCTCAAGAAGTGGTTGACAAAACATTTGATCTTTTCGTGTCTTTGGGAGCGACGGATGATCAGCTTGATTTCCCGATTGTCTTCGCTTCGGCCATTGCCGGCGTCGCCAGTCTTGACGCGGCCGTCCTTGGAAAGGATTTGATTCCGCTTTTTGATTTGGTTGTTGAAAAAATTCCGCATCCGCACGGAGATGTTAATGCTCCTTTGCAGATTTTAATTTTAAATCTCTCTTATGATAATTACAAAGGCCGCATCGCCATCGGCCGCGTGGACAATGGGAAAATCACAGCCGGCCAGCAGGCGGTATTAATCAAGAAGAACGGCGCGCATATAGCAAGCCGCATTACCGGACTTTTGGCTTTTGACGGAATGACAAGAAAAGAAGTTCCGGAAATTTCCGCCGGAGATATCGTGGCGCTTTCCGGCTTTGACGATGTGGAAATAGGAGAGACCGTCGCCGATCTGGCCAATCCCGTAGCTTTGCCGCTTCTTAATGTTGATGAGCCGACAATGGAAATGATGTTTAGGGTTAATGACGGGCCTATGGCTGGCAAAGAAGGAAAATATTGCACCTCAAGAAATATCAAAGACCGCTTGACCAAAGAATTGGAAACCAATGTTTCTTTGCGCGTACGCATAAGCGAAGACGAGGGGAGTTTCTTGGTGGCGGGCCGAGGCGAACTTCATTTGGCGATTCTTTTGGAACAAATGCGTCGGGGAGGATATGAGCTTACAGTCTCTCGCCCCGAAGTTATCATCAAAGAAGTTGACGGCAAAAAAATGGAACCCTTTGAATCCTTGATTATTGAAGCGCCGGAGGAACACTCGGGCGCGATGATGGAAATGGTGGGTCGGCGCAAAGGTATTATGGAAAATATGCAAATTCTTGATTCAGGCGAACAGCATTATGAATTTGTAATTCCGACCAGGGGTCTTTTGGGATTGAAAAACGCCTTGATGATCGCGACCAAAGGGACAGCGCTTATGCATCATAATTTCTTAAAATACGCGCCAATGGTGGAGGGCTTGGGCCGGGCTTCGCACGGCGCTCTTGTTTCAATGGAAAATGGCGTCGCGGTCGGCTACGCGCTTTATAATTTGCAGGAAAGAGGCACGCTTTTCATTTCACCGGGCGATGATGTATATGTCGGGATGATCATCGGCGAAAGCAATCGCGAGAGCGATAATATCAATGTTAATCCGATTAAGGAAAAAAAACTCACCAATGTCCGTTCTAAGGCGTCAGATGAAGCAATAATGCTTATTCCTCCGCGTAAATTGACTTTGGAAACCGCTCTGGAATTTATTGATAAAGACGAATATTTGGAAATCACGCCAAAATCATTGCGCATCCGCAAAAAAATCCTTGATCCGAATAAAAGAAAATAATCTATAGATTCCAACCCCGCACCAATTCTTGTCATTAACTCTAAGTTACATTTGATGTGAGCGCAAGCGTACGCCTGCGGCTTACAGCATATTGTAAATAAAGTCATTGCGAGAATTGGTGCGGGGTTGATTTTTTTATGCTATTTTGATATAATAATTATATGATGATTCCTTTAGTGCCGGTAATTTCAACGCCGGCTAAAAAAGCGCGGGAAACGGAATTTGACCAAATAGTCCAGCCGATTTTGGACGCTTTTGAGTATACGGGAAGATTGCCCGAGCTTTTCTCCGATAAAGCAAAAATCACGGTTGATCAAGTGGTGAGCCATTTGGCGTATGTTTATGAAAAATTGCGCAATGTCATAGATTTTAAAGAAGAAAAATTATTGCGAAAAAACGCGTTGGAGCGCGTTTTAAAGCGACGATTAGGAATGGGCGGGACAGCTGAAAATATCTCCTTGTCGCTCATCAAAGAATTGATTCGCGCCGGTTATATTGAAAATAATACTGTTCCGGAAATAAGAATTGGCGAAATTCGCTCGATTATTGATAAATATGTCCGGTTGGCCAATTTGGTATATAAAAAAAAACCAAAATTGGAACAAAAAGAAATTTTCCAATGGTTCTTCGGAATGGCAGCCGTGGAAATAGACAGGTTGTTGGTTTATCAGGGAGTAGATGAAGCGCTGATGGCGGCGATGGAAGAGGTGGTCAAGAAAAGCGTTGTTTTGGAAAGGATAAAAATATCAGAAGAAGACAGAAGTCTGCAATTTTTTTTGGCAATCAGGCGCACTTTTGTCCGGTCCGATGAAACAATGATAAATTACGATCTTTGGATGAGGTCGTTTCCGGAATGGAAAGAGCCGACTGACGAGCTTCTGGAAGAATTCGCCGGCCATATTGATGAAATTTATAATCGGTTTGAAGCGGAAAAAAATCATTCTTTGGCCGAGAAATTGAAAGCGGTGATGAAACGCTACAGCGTCCTTTTTCAAATATTGGAAGATGTCATAAGAGATGATCCGGGATCAGCCGCGCAAGTTATGCGCGATCCGGAAGCCTTTGAAGAAAAGGTGCGAGCCGCGTGCGACGAACGCTATTCATCAACCAAAAAGAAATTGCGCCGCAGCGCGGTTCGCGCGATTTTGTATATTTTCATCACCAAAATGCTTTTGGGCATCATTTTGGAATTTCCGATTGATATGTATATTTTACGGCACACCAATATCATGCCCATTATCATTAATTCGCTTTTTCATCCCATTTTCATGTTTATCGTAATTTTATGGATCAGGGCGCCCGGCGATAATAATACTGACAGGATTATAAACGGCCTTAAGATGATTGTTTACGAAGGAGGCAATACCAAATCGCCGAATCGCATCAGGGCGGATGCGCGGCGGGGCCGGCTTTCTTTGGCTCTATTTTCCGTGTTTTATTTGGCGCTTTATTTTTTGAGTTTTGGATCGATCATTTACGCGCTTGACCGATGGCTTGATTTCAGCTTTGTCAGCATTATCATATTTTTATTTTTCCTAAGCACCATCACATTTTTTGCCATCAGATTGCGCCAAAACGCGGCCGAGCTTTTGATAATAAAAAAACGCCAAGGAGTGACCGGATTTATCGTGGATATTTTCGCCATTCCGCTGGTGCGAGTCGGGTATTGGTTTTCCAAAAAATTGCCCAAAATCAATGTTTTCATATTTATATTTGATGTGATATTGGAAGCGCCTTTTAAGGCATTTATTGAAATATTTGAAGACTGGATCGGATTTTTGAAGGAGAAAAAGGAAGAAGTATATTAAATAATTTTAGAAAATTATTATTAAGTTATTAATATTTTATGTCGGAATTTGGTCCACGACAACCAATGGATGAGGAAAAAAATAAAAAAGAAGAGGATGAGATATCTCGTCGAGATTTTCTAAAAAAGACGGGCTTGGCGATCGGCGCATTAATTGGGGGAGCGTCCGCTCTTGGAACGGCCGGTTGCGCCAGAGAAGATAAGAGAGAGCAGGAAATAGAAAGGAAAACGCGAGAAAAAAATAAAGAAATAGAGGAGATAATAAAAAAAGAAGAGCTTGAAAAAGAAATTAAAAAAGATCCTCGCGCTGGTTACATTGACATAGAAGACTATCTTAAAGATTATCCGCATCTTAAAGAGAAGGGTTATGAGATTGAATTAGAAGGCGCGCGAGAGTATTTCAAAAATCAGGAAAAAAAGTAGTATAATTGATCAAATATTATAATTAAATTATTTTATTAATTATGGAGGGAGAAATTCAACAACCAAAAGAGCGCCACTTGGGATTAATTATTTCATTGATTCTCATACTCATCGCTTGCGTCGGGGTGATATTGTATCTTCTGAATTTACTGCCGGCGCAGATAGCCGATATGGTCATAAAGCCGACCGAAAAAGTGACATCTTCCGGCGCGCGTTTTGTGACAAACACAGTCAATAGCGTGGCTGATTTGGGAGCGAGTAAAAAAGGTTGGCCAGACGATCCTTTTTCTCCGGCCATGGCCAATCATGTGTGGCGCTTAAACGGAGATGAACTTTTTGGAATAGAATTTGACGCGGACGGCAAACCGATGTATTTTGTCCATGGCATTAGAGGGGCTTATAATTTTGACGAAGCGCCGCTGGACGGGGAACATGTATTTTGGAACGGAGGAAATCAGAATTCCAACGAGCTGAATGCTCTTGATCCCGGAATTGTTCCCGGATATTGGCTGCGCTATACGGCGGTACGCGATTTGGATCGGCCGTGGGGGAAGATTTTAGCAGGTCTTGTTGATTTTAAATATCGGCAAGAATCCGGACACGGACTCACATTTTTAAACAAGGCGTCAATTAAAAGTTCGGTTAATGTCAATACGGCTCCCTAATCGGTATTGTCAAAATTTGAATATTGGCGTATAATGATATTATCAATATCAAAAAAATATTTTATTATGAAAATTGAAGTTAAAAGAGATCTTTGCATTGGTGCCGCTAATTGTATTGCGGTAGCGCCCGATGCTTTTGAGCTGAATAGCGAAAATAAAGCGGTTTTAAAGAAGGAATGGGAAAAAGTGGCTGGCGATATATTGCTTGAATCAGCCAAATCCTGCCCCACGCAAGCGATTTTCGTGTACGATGACGAGAATAAACAAATATTTCCATAATATGTCAACCGCGTCGCTTTTATCATTTTCAATGATAGTTATTGCCGGACTTTTTGCCCTCGCGGCTGTCTTGTAAACTATAAAAGAAGACCCTCTAAAAATCAGAGGGTCTTTATGTTTTGGAGGCGCGGAGAGTCTTAGATATACTGATTCAACTATGCCCCGCAGTGAAACTTTGACTTCACCGCACGGGCAAAAAAAGACGAATAATAAAATAAAATTATTAAAGAGAAAGATTTATTTGTAAAGATTAAAAATATTAGAAAATAATTGTCAAAGTTCTACTGCGGGGTATGTTAAAGCAAAAAAAGCAATGGATTTTGAAAAATAAAGAGCTTTTATCCGGGGATTTTTTGATCGCTTATTTATTGCGAGATCGGGGAGTGCCGGATAAATCAGAAGAATGTTTTTTTTCGCCGAATTTTGAGCGCGATTTGCATGATCCGTATTTGTTCCGCGATATGAAAAAAGCGGTGGAGCGCGTATTGATCGCCGCGGAAAATGATGAGAAAGTTTTGATTTACGGCGATTATGATGTTGACGGAGTGACTTCATCCACGATGCTCTATAAATTGCTCTCCGCTCTGGGATTGAAGGCGGAGGTATATTTGCCGCATCGCGAAAACGAAGGATACGGGATGAATAAAGATGTAGTGAAGCAATTTTCCGAAAAAGGATTCAGTTTGTTGATTTCCAGCGATTGCGGGATTTCCAATTTTGACGAGATAGATCTGGCAAATAAAAGCGGAATGGATGTGATAATTTTTGATCATCATTTGCCGCCTGAAAAAATTCCCGCGGCTTGCGCGATCATCAATTCGAAGCTTTCGGAAGAAACTTATCCTTTCAAAGAGCTGTCAAGCGGCGGCGTGGTTTTCAAATTCATTCAAGCGTTTTTTAAAAATGAAAAGGCGAAAAAATTCGCGCAGAGCAAGGGGCTTTTTGAAGGTTGGGAAAAATGGCTTTTGGATCTGGCGGCAATATCAACCATCTGCGACAGCATGCCGCTTGTCGGCGAGAATCGCGTTTTGGTAAAGTACGGATTGCGGGTGCTGTCTAAGACAAGAAATCCGGGACTTCGCCGGTTAATGGAAATAGCGCGCGTAAATCCGGCGGCGGTTGATGCGGAAAAAGTCGGATTTTGCATCGGGCCGCGCATCAATGCCGCGGGGAGGATGGAGCATGCCAATTTGGCTTTCAGTCTTTTAAATACGGAGAGCGATGCCGAGGCGGTGGAATTATCCGCGCAATTAAACCAAGCCAATATCAATCGTCAGAAATTAGTGGAACAAATAATGAATCAGGCGCGCCATCAGTTGGCGGAGAATGGCGGAAATTTTGCTTGCGTGGCTTATGGCGCGGATTGGCCGGCGGGGATTGTCGGATTAGTAGCCGGGAAATTAAAAGATGAATTTTACCTCCCGACTTTCATTATCGGATCAAACGGCGAGAAATTGACCGGCTCCGGACGCAGCATTGACGAATTGAATATTATGGAAGTTATGCAAAAAGCCGCGGAAGGCGGCCTTTTGGCAAAATTCGGAGGACATAAAATGGCCTGCGGCTTTTCATTGATCAATGAATCGGCGGTGGATGAATTTAAGAAACAAATCAATCAAATCGCGCAAGAATTTATCGGCGAATTGGAGCTTTCTCCGAAATTATCCATAGACGCGCATCTTCCTTTGGAGCATATTTCCGAGCCGCTGGTCGGCGAGCTGGCGCAATTCGCGCCTTTCGGGTCGGGCAATAGCAAGCCGAAATTTTTCGCCAAAAATTTAGAAGTGGTGAGCGTTGAGCCGGTAGGGCTTACCAAAAAACATTTGCGCTCGTATTTTCGCGACAGTCAAGGAAAAGTCTGGAAGGTGATGGGCTTCGGGTGGAATTCAAACGGCCATTTGCCGTTTGAAGCTAATTCAAGATTGGATATAGTGTATGAATTGAGCGAGAATGAATGGAACGGCAATAAGGAAATTCAAATTGAATTGGTTGACGCGCGAATTGTCGGCGTCTAAGCATTAATTTATGGCATACAATCTTTACGCTGACGGCGGCGCCAGAGGCAATCCGGGACCGGCCGCATCCGGATTTGTTGTTTATAATGGCGGGGAAATTATCGCGCGCGAAGGCAAATATCTGGGTGTCGCCACCAATAATCAGGCTGAATATAATGCGATTTTGCTTGGACTGGAAAAAGCGCAGAATTTGAAGATAACGGAACTTGATTGCTTCTTGGACAGCGAGCTTGTGGTCAAACAGCTGAAGCTTGAGTATAAGGTGAAAAATAAGGATTTGGCCGCTATTTTTTTAAAAGCGTGGAATTTGTCAAAAAAATTCAAGCGCGTAAAATTCCATCATATTCCGCGAGAGAAGAATAAAGAAGCGGATGCGCTTGTAAACGAAATACTAGACAAGCATTTATGAAAGGAAAGTTTATTTCATTTGAAGGCGGGGAGGGGAGCGGAAAAACCACCCAGATTCAATTATTGGCCAAGGCCTTGGAAAAGCAAGGGGGTAAAATTTTTTTAACCAAAGAGCCGGGCGGCGACAAAAGCATTTGCCGCGAAATTCGCGCTTTGCTTCTGGATACGGCGCACAAAGGACTCTTGGACGACCGAGCCGAGCTTTTCTTGTTTTTAGCCGATCGCGCCCAGCATATCTCAAAAACGATCATGCCGGCGCTGGAATCCGGGCATACCGTATTATGCGATCGCTTCGCGGCTTCCACATTCGCTTATCAATTTTACGCCCGGCAAGTGGCGGATTTTAATTTTATAAAATCAAACAATGATTTTGCGGCGCGTTCTTTGATTCCCGATCTTTCGTTTTACATTGACATTGATCCGGAAATCGGTATAAGGAGAAAAGAAAAACAAACTCTTTCGCGAATTGACGCGGAAAGCATGGAATTTCATAAAAAAGTGAGAAACGGATTTTATGATTTTTTCAAAAAAGCAAAATGGCCGGTTGAGATAATAGACGGATCAGCATCCATTGAAAATATTCATAATAGAATTCTTGAACGGACGGAAAAACATCTTAAAGTTCCTTGATAAGAAATCCGCACAGTGGGTTGACAAAATATTTAAATTGTGTTAGACTGCAATTTCAATCAATGCTTAATGATTTTGTTATGCCGAAAGAAATCCATAATCATAATCAGATTTGCGGCGAAATTTATTATCCGGGAAATCGGATAGGCGTTTTGCTTGTGCATAGTCTAAGCGGTACGCCTTATCGGCTTGAATTTTTAGCCAAAGCTTTGGAACGCGCGAATTTTACCGTGCTGGCTCCCTGTCTCTCGGGCCATGGGACAGATCCGGCCAATCTTATGGAAACGCATTATTCCCGTTGGCTGGAAGAGGTGGGCGCGTCAATCGTCCGCTTGAAAGCGATTTGCGAAAAGGTGTATATTATAGGGGACTCTTTGGGCGGAGGATTGGGAATGGTGGCATCGCTGTCCAATCCGGTGGCCGGTATTGTCGCAATGTCAACGCCGATTTTTTACCGCCGGCACAGAATTTGGAATATGGTGTTTAAAACCGCCGGCCGCTTTATGGAATATTATGTTAAAAAAGACAGCGGATACAAGAGCTATGAAAAGGTTCCTGTAAAAATTATTAAAGAAGCTTATGAATTTACCAATAGCGATGTAAAGAATGCCATATCGGAAATCAATGTTCCGATAATGGTGATCCAGGGTAAAAAAGACAGAATCGTCCATCCGAGAAGCGCTCAATATATTTTCAATAATATAGCGACTGATAAAAAGGAGCTGATTTGGGTGAACGATGGAGAACACTCTTTGACTACGGGCAGCGGCAAGGAGAAAGTTTTTGAAGAAATTATAAATTTCATAAATCGCCAGGTGAAAAATACAAACGGAAAGGCTTACTGATCGCAGTAATATTATGGAGGATCACGCAAAAAAGAAATTCGGCTTATTCATGATTCACGGATTTTCCGGCTCAAACGAGGAATTCAAAGATTTGGAAGAATTTTTCAAAAATAAAGAAGTGGCCGTAAAAGTACCGATGCTTTTGGGGCACGGAACGACGCCCGAAGACATGATCAATCGTTCGCCCGAAGATTGGGCGAGGCAAATGGAAAAAGAGCTGGATGAATTTTCAGGGCAAGCGGAAAATATTTTCTTGGGCGGAATTTCCTTTGGGGGGAATTTGGCCGTTCATCTTGCCAAGAATAAAAAAAATATCAAAGGACTAATTCTAATGGGAACGGTTATTTATTTTTACAATCATCGGCTGGTGAAATTTCTTTTGCCGATTTTAAGAATTTTTAAAACTTATTACAAAAAAAGAATAAACCTGAGACATTTTTTTGAAAAAGAAGCCATTAACCGACGGAAAGCTTATCCCATGGCGCCGGTTAAAAATATTATTGAGCTTTTGCAATACATTGACAGTAACACCAAAAAAGAACTGGCTGGCGTGAAAATTCCGGCTCTGATCCTTCATTCTTTACATGACGCGGCAATAAATCCCAAAAGCGCGGATTATATTTTTAAAAATATCGGATCAAAAATTAAAGAGCTTTGCTGGGTTCGTAATTCTCACCATAATTTGGCGATTGACGGGCCGAGAATGAAGGTTTTTCAAACTATGTACGATTTTATGATTAAAAATAGTAATCACTAATATACAAATTTAAAATAATATGCGAATTCGTATATTCGCGTTTGATTCGTATATTTGCGAACACCCCATTTATGAAAATTATAGAGCTTGCAATCGAGCGGTTATTTATTGATTTGTCCGGTGAAAATTGGGTATTAATATTGTCGGGCGAAGGAAAAAATTTGGCAATGTCGGTCGGGCTTTTGGAAGGAGCGGCTATTGACGCGGCTTTGAATCAAACAAAAGTCCCGCGGCCTCTCACAGCCGATACGGCGCTTACGGCCATAAGAAGGCTCGGCGGAGAAATCAATCGCGTCATTATTCGAGAATTCAAAGACGGCACTTATTTCGCGACAATGGAATTGCGCGATGCGGCCGGAGTTCTTCACGAAATTGACAGCCGGCCCTCGGACGCGATCGCTTTGGCCTTGCGAGCCAAAGCAGGGATTTTCGCGGCCGAAGGCGTATTGAAAGAATTTGAGAAACAAGAGGAAGAAGAAAAATTAACCGCCAAAGCCCTGGGAATTAGCGGAGAAAAAATCGGAGAAGCCTAAACTATGAATAAAAAAATAAGAGTAGCCGTCGGTCTTTCCGGCGGAGTGGATTCGTCAGTCGCCGCGGCCCTGCTTTTAAAGCAGGGTTTTGATGTGATTGGCGTATTTATGAAAAATTGGGACGATGAGGCGGTCAGGACGCCGATTATGGACGGCTGTACATCGGCCGAGGATCAGGAAGACGCGAGAAAGGCGGCTGAAATTTTAGGCATACCTTTTCATATAATGCATTTTGAAAAAGAATATTGGGATAAAGTGTTTATCAATTTTATAAACGAGTATAAGCGCGGACGAACACCCAATCCGGATGTATTGTGCAATAAATATATAAAATTTGGATATTTTTTAAAAAGAGCGATAAAAGAGCTGAAAGTCGACTTTATCGCCACCGGACATTATGTCAGGAAATCCCAAATCCCAAATCCCAAATCCCAAATAAATTCAAAATTTCAAAACCCAAAACAAAAATTGGAAATTAAAAATTGGAAATTAAAAATTGCGCGCGATCTAAATAAAGATCAATCATATTTTTTATACGCACTCAATCAAAAGCAGCTATCGCGCGCGCTTTTTCCTATTGGAGAACTAACTAAACCGGAAGTGCGGGAATTGGCCAAAAAGTTCGGACTGCCCACAGCTGATAAAAAAGACAGCCAGGGAATTTGTTTCGTGGGCGAGGTGCAATTGAAAGAATTTTTAAAGCAATGGATAAAACCGCACAAAGGCAATATCATTACTGTTGGCGGTAAAAAAATCGGCGAGCACGACGGCGTGGAATACTTTACCATCGGCCAGCGGCACGGGCTCAATGTGGGAGGCGGGATTCCTTATTATGTTGTTTCTAAAAATATTAAGAAAAATATTGTTTATGTCGCGGCCGACGCGACTCATCCTGAATTATTTAAAAAAGAATTGGAAGTAAAAAATATCAATTGGATTTTCGGCCAAGCGCCAAAATTATCTTCAAGAGTCATGGCTCGCATCCGCTACCGCCAACCGCTTCAATCCTGTCGGATTGTCAAATCCGAAATCCGAAATCCGAAATCCGAAACA
>Ga0209541_10011419_pt1 | contig 13913 bp, 18 predicted proteins | sample RifCSPlowO2_01_FD_184027 | JGI IMG/M metagenome (GOLD analysis project Ga0209541, IMG submission 184027) | Groundwater microbial communities from Rifle, Colorado - Rifle CSP2_plank lowO2_0.1 (SPAdes) (version 2) | ecosystem: Environmental > Aquatic > Deep subsurface > Groundwater | place... | reverse complement strand
CGCAGCTAGATCCGGAACATGTTATCAGATTAGAGGACGAAATATTCAAGCTTGATACTAACCTGAAGCCATTGAGCAACTTCATAATGCCAGGCGGCTCGGAAGCTGCGGCTGCTCTGCATGTCTGCAGGTCGGTTGCACGCAGGGCCGAGAGACGTATCGTAGCGTTAAAAAAAGAGCGCATCATAAACGACGATATTGTCAAGTACCTGAACCGCCTATCATACCTGTTTTTCCTGCTGGCGCGCAAGGTCAACGAGGACAAGAACGTCGAAGAGCAGAAATGGTAAACTCCTTTTTCTTGGAAAGAAAAAGTAGCTTCCAGTCAAAAAGAACATATTATCAATATGGTTCGCTGGCGTTCGCAAAGCCCTTCGTGGAAAAATGGCTTAAATACGCTTTGATTCTATTTTCCTCATGTATACAAACGAAAGGGTTCAATGGTGGCTAGGAAGGTCAAGATCGCCTGAATACCAAGCTGCGTACAAACGCATAGCTTCCTATGTACCAACCGATGCACGAGTTGTCATAGACGTCGCTTGCGGACCTGGATACATCCTAAAGCGTCTTTACGACGCTAACCCTAACCGTCTGCTAATAGGTATGGATGCTTCAGAAACTATGCTAGCAGAGGCACAGGGCAGGTTCGCAGGAAACTGCCTAGTTCCAAAAATAATCATGCCTGACCAATTAGATCCAAAAGAAACTGGTGTAGTACTTGTAAAGGATACTTTAATTGACACACAATTACCATCAGAATTATTCGATGTTACACTTTTTACGTTTCCAGAGCTCGGAGCAGAATACGAACCTAACGATATAGACAGACGTTTAATTACAAGATATCAAATTGTTTCGGGTCCTATAGCTCCCGAAGATTACGATGATATGGGAGTTACATTCAGAGGTAATTTTCATCTCACTAGAATAACAAAGAAAAACGGTGTATTGATTTCAACAAATTATAACATACAAGAAAATGAGGCTTCGATGCATGGTTCTTCAAGCCTTTACTCAAAAATGTTCGGTCTATTGCTTGATTCGGTAGATTTTTTTGAGGACAGGAAAATCTATTCGGATGTTGACGAACGTGTAAAACTCAATACACCAAAAGGCTCGAGATGCGGGTATTTTATAGTAAAAAGAGTAAGATCAAACAATGCAAGTTGAACACACTCCGGGACAATTTTTTGTTGTCGTGAACGGCAAGAAAGCCCTACTCGACTACACTATAAACGGCAAGAAGATGAATCTCTTCCACACGTTCACGGACCCGGAGCTGCGCGGGCAAGGATTGGCGGAGAAGCTCTGCGTGGCCGCTTTTGAGCATGCGAAGAAGAACGAGCTGCGAATAATACCTACATGCGAATACGTGCGCGATGCTTTTCTAAAAAAACATCCTGAATGGGACAGTATAGCAGAGCACTGGTAATTTCTCCGTAATTGATGAAAGCTTTAAATTAGTTTTATGCAGAAGAAAGCTATGGCTCGTTTGGTAATAAGAGACTCTCCTTCCAGACCACTTTCTGATTATAATGTTCTAGATTTTGAAAATCTGCCGTCGGGCTACAGAGGATTGATCGTAGAACCCGGCTATATACCAAAAGATCTCAATGAAGTTGATCTTTCTACTCCTTTAACCAGATACAGGCCAGGAGAAACCGAACCAAAAATTAAGCTAAAGATACCAATAATGAGTGCGGCCATGCAATCTGTCTCGGGCTATCGCATGGGAATTGCGTTGGCAAGAATGGGCGGCATTGCAGTAATTTACCAGAGCCAAACAATAGAGAATCAAGCAAGACAAGTTAAAAACGTCAAGAGGCAAAAAGGCGCCTTCATAGAACCGGAAGTGATGGCGCCTCACGTCACTCTCTCAAAACTTGTCGAGAATATGAAAGAAACAGGTTTTACAAAATACTTTGTCACAGAAAATGGTAACCAGCACGGGGTCTTATTGGGTGTAATAACCGACAGTGATTTTGATGAAAAAATTCATGAAAGTTTGACTGTTAGAGATAGAATGAGACCGAAAGAAAGTCTTGAATTTGTTTACGATGATGAAATAGGGTATGATGTCCAAAAAGCTAACAGGCGTGTTCTTGAAAGCCACCACAGTGCAATGCCAGTTATATATCGCGACGACAGACTAAGGGATGTTGTTTTCCGAAAGGCAATAAGGGCTCACCGGCAATATGAAAATGAGCTCACAGATGAAGGTAAAAAATTGATGGTCGCTGCCGCAGTAAATACACGGGACTATACAGAACGCGTGCCTGCGCTTGTCGAGGCTGGTGTTGATGTTTTAGTCATAGATACTTCTCAAGGTCATACGGATTTTGTGTACGACACGGCAAAATACATACGAACAAATTTTTCTAAAATACCTCTTATAGGCGGAAATGTTGTAACAAAAGATGGATTCAAGTTTTTAGTAGAGAAGTGTGAAGTAGATGCAGTCAAAGGTGGCATGGGCATCGGCTCGATATGTATAACACCTGATCAGATAGGCATCGCGAAGGGCCAGGATAAGGCAATTGAGGATGTGGCGTCTGCCAGAGACGAGCATTTGGCAAGAACTGGCTGGTATTACCCGTTCATTGCTGATGGAGGCGTTCACAGCGTGAGGGATATGAATGTTGGGCTCTCGCTTGGTGCAGACGTTTTAATGCTGGGCAAATTTTTGGCTGGCGTTGACGAAAGCCCTCAAGCCATAGAATACAAACATTCGCCGCCAAGAAAACCGTACTGGGGTGAAGGCTCGGCGCGCGCAAGACAATGGAGAGAAAACAGAGGGTATAATGAATCTTTTGATGAGGGTGTAACGATAACCGTATCTTACGTTGGACCACTCGAGCCTTACTTAGGCACAGCACTTAAACAACTTAGAGATGGGATAAGAAAAGCAGGCAGCAGAAATATACAAGGGCATCACAAAAATTCAGTAATTACTACAATTTCTGAAGAAGATGCAAAACCAGCGAGTGGTTAGAAAATGCCGATAACAGCGGTAATTGGAGTCCATTGGGGAGACGAAGGAAAAGGAAAAGTTGTAGACTACCTTGTAGACAGCGGCTATGATGCGGTAGCACGATACAACGGTGGTCCTAACTCTGGGCATACAATATATGACGAACAGGGAAGGAGAATTGTACTGCACGTCATACCGTCGGGAATACTTCACCCTCATATAAAAAATATCATAGGTGACGGCGTCGCGCTTGATCCGCGTCTGTTTTTGGAAGAAGTTGCTACAGTAAGATCGCTAGACAGGAATCTGGATAATTTTTACATCTCAGAAAAATGTAAAGTAATAACTCCCTATCACACGGCTGCCGAAATGGTAAGTCCAAAAGCAAAAAAGATAGGAACTACCGGAAAGGGTATGGGACTTGCTTACTCCTCCGATACAGAAAGAATATCACCGCGCATGGCACATTTCTTCGGACCGCGTGACCTCCTGATAGAAATGCTTGAAGAACTTGACGAAGAACGCGGCATTTCACGGCGGCTAATAGAATTAGGAGAACTACCTCTGAATGCCGAAGAAATTGCAGATTCTTACAGACAAATGCTTGGAAAAATCGAGAACAACGTATGTGATACCGTCTATCTTGTCAATAAAATGCTAAAGGATGACAAGAAAATAGTGGCAGAGGGAGCGCAGGCTACTCTGCTCAGCATAACTCAGGGAACTTATCCTTTTGTCAGCTCTTCTGATGCGACAGTTGGCGGTATAGTAGGTGGACTGGGCGTGCCGCCAAAAGCTATAACGAAAAGCATCGGAGTAATGAAAGCAGGATATATAACAAGAGTCGGCGGCGGACCTTTCCCTACAGAGCTAGGAACTGAGAAAACGATAAAAGAAGAAATCAAACTTGAAAAACATGAATTAGTACAACTCGCAAGAAAAGTCCGCGATCAAACAGCCAGTGAAAGGGGAATAGGACAGTATATACGTGAAATTGGAGCTGAGTACGGTGCAACAACAGGCCGTCCAAGACGCACAGGGTGGCCCGACTTTGTCGCTACGTCATATTCTGCAATGATAAATGGATTGGATGCGCTTGCGCTGACAAAGCTGGACGTCAGTGATTTTGTGCCTGAAATACCAGTATGCACGACATACAAAAGAGACGACAGATTAATCGAAAGATTCGACACATTAAATCTTGGAATGTACAGGCCGCATTATCATATAAGACTCCCTGGATGGATGGCAAGAACGACGAATGCGCGGACATTTGACGACCTGCCAAAAAACGCACAAGGACTAGTAGAATTCTGGGATAAGATAGCGCGCGTCGAGATAATCTCAAACGGCCCCAGAAAAGAAGAGACAATATTCCGCTGACCTCTTTTTAAATTTTCCATACAATCCACTACAATGGATAAGGAACGGTATCTGCAAAAGAAAAGTGATATAGAAAAGCGTCTGCAGGATTTTCGCAATGTATATGCGCAGCCGGACGAAGAAATATTCGCAGAGCTTTGTTTCTGCTTACTCACGCCGCAGACAAAAGCGAAAAGCGCCGACTATGCGATAAAAAAGTTGAAAGAGAAAAACCTGCTTCTCACTGGCAGCGCGGAGGAAATAAAAGTCTGGATGGCTCCTATCAGGTTCAACAACAATAAATCAAATTACATAGTGGAAGCAAGAAAGCTGTTCGTGAATGAAAACGGCGTAAAAATAAAGGAAAAACTTGAAAACAAAGACCCGAAAGATCTTCGCCTCTGGCTGGTAAAGAACATCAAGGGTTATGGACTGAAGGAAGCATCCCACTTCATGCGCAACATAGGCCTCGGCGATGATCTGGCGATACTAGACAGGCACATACTCAAGCATCTGGTAAAGAACGGTGTAATACCTGAAGTGCCAAAATCGATAACTGAAAGGAAATACTTCGAGATAGAAAACAGGATGAGGGAGTTCTCGCAAAGCACGGGCATACCGATGACGCACCTAGACCTGTTCTGGTGGTCAGAAGAGGCTGGAGAGATATTTAAATAAATTCCCTTCATTCGCTACTTATGACAAAAGAAAGGATTGATAGAATTAGGGAATTTCTTGCATCCGGAGCAAGTATTTGCCCTTTTGCAAAAAGTTATTTAGATGGGATAGGTTTTGCGAGTGTTCCTGAAAATTATAGGCCTAACGATGTAAAATACCCTGTTATAGATCTTGTGAAATCCCCGGGTCTGATGGCTGCGACATACGTATTCGACACTAATATGCCAATACATGAAGAGGAACGCGTAAGGGGTGCAAGACTTTTCAAAGATCTTTTCAAAATACTGCTCCTAGAAGAGCATGGTGAGATTGTACGAAAAAGTTTCGCAGAATTAGAAAGAGACTTGGACATTGCTTTAGCGCCGGACTCTTCAATAAATCCTTTTTTGCATTATAAAGACCAGCCATTTTTCTCAATAGCAATGAACCCTCTTTACCAAGAAACGCATCCAAGATGGTCACCATGCCCAATGATGGTTATAACACGGCATGATGATGTTGCTACTGTTGATAGAAAAGCAAAAGACGTTATACGCAGGCTTATGAAAGAAAGAACAGGTAGAGTATATGATGCAGATGAGTTGTACCTTATGCCCGATTTCAGCCCTTAAATACTTACCCTTTATTAGTAATTATACAGTTAGGGAAGGAAGGTAAATGGTAAAGGTAAAGACGCATTTTGCGTACCGGACATTGAGGTCCTATTTCTAACGTAAATAAAAGGGGTAAATAATACGAAAGCCAGTTCATAAACAAACAAAAACTAGGCAATCCTATATTCCCTGAACAAAGGTGAAAAAAACATGTATGGAAGAGAAAGACACGGAGGAAGTGGCGGAGGCCGTGACGGCGGAAGCCGCGGCGGAGGCTTCGGAAGAGGTGGAGGCGGAGGCGGCTTCGGAAGAGGCGGCGGAGGCTTCGGTAGACCTCACAGAGAAGACGACGACAAACCTAAGCCAATAAAAGTCGGCGAAGAGCACGACGTCAAGATAACTGACGTCGGAGCAAAGGGCGATGGAATAACGAAGATAGAGAATTTCATCGTCTTCGTAGCTGGCGCAAAGAAAGGCGAGGAATGCAGAATACGCATTAAGGAAGTAGCAAGCCGCTTTGCAATTGGCGAAAAAATAGGATCGTCCGCAGGCAGCAGCTCTGAGTCAACAGATGAAGCAAGTGATTCAGATGAAGCCTCAGACAGCGAGTCGGAAGAGTCATCTGAAAAAAGCGACGAAGAAGCCTAAGACAAAACGTTAATGACGGGTTTAATGCCCGCACATGACAATTTTTTCTTTTTTTTATTTCACTTTTAATTGATTTTAATTCTTCATTTTTCAAGTAATTCTTATGACAAAGTTTTATCCAAAAATCAAGCCTTACAAGAAGGGCTATCTGGATGTCGGCAACGGCCACCAGATTTATTATGAAATGATTGGAAACCCAAAAGGCAAGCCCGTCCTCTTTTTACACGGAGGGCCGGGATCGGGCATCGAGCCTGACGACCGCCGGTTCTTCAACCCGCGAAAATTCAATGTAGTTCTTTTCGACCAGAGAGGTGCCGGCAAAAGCAGGCCATTCGCCAGTCTGAACAATAACGATACGTGGAAACTTGTAGATGATATAAACAAACTGCTTGCTCATCTCGGCATGAAAAAAGCTTTTCTATTCGGGGGCTCATGGGGTTCGACTCTCGCGCTTGCATACGCAATAAAAAATCCGAATAAAATAACTGGAATGCTGATCAGAGGCATATTTTTGTGTGACTCAAACGATCAAAAATATTATTTGAATGGCGGAGTCGCTGTATTGTTTCCTGACGCATGGGAACGCTTCATAGGCAACGTCCCGCAAAAATACAGAAAGGCTCCTGCAGAATATTATTACAGACAAATGAAATCGAAAAATGCCAAAATAAGGGATAAGTTCGCTAAGGAATGGACAATTTACGAGCTGTCAATACTTAAAATGAAAATGACGGAGAAAATGATAAAGAAATACCTGAAAGATGGCACGTATAAGTCATTGGGCCCGCTGGAAGCGCACTACATAACAAAGATGTGCTTCATGCAGGATAACTACATAATTAAAAATGCCAAGAGACTGTCAAAGATACCAGTCGTTATAGTTCACGGACGTTACGATGCCATATGTCCTCCGCTGAATGCGTGGAAGCTTCACAAAGTGCTGAAGAAATCAAAATTATATTTTGTCACGTCAGGCCACGGCTCGAGCGAAGAAGAGCTAAGAAGCAAGCTTATCGAAGAGATGGACAAAGTAGCGTGATAAAATGGCAATAAAATGCATAATATTCGACGTGGGTGGAGTCCTGCTGAAAGAGAAAATCGACGTTGTGCACAATGTTATCAACAAGGAACTGGGCAAAAAAGTCTTTGACAGGAAAGACATACATCATAAAAAATCGCTTATGGGGAAACTGACAGAGAAACAACTTCTTGCGGCACTGTCTAAAAAATACAGGATTCCTGCCGTGAAGCTGAAGAGACTTTCAGACGAAAAATACCTGAAAATAATGAAGACAAACAAAGACTCGCTGATGATTGCGAAAGCGCTCCAGAAAAACTATACAACATGCATCCTCTCAAATGTCACCCCGATGCACAAGAAGCATGAACATATGATGGAAATATATTCATTTTTTGACCACGTCGTACTCTCGTGCGACATAGGCGCTATGAAGCCGAGCCCGAAAATATTCAAAATAGCACTGAAAAAACTGGACGCCAAACCACGGGAATGTATTTACATAGAAGACAGAGAAGAATTCTTAGATACTCCGAAAAAACTTGGGATGAATGTAATCCTTTTCAAAAGTGCAAATCAACTGAGAAAAGACCTCAAAAAACATGGTGTGAAAATATGAAACAAACTTTAAGTATATTCTTGCTAAGCACTCAAAATGTTTATCGAACCAATACTAGGGAAGATGCTGGCAAGCGGTATTGAGCCGCCGGCAAGGTTTATAGTTTTCAAGGAGCCGATAATATATCCCTCACACGCTGATAACATAGTCCACGATTACAAAAGATTAAGGGCCAGAAGAAGCAGAAGGAAATGGGTGGACAATATAACGTCCCGAGACGTAATGAATTGGTCAAGATACCCCTACTGGCAGAGCATGGACAGAGCCGTGGAAGCTTCGAATAACAATGCACATGGCTATAATCACAATTCTTTCCCAAATCAATTTTTTCATGACCTGGAGGGTGAACAAAATCCAAGAGATACTATTTTGTGGATGGCCTACAACCTTGAGCCTACGAGAGCCAATCATATGTTGCCCGGACTGGTTGCCGAATACATAAGAAGATTCGATACCGGCGACAGAACAAAGACCGGATATGATAAAATGCTGCATTATGTTTGGGCCGCCGCGATAGCCGCAAAATATGGCGAATCCACAGCAAATGGTCTTATGTATGCAAAAAAACTCTTCAGCTTATCGTTCAGTAGAAGCAGAGACATTAGGGCGGACATGTACGCGCATTTTGACGGGTTAAATTTCCTGCGACAAGTACAAATATGATACACATCAAAATATGATTTATATGAAAATAATACTCGATACCAACTTCCTTATGGTGCCAAACCAGTTCGGCGTCGACATATTCGAATTTCTGAAGGATTATGAGATTTTTACTTTGTCGTCGTGCATAGACGAGCTCAAGAAGCTGGCGAAAAATAAGGGCAAGAATGGCATGGCGGCGAAGGTAGCGCTCAAACTTATTAAGGATAAAAAAGTCCGGATAGTCTCCACCAGAGAAAAGGGCGACAGGGCAATTCTGAACTACGCGATACTCGACAGATGCTCCGTAGGTACAAACGACAAGGAACTTATTGCAAAACTCAGGAAACAGAGCATAAAAATACTCCGCCTGCGGCAGAAAAAATATATAGAGGAGATCTAGACCCAAAAAAAGGTTTTTAAAGATTGGTTTTCGATTGAATCTGATATTGGGGGATAAAAGTGGCTTACGAATTCATATTTGGATCAGCTGCACTGGCTCTGCTTTTCGCAGTCATATCTGGTGTATATGTTCTTAGGCAGGACAGGGGCACGCCTCGGATGATTGAAATCTCCAAGGCAATACAGGAAGGCGCCACGGCTTTCCTTCAAAGACAGTACAGGACGATATCTATCTTTGCCATAATAATCGCCATTATACTCGGCGTTGTGCTTGGCGTAACGGCGGCGGTTTCATTCATCGCGGGCGCAGTATTATCGGCGCTGGCCGGATTCATCGGGATGCATATATCGATACGCGCTAATGTCAGGACAGCAAAAGCGGCTGAAAAAGGAATAAGCCACGCGCTCAGCACGGCATTCCGCGGCGGCGCGGTCACGGGATTTGCCGTAGTCGGCCTTGGGCTGATTGGTGTAACCGGGCTGTACATGATCTACGGTGATGTTAATACTATAATCGGATTCGGGTTCGGCGCTTCGCTTGTTTCGCTATTCGCCAGAGTCGGCGGGGGCATATTTACAAAGGCGGCTGATGTAGGCGCAGATATCGTAGGCAAGGTAGAAAAGGGAATACCGGAAGACGACCCACGAAACCCTGCTGTCATAGCTGACAACGTAGGGGACAATGTCGGAGACTGCGCAGGCATGGGCGCGGACTTGTTTGAAAGCTACGTGGTGACGCTGCTAGCCGCAATGCTTCTCGGCGCGTTGGCCGGGGGCGCTCTGCTGCTGCTCCCGTTGACAATCGCGGGCGTAGGCATAATAGCGTCCATAGTTGGCATATTCTTTGTCCGCGCGTCCAGTGAAAGGGAGATATGGTCTGCATTCAACAAAGGTATAATAATTTCCGCGGCACTTGCGATTGTAGGCACGTTGGCAGTGACTATGTATATGCCAAACGGGGTCAACCTGTTTCTGGCGACGACATCCGGAATAATAACAGCTGTGATAATCTCAATAGTCACCGACTACTACACGTCGATGTCAAAGAAGCCCGTTCAAGAAATAGCAAAAGCATCCGAAACGGGCGCAGGCACAAACGTCATAACAGGACTTGCGGTCGGTTTCCAGAGCACTTTCATACCGGTAATAGTAATTTGCCTTGCAACACTTGCGTCATTTTACCTGGCAGGCATATACGGAATCGGCCTTGCTGCGCTCGGCCTGCTGTCGATAACAGGAATGATAATGAGCATAGACTCGTTCGGTCCGATAAGCGACAACGCAGGTGGCATAGCGGAAATGTCCAACATGAACAAGAAAGTCCGCAAAGTCACGGACGCGCTGGATGCTGTGGGCAACACGACCAAAGCAACGACAAAGGGTGTCGCGATCGCTTCAGCCGCATTATCTGCGTTAGCACTGTTTGCGGCATTTGCGGACGTATCTGGGATAGTCACGATCGATATTCTTGACGTGCGTGTGCTCGTGGGCTTATTGATAGGCGGCGCGATACCGTTTCTGTTCTCGGCGTTTATAATGAAGGCGGTTGGAAAGGCGGCAGGGTCAATTGTAATCGAAGTGAGAAGGCAGTTCAGGACATTGAAAATAATGTCGGGCAAACAGAAGCCTGACTATGGAAAATGTGTAGATATCGCGGCGAAATCTGCGCTGCACGAATTAATAGCTCCGGCGCTTCTGGCAGTTCTTGCACCTATAATAGTGGGATTCGTGCTTGGCCCTACAGCACTGGCAGGACTACTTGCCGGTTCGATTGTATCTGGATTGATGCTTGCAATAACGCTTGCGAATGCAGGCGGCGCATGGGACAACGCGAAGAAGTATATTGAGAAAGGAGCATTTGGCGGTAAGGGAAGCGACGCACACAAAGCAGCAGTTATCGGCGATACAGTAGGAGACCCTGCAAAAGACAGTGCCGGGCCCTCGATTAACTCGCTGATCAAGGTCATGAACACGCTTGCTATATTAATGGCGCCTTTCCTTGTTGCATACGCGCTGGCATGATTGAAAGCTTTTAAACTCTCCCTTTCAATTAGCAAATGTTCTTCAGGGTCTGTGAAAAGCTCAGCTGATCGAGACCCATCAACGAAGGGCAATTTTTGCGTTTAAATTTATAATTAGGTTTTGGAATAAACAAGCAATGATTGTGGTGTGATTATGGACTACAAATGGATGTATACTCTACCTCCAGCGTTTGGCGCGATTGGGATGTACAAATCAGGAGAACTAACATCAGGGATAATAATTACAGCAGTATTGCTGTCAGTAACTTATGTTGGCAACATAATGGAAAACATACAAGACAGTACATTGAATCGGAAATGGTAAAAAAGGAGATTAAAAATGTTCAAGATACTGACCGTAAAGGATGAAGTAAGGGTACCGCCTGTGAAGTTCGACCTTCAGCTCGACAAGGCCGTAAAGGAATCTCTTCAGGAGCAGATAGAGGGCAAGCTAAACGCGGAGATAGGTGTGTTCCTAGTTATTACAGACGTGCTCAGCGTTGGCGACGGAAAGATAATACCCGAAGACGGAGCAATTTATTATCCTGTTGAATTCAAGGTACTTGTATACAAGCCTGAATTGAATGAAATAGTATTAGGCGAAGTTGTGGACGTTACAGAGTTTGGCGCATTCACGCGAATAGGACCGCTGGACGCGCTTGTACACGTAAGCCAGATAATGGACGACAAGATATCTTACGACGCGAAGAATGCCGTATTCACAGGCAAGAAAACCGGCGTACGACTGAAAGAGGGCGACCTGATACGCGCAAGGATAGTCGGCGTGTCACTGGGCAAAGGCCGCAGCAAGATATCACTTACAATGAGACAGCCTCACATGGGCTCAATGGACTGGATCGAAAGAGATAAGAGGAACAAGAAAAGAGAGAAGTAATAATATCCGAAGACTGAGTCTGAGTCAACACCTTTTCTTTGGGGTTGATACAGACCTTTCTTTTGGAAAAGAAAGGGATGTATATGGTTAAACGAGCGTGCAGGAATTGCAAGAGAATATTGAAAGGAACTACGTGCCCAGTCTGCAAGACCAGCAACATAACGACAAGCTTCCAAGGTACTATAGTCATATTTGACGTGAATTCGGAAATTGCCAAGAAGTTGGGAGTGACCGCCCCGGGTAAATACGCGATAAAGGTGTAATTAACCTTTCTTAAAAAGAAAGTTTAATCAAAGAAGGTATTATAATGAGAATAGAAATCAAGAAAGAGAACTATAACAGGTTCCTCAAGAGGAAAGAAGTGGAGATATTCATAGACCACCCTGAGCAGGCGACGCCTTCAGCGGACGTTGTACGTGATTCGGTGGCCGAACAAACTTCGTCAGATAAGGACAAGATAGAAGTCAGACAAATAATGTCCTCGTCAGGCTCACCGGAATCAAAGGGCGTTGTATTCGTTTGGGACGAAAAATTTGTGAAGAAAGAGGTAAAGGAAGAGGCACCTAAAGAATGATTTTTATGAGAAAAAAAGAAGAAGTAGCACCTGTTGTAGAGGAGAAGAAGCCAAAGAAGGAAAAGAAGTCGCAAAAAGAGCGCCCACATTCGAAGAAGAAACATACAAAGGTAAAGATATGGAAGCTCTACGAAGTCAAGGGTGGCAAACTTTCAAGGAAGAACGAGCAATGCCCCAGATGCGGCTCCGGCACGTTCCTCGCAAAGTACAAGACGCGAAAATACTGCGGCAAGTGCGGCTGGTCACAGATGAGCAAATAGGCCAACGCACTATTTCTTTAGATTATTTTTTAGTCATGACATACCTGGATATCAAATTGGACGGATATAACGTTGGCGAGTCCTTCGTTTTTTGTCCAAAATATCGAAAAAGTTAGAACTTCGGTTTCCGTCCTAGTTTTATCATACATTTATACCAAGAAAAAACAAGATTAATTCATGCACAAAATTGTATGCTTTGATTTCGACGACGTCATAATAAACAACAAGTTCATTTTCAAGCTGCCTTTCATAGGCCGCAAACTACGCACGCTGGAGCTTGGCGCGGAGTTTATCGAGGGGAGACTGGACCCGAAGAAATTCAACAAGTTTGCGAGCGGCGTAATGAAAGAAATGACGGGCATACCGGTGAACACCGTTATGCGCATACTGCTTCACATGAGGCTGCAAAAGGGCGCCCGAGAGACTTTGGAGGCTGTAAAGAAAAAAGGTTACAAGATAGTTATAATAAGCACGAATGACGAGACATTCATCAGAAAATTCATGGAGAAGCACAACCTCCTGCAGCATATATCGCATATCTATGCCGCAAAATTCGGCGTAAAGAACGGGCTAATGACCGGCGTGATAAGCGGCGACGTAATAAAAACAGAAAAGACGGGCATAATACCGAAACTAGAAAAAATATACAATATAAAAAGGAGCCACATAATTTACGTTGGTGATGGGTTGACGGATCTGCCAATAATAAAAAAGATCGGCACAGGCGTGCTGTTCAACCCGAATGAGCTGACAAAGCTGGAAGTATTCACGAGCAGGCAGCTGAAGGAAAAAGAAAAGAAGAGCAGATTGTTTATCGCGAATGGAAAAGACCTGAGAAGTGTTCTAGAATTTATTCCGTGATGGGCTTTAGATCCGCATATATTCCGGATATGTATTTCCAAGGAGGACTAGGGGGCCTTCGGAATGATTCCTCTAAACTTTTATTCAGCATCGCCACCTTTCTTGGATCTTTCTCTCTGGAGGCACTACGATCGATTCTATTCATTGTTTCGAGATAACCTATCACATCACGTGCAAAATAAACAGATCCAATAGCAAAAGCAACTACGCCAGCACCTGCATATCCAAATCCTCTTCCGGTTGCCCTAAGAACTTGTCTTACCATACTAACCAACATACGACTGCTTGTTGACGTTCTTTACCGTGCCTTTGGTGCGCATCTTCTCGAACTGTTCCTTGTACTGCTTCCACGAGCGTTTTGCAAGCTCG